>ERZ808252.2198-NODE-2198-length-12315-cov-3.630587_pt1 | contig 12315 bp, 11 predicted proteins | sample MGYA00521242_ERZ808252 | MGnify/ENA primary metagenome ERZ808252 (study PRJEB31516, sample SAMN03275581) | gut metagenome | biome: mammalia-associated habitat; material: feces | host: Papio cynocephalus | place: Kenya | collected 2012-08-07 ...
ATTGTTGCCACCTTATGGTATGCCCGACTGGATTCGAACCAGCGGCCTTCAGAGTCGGAGTTATCAGGCCGTCAAGCCGGAATCCACTGCGGCGCAACGGTTTGATTGAGATTGCACAAATTTTCGGCATTTTGGAGAAAAGCCTCGGACGCCTTGCAGTACAAGGCGTCCGAGGTTTTTTGCGGTAGTAGTCAAATAGTAGTCTAAAGGCAAACACTGATTAGAAAATCAATTTGTTATGAAGATAACGTTCCACTTCTGAAATAAATTGAGAAGCCTGTATGAGCACATCAGAAGCCTCTTCTTGTGTTGCCTCATAAAAGTCCTCATAGTCCGCCTGTTCACGCAACTCCGACGCATTGCGGATAATTTTTGATGCCCCCTTCTCAAACACGCCAGTTTTGACATATTCCTGATTGAAGTGTGCAATTACGCCGCTGTGTTTGCTGCTGTCAAATCCATCCAATGCATTGACTGCGCGAATCGCATGAAAAATGGAGTAATAGGAGCGGTTGATCGAAGAACGGAAATTTGCATTTTTCAAAAGCAGTTCTGCTGTTTGCAGTTCTTCTTTGGCCCGGCCAAAGCGATGTGCGGACAGTGCCGTTAAGCTGCCTGCCATAAAACAACGCCATCCTTTTGAATGTTTTTATAAAACGGAAGAATGTCTTTCCACTCCGTAAATTTATCATAATCAATGCAGAGAACAGATAGTACCTTTCCACACTCAAGTTCCAGATCAACTACAAGGTCAAGCATTTGGCCTCGCATTGCTTTGGTTGCTCCTGTATGAAGGAGAATTGCCACATCAACATCTGAGTCCTCTTCTCGAGTTCCACGTGCGGTGGAACCATACAAGATGATGCTTTCAATCATATCTCCATATATCTCTCGCAGCCCCGGAATCAGCTTCTCTAATGCCAGATCAATCGTCACCTGTATCCCCTCCTCATCGCAGATTTTCTATTTGCAGTATAACATAGAGCGACTCAAAATAAAAGCGATTTTTATGGCAGTTTCTATCAGATTTCTCAATGGTCTCTGAACGCTGGCAAAACTCAGTTCAACTGTGCAACTCTATCGAAAAATTCTTTCAAGTCTCCAACATAGACAGAGGGCGCATACTCGGAATAAATTTCGGGCAAGTCCAGAATAACAATTTGAACTCCCTCTGCTCGTAGAGCCTCCAATGTGTCTGGAACGCAGCGTGCTTCATTAACCGTTTTACAGCGGTATAGTCTTATTTAACCCCGGTCTCCAGCCAAATGCCCCTATGCAAATCACTTGTAATTGACTATATATGCAAGCGGATAAAGCAGTGTATTGTTTTTTCCCGCCTCTGCAATAATTTTCTCGTCAAATCCGCTTTCTGAGAACAGTGCATAATGAAATTTGGCATACTCTTTTTGCGGTGTAAGCTTTGCTAACGTGTCAAGGTATTCCGAATAAGAGAACGGTGTTTTTTTGAACTTGCACTCGCCAACCAAACATTCCTTTGCATCTTTGTCGATGCATAGAAGATCGATCTCTGTTTCTGCTATTCGCAAGCCACTCGCCGCAGAATCATCGCGCGCCGTGGTTTTTCCTGCCCAGCGCCCCATCTTGGCATAACGAAAAGGCAACTCATTCTTTTTCTGCATCTCCCGAACAAACTCACGGCATACATCTTCGAACGCAAAAGACGCGAACTTATGCAATTCCGGTTCAACGGCAAATTCATACACACCGTTTACATCGCCATCTTCGAGCTGAGAGAAGTTTGCAAAGCCAAAAGCATACCAGAAGCGAAAGAAATTATCTGTCAAGCGATAGGTCCCGCGATTAGAGTTTGCCTGCTCCTTTAGCTTTGCATCAACAGAAAATTCCCGCTCTACAATGCCGAGCTCCACCAGATTTTTCAAGTATACACTGGTTTTTGAAGTATCCTCCACTAACGATTTCTGGCTAATATCATTTAACTTCGTATTACCAAGTGCCACCGCTTCAATGATCGAATTATAAATTGGTGTCTCCCGAAGCTCCTGATGGAGCAGAAAATCCACCTCGCTGTAAAGAATACAGCCCTTTGTCAGAATGTTCCGTTTGATATTCTCGCCCACCGAGAGCTTCGGATTCCACTGACGCAGATAATGGGGTATTCCGCCGAGGACGGCATACGCAAGCACCTTGTCACGATCCGAGTAATCAGGGAAAAATTTAACGGCATCGTAAAAGCCCATTTCTCTCATTTTGTAGATTCCAGTCGCTCTGCCATAAAGAGGATTTTTCTCAGCCAGCAGTTCTTTTTCGATAAAGCTCATTGCACTGCCGCAGAGGATGATCATCACATTGCTGTCCCGAAATGCAGCGTCCCATAGATTTTGCAAAATGGAAGGTATGCTTGGATTTCCTTTGCACATATACGGAAACTCATCGATTACAAGCAGCTTTTTCCCGTTGCCATAAGGAAGATCAAGCACAGCCCGAAACGCTCTTTCCCAATCAGTAAACGCAGAGATATAGTCTTTTGCCGGAATATCTTCCTTCATCATTCGAATCGAAAAGTTTCGAAGCTGTACCGGGTCTGTTGTCTGCGTACAGGAAAAGAATACATGCGGTTTTCCTTTGCAAAACTCTCGAAGAGTTTCGGTTTTTCCTACACGCCGCCTGCCATATAGTACGATCAACTGACCGCCGTTCTCTTCATACTTATCATTTAAGAATTTCAGTTCAGCCTCTCTACCGATGAACATCGAGGCACCTCCATTTACCATCTAATCCTGATTTACCAAATCGTGATTTGATAACAGTATAACCGACTTATGCGGAAAATACAAGTGCTTTTTATGATTGCACAAATTTTCGGTATTTTGAAGAAAAACCTCGGACGCCTTGCAGCACAAGGCGTCCGAGGTTTTTTCGGTAGTAGTCAAATAGTAGTCCGCGCGGGTCACAGGTTACGCAGCTCGGTTTAACTGAGCAACCTTATCGATGAACTCTTTCATGTCTTCGATATAGGTGTATGGCGCATATTCAGAATAAATCTCGGGAGAGTCCAGAATAACAATTTGGACTCCCTCCGCTCTCAGCGCCTCCAGTGTTCCGGGTAGGCAGCGGGCCTCGTTGGGCGTCTTGCAGCAGTAGGCAAGACAGCCCTGCTGATCAAAGATTTTTGCAACGATATATATTTTTTTATTACCCATTGTCACACTTCTCCAGTCCCTGCAATCTCTTTTGGAATAAATAAATTCATCGTTCGTAGAGTACAATCCCCTCTCGGCTCAACTTGTTGGCAAAACTCTGGCTATCCGCTATACTGTGTTCCCATTCTTCCGGCGTATACAAGAGGAAGTCAATCGGCGCATCAGATTTCGTATCACAATATAAATCCGTCAATAATGACCGTTTGTCCTTTGTCGATGCTATGACGCAAAGATCAATATCACTTTTCGCAGTCGCAGTTTCTTTCGCCTGCGAACCGAATAGTAGAATCTTCTCCGGAGTGCACAGTCGAATGACTTGTTCTCGAATTGCATTTAGCTTTTCCACTATATCGCCCCCTCACAGCAAATCCTCTATTTGCAGTATAACATGGAACACTCAAAAATAAAAGTGCTCTTTATGGTTACTTCTTTTCAGTATAGTTTTTCTTCGACAGCAATCATTTTCTTTCGAACAGCTCCACGATGATATTTACGCACTTGTCGATCCCCAGCACGCCGCTGTCCAGCGTCAGGTGGTAATTCTGGGCGTGGCCCCACTTCATGTTGGTGTAAAAGCGGTGATAGGCGGCTCGGCGCTTATTCTTATCCCGCAGGCGCTCCTCTGGGAACTGCTCCTGTTCACCATACACCTTGACGGGGCAAAGCACCCAAGCTTGTTTTATTATTTTGCAAACCAAGCTCAATTTCGAGCAGGTATGTCAAAGCATTTTGCCAAGCAGAGAAACATTTATAATTTTTCGCTTCAACTGGCTTTTTTGAGGTAATGTGAAGACCTATAACCGTACTTCGGCCCCGTAAAGTTTTTTCGTACAGAACGCCGCGCCTGTAAATGTCATTCTCCCTTACCATTGAACTTGGGTAGGCATAACTCGATAACAAAATAAAATAACGAATCCCCAATCCATAACTTTGAACACAAGCGGGGGATCAAGAAAAGTCTTTCCTTTTGCTGGCAGGCAGCTCCGTGCGACGGTAAAGGCTTACAGTTCCACAGGAATGATCTCGCGCTGATTGACCGCGTCCAACGCGAGCTGCGCGCGGGACAGCTCATCGATGACCTTTTCATAATCCGCTTCCACTGCTGCAAGATCATAGTTCGTGTAGGTGTAGTCGATGATATTGGATTGCCTTCCATACTGCTCCTCGACACGCTCTTTGGGCAGTTTGGACTTCATCTCAAGCAGTTTGCTTTTTCGCTTGGTAAGCTGAGGAATGTAGACGAGCATTTCGTCGATGGTCATGTTAAAACCATCCACGATCTGCGCCGTGTTGAAGCAGTTGACGGCGTGCTTGATCCTGCGGATATCTTCCTCAAGCTTCGCAAGACACGCCTGCGTTTTTGCGTAATCGTAGGCGGGACGCACAGATGCAATGTCCTCTCCCATTGCCGCGCGAAAATCACGGCTGCGCCGTTCTTTCTCCAGCAGCGCGGCATATTCGTCGTTGAGCTTTTTCAGCAGCTTGTTGGCCCCGGCAGAAGTGTATTTCATAGTCGATCATCCTTTCTTCCGCGCCCTTTTCTCGGCGCGGGATTCCTTATTCCATTTTCTGTTCTGCTGATAGAATAGCACAGCGCCCTGTACGTTTGTCTGTACAGGGTGCTGATCATTTACACAGTATTGCATTCAGTGAAGCGCCTTTGCCAGCTTTTTACCGAAGTCAGTTCAAGCACTTACTCGCGCGAATGTACGACCTTGCAGTAGGCGCGGCGATCCAACTTCAAATACTTTGCGAGGCGCATATATTGCAGCGCATACCATTGAATATGCACGCGCGGGAAAAGATAGCCAATATGCTGCGCCAAATCCCTGACTGCGTCCGGAGCCGCTGGATTAAATTCACAGCGGCCATTGCAGAATTCCCCTTTTCTCATGTTTTCGGCATCGAGAAACGCCCTGTCTGCATCTTTGTAAATCGACCGAAGCATATCGAAAGCATCATCGCGCGTATAGATCGGGCAGGATAAAAGCAGCGGATCGTCTAAAAACCTTTCAAAGTAGGCCAACGAACTGTCCGAGTCTTCCACTTTATAAGTATTATGGGCTGCAGCAAGCAAATTTACCTTTTCCCGGAATGTTGCCGGCCTTTGTCTAACGAACACGCCAAACTCGTCCTGGCTCAAAACAGAGACATTTAGAATATCCTGACAGGAAATATCGGAAAGGCTTTCCGGTATCATACTGTCGTTCAGAATGCCTGTCTCCCATTGCAGATCGTCAAGCCCGTCCAACCAGTCGATGCTCAGAAGCAGAATTTTTTCAAGTCGCCTTGTTCAAACAACCTCCAGTCGTTGCAAAGGCAGTCTTCTCCATCGCATGTGATGCCGATATGATCGCTATAATCTGCAAGACTTTTCCCTGCAGGGAAAATGGCTACACCGGACGCCGTGATCTTCTCGCTGCTTTGCCAGCCGAGCAATACCGTATGCCGATGCTGCTCGGCATAATGCCGTTCAATAATTTTGCGTGCAAGCGGAATCACGCGTGAGGTCATCCGATACTCGAAAGTCATTTCAGAGGGAGCCTTCCACACATATTCCTCCCGCAGAGAAAAACCGTCCCTACGCAGAACAGTCTTGCAGTGCGGGCATTTTTCTTCAGGCAGGTCCAAACAGGCAACCGCCTTCGGCTGTTCGTGATAATAGCCGCAATGCGGGCAGTAATAGTGTGCTGGCATGGGATTCAGTTCATGGTCACCTAATAGGTAGATCAGGATCGAATTGCTTATCGTTCCTCCCAGATGTAATTTCCTGCAGGCTCGCCTGACCGCATCACTAATTTCCTTAAACAGCAGAAAATCATCAAGGCAGTCCGATTTTTCCAACGATAAGTAGTCTATTTCCCGTTCAAACCGTTGGGATACTTCCTTGGGAATTCCCGCCGGATACAGCTCGTGCAGAGCGCTTTCACAGCAATTACGCAGATATTGTACTGGGTGATTTTTCATGGTACTTTCCTCCACAGTTCTGAATTGGTTGCAGCCTATTGCGGTGTATCCTGCAAATCTGTTATTCCTTGCAAAAATTTTCCGTCATACGAAGGAGACTGCTAAGATTTTTCGCTTTTAAGATGTCCGCCTTAGTGATCGCACCGCCGTCCTCGCGCTGTAGGACAAGAGGCTTTCCATGTTGATCGAAAGATATATTTTTTGCCAAAAACCGCTCGCCTTGAAGCGTGGCCTCGATATCGGGGTGAGCAGTCAGTTCAAATACAATCGCGCTGTGGTCGTCGTGATCGCAAAAGGCAAGCTGCATGGGAAAGGTATCGGAGGAACTGTCTTTGTCTGGCGCAGCGAGGAAGATGCTGCCGTTCTGATAATCACAGAGATAATGATATGGATAGTTGAAGTTCGTACTTATGGTCTTATCTGTTTCAAGATCGATCAAAGAGTATTGTTGATCATCGTTTAAAGAGTATCGCTGGCCATCGCCGGTCAACGCATAACCATGGATGATCTCTAACTGCTTGAAAGTGTCGGAGACTTGACCTGTTTTGGGATTATAGAAGGATTTATCGTTATTATTATATTGCTTTATCACAATACTGGATCGATCCATCCAAACAAGACCGGAATAAGGCCCGTATCCAATATCTTCTGCGCGGATATCATAATTTTTCGTAAGGAAAAGTCTCTTTAAGCAGTGTTGATGTCGTTGGAACAGGCAGAATATACCGCATCCAAGATAAATGATGTCGTCATACCGGTAAGGGAGCACTTTACGGTATTCTAACTTCCCTTGCTTCTCTGTCCAGACCACCTGAAGCAAGCCAAACTGCCCGTCCTTATATGCCTTGCATAGAGCAACGCTCTTTTCGTTATCGCTATTCTTTTGCTTTAGGCAGCATTCCCAAGTCCACTCTATCGTTGCGAGGAAAAGCTCATTTTCGAGTTCCATTATCATGTACCTCTGTTCCGTAAGTTAAAAAGTATCAGGTGAACTCTTGTTCGTGTCCCTTAAAAAAGTGGTAGTAGGCGTCTGTTATTAAGAAGTATAGCATAAGCTCCTGTACATTTATCTGCACAGGAGCTATTCTTATATCATTGTAGCAAAAGCTCGGAATCAATGCTCTTATAGATGTGTTCCCCGTTCAGCTTGGTTTCGTTCCACTTGAACACGCCGATGAACCGATAAGCATCTTCGCCATGCTCGTCCTTGCTCTTTGCGAAGGTAATGCGCGGCTTGTCTGGGTGCTTTACCGTGGTGGCACCACTGTCATTATGCTCGATGATTACATTCCAGTCAGCAGACAGTTCGTTGACCCAACCGCGAGACTGCGCTACCTTTGAACCGTCGGGCAGTTCGATCGCCAACTTAGGACACCAAAGCATTCGATCATCGGTCACACGGAAAAAGCTGCGCTGGATGCGATAGTCTTTATCCTTGCCGAAGCACTTTTGGCAAATATCAGCGATCGTAGAGAAAGAATAGTGGTCATCTACCCGCAGAACACCGCGTTGCTTTATAACCGCCCATTCCTCTTCGGGGGCAAGCCAAGGTGGAAGATGATCACCCCTTTCCGCAACCTTCCGCTTGATCTCAGCGGTGATTTCACGGATGCGGGCATGAAGTGCGTCTGCGTCCAGCGTTGCATCCACGCGGCGAATCGTCAATCCGTCTTCGCTGCAGGCGGACAGCGCCGTTTGCAGGTCGATTTCGCGTGCGGCGTCCTTGAGCCGGTTGTCCTTGTGATATGCTTCGTCGCACTCTACACCGTAGTTAATCTGCGGAAAATAGAGATCGATCAACGCATATCCATTGGAACGGCGGACATATTGCTGCGTTACCGGCTTGATGTTCAGATCATCCAGCCTTGCCCAAATCGCGTTGACAACATAGTTTTCCTTCTCTTTGTCCTTGGTATGGTGCGAAAACATGCGGTAGAGGTAATCTTGCTTCCATGCACGGCCATTTTCTGACATCATAAAAGCCTCCCCATTTCAATGTTTAGACAATCGGTGTCGTAAGAATTTCTATATCTCGGGATAAATTTACATCAAGGTCATCAAACATTTTGTCGGTATCATAACCGCCCAGCACGCAAGCTTTTAGCAGTACGATATGGAAACACCCGTGCTTGCTTTTGATTTCGCAAGGACTGCATCAGCCTTCAGTTCTTTTGATGTAAGAGCCTCTTTTGTGCGGCGATAGAATGGAACAATATGCTCGTGCCATACATTCGGAAGCACCTCATAAAAGAAGATGTCAACGGCTCTATCAATGATGATTTCGGAAGCGTCCATCGCCGTATCCCGGACGGTGTCTTTGATGTAATCCTTAACAGGAGAGCTTTTTCTGGCGGGAGCGGAGGGCGGTGATGAAGTTCTCTGCTGAACCATAGGTGTGTTTTCTGCATAGTACTTCAGTTCTCGCAGAACTCTGTGTGGCTTGCGATTCATGAGCCGTCCGTACTCGTCAATAAAAGCCTCGTCACGTTTCCATTTCGCAAAAAGATCATCATCGGGAATGATATATATGATATTATCTTTCCTAACCCTATGTTCAGCCATACCACAGCCCCCTTCTTTATTTGTTTCTGCAATAGAACCGGAAGTCACAGCCAGCGCAGACCTTCGGGTCATCGGCGCAGTGCCGGAAATCCTTCTTCATGATTTTATGTACCGTATCATTGAACGACGCCAGCGTTCCTTCCACGGCAGACTTCGTATACGGATATGTGATCGTCGGTACACCGCCGTCCTCTCCGGTATAGTAGAGGTGCATCTTACTGACCTTCCGCCCGGTACGCTCCTCCACGAGATGGGCATAGATATGAAGCTGCCGTCGGTACCGCTCAAGCCGATCCCGCATTTTCTCCATATCCGGTTTCCGTTCGGCTTTGAAATCCACGATCTCGACCGTGTCGCCCTCACCCCGGATCAGGTCGACCTTGCCTTCAATGATGTAATCCGGCTTCACCAGAGAAACATCCACCTCCGCCTGCTGGATGGCAGACCAGTCGCCGTGCTGCCGCTCTACATAACGAAGTACCTGCTTCAATGCCGCCTCACGCTGAGGCCCGGCGAGGTAGGTGTGCTCGGTTTTCGTCAGCGACACATAGTTGGAGGCAAACCAACGGTTCACGTTTTCCTCGGTGATTGTCTGCTCCTCGTGCCGGAGTGCGGCACGGTGAACATCCTCTATCGTCTCATGGACGAGCGTACCGAAGAGCATAGCGTTGGCACGGACCGGCATGAACTCCAGTTCACGGTAGAACTTATACTGCAGGGCGCAGGTCTCATACACTGTGATGTGCGATGTGAACGAGTAGGTGTTCTTGACGTTCACGGCCTTCACGGACTTGAAGTTGAATTCCCGGATGTCAAACGCCTCGCTGTCTACAGACTGAAGTTCGTCATAAACCTCTTTGAAGTAAGCGCTGGGGGTCCGCTTGTCCTCATTGCAGGTCAGTATCAACAGATCCTGCGCACGGGAGAAGGCCGTGTAGTACAGACGCCAGAAATCAAAGAATTTTGTGACCTCATACGGTTCAAATGCCGGGCGCTTGAAGTAACGATCCTCTATCGTCATCATAAGGTCGTTTGTGGTTTTTCTCGGCACGTTTGCCAGGGAATCCACAAATACAATCGGGAACTCCATCCCTTTTGACTGATGGATCGTAAGGAATGAGACGCAGCCGCTCGGCGCATACTCGGAATCGTCCTCATACTCCGTGATACCGCCGTCATAGAGCAGGCGGAGATACAGATTAAAGAGCAGTTCCGTATTGGCATCAATGCCGCGTTTCCCGCGATACTTGTCGGCCGATAAGACATCCACCCGGTGGAGGTATTCAAATTTTCCGATGATCTGCGTCAGCTTTGCCAGATTTCGAGCCGGTCGGATATCGACAACGCCGACATCCATATCTGTATCCAGAATACCGGCAAAAGGCTGAAACTCAAGCATCTGATACATGAGCCCACAGTAGGCGTAGTCCGTTGCGTCGGTCAGGCTTACATGGTCTTTTCCTCGGCGGCGTACCCATTTCAGCAGGTCGGTGTGTTCCGGCTGCGTGAGATACTCATTCGCCAGCATGATACAGTTCCGATAATAAGTCAGGTGCTCAGGCTGTAAAAAGGTATACTCCCCGTTTTCCAACCCCTGCACATAGAATGGGAACATCAGCATAAGGCAGCCGAGCGCCAGTCGTATCTCATCACGCTGGAAGAACATATCCGAACGCGGAGAGTAAACATTGATATGGTTCTCCTCAAAAAAACGGGCAAGCGCAGTCACCCTCGGATGTTTGACTGAGTTGAAGAGAAACGCTATCTGATTATAGTCCGTCAGTTTGCCGGACGCTTTCAGGTCGTTGATAAACTGCAGGATCTTCTCGTGCCATTCGTCCTCGTCATCCTCACCGGCCAATTTCACGACTGCAGGGCTGCGAAGCGTGGATTTTTCATGAGGTTCAATGCGTTTTTCATATCTGAAATTTCCCCAGCGGAACTTAAACTTCGCACCATCCGTGGTATCCATCCACCGGTTATAAAAATCGACAATGTTGCTGTTGGAGCGATAGTTGATGACCAGCGGGATAATACGGCATTCGCCATCGGCAAACTTCTTCGGAAATTCCAGGATGTTTCGGATGGTTGCACCGCGGAAACGGTACAGGCCCTGGTCATCGTCTCCGACCACGCAGATATTCTTTCTTTCCCCGGCGAGGAGAAACACGAGCTGCTCCTGGATATAGTTCGTGTCCTGGTATTCATCGACCATGATATGCGTGATCGCGGAGCGGAGCTCGTTCAGAATGTCCTCGTTATCGCAGAGAAGCCGATATGCCTCTATCTGGATGGAGGAGAAATCCATCAGATTCGCTTCCGTAAGAATTGTGCGATATTCCTGAAGCATCCGACCGAGTGATGCAATCGATGGGTCACGGTCAGACATCAGTTCCTCTGGTGAAACCAATTCCTCAGACAGGTTGTTTACAAAGTTGCAGATCGTTTCGGCTTGCTTCCATGCACTGCCGTTTGACAGGACAATCTCGCTCTCCGGAATATCTCTGAAACGATGGATGTTCTGGAATACCATGTACTGCTGGTCAAACGAATCCATCAAGCGGTAGTTTTTGCGAAGTCGCGTGTATTCCAAGTGTTCTTTCAGCATACGAAGGCAAAGCGAGTGGAATGTACCGATATACATCTCGTTGATGTTTGCCGTGATATTTCGACTTGCAAGTTCGTTTGTAATACGTGTGACCAGTTCCTTTGCAGCCTTTTCCGTAAATGTGGCAATGAAGATGCTCTCCGGCCTTACATCGCATTCCTCTATGAGGTAGATTGTGCGCTGCACGAGAGTATATGTTTTCCCGGTTCCGGGACCTGCCGTTATGAGGACCGGACCGTCTGCAGCCGCTATTGCTTTTCGCTGCCCCTCATTTGCGTTTCAAAAATCAAACATAGCTGATCACCACAATTCTTCATTGAATGATTCGTAAGCGCTTAGCTATACTACTTGATTGTTAAAGTATATCATTATTTTAATCTATCAGCAACCATTATTCATTTCTCTTGATGAACAGGCAAAGCGCATAATACCGCTATTCAATCATTTAAACGCGCAAGTCAGGTACCACCTCCATCAGTTGCTAATAAAAATCCCCAAAAGCTATACAGCTTTTAGGGATTTGGTATGCCCGACAGGATTCGAACCTGCGACCTTGTGAGTCGGAGTCACACGCGCTATCCAGCTGCGCCACGGGCACATATTTACTTGTGGGTTCCTGCGATAGTAGTCAAATAGTAGTCAACGACTATCTATTTTTTCTCCGCCGTTCCTGCAAACGCAGTTGCGGCAACGGTTTGCGCCATATCTCAAGTGGAGATGCCTGAAACGTCGGAGTCTAACGCTCTATCCAACTGAGCTACAGGCGCGTATTTACTTGTGGGTTCCTGCGATAGTAGTCAAATAGTAGTCAACGACCACTTATTTTTCTCTGTCGTTCCTGCAAATGCAGCTGCGGCAACGGTTTGCGCCATATCTCAAGTGGGGAAGCCTGAAACGTCGGAGTCTGACGCTCTATCCAACTGAGCTACGGGCACATATTTGATTGGGACGCGGGGTCAACAGAGTAAGTATAGCAACTTTTCCCATTTCTGTAAA
>ERZ808252.2199-NODE-2199-length-12311-cov-7.409514_pt1 | contig 12311 bp, 10 predicted proteins | sample MGYA00521242_ERZ808252 | MGnify/ENA primary metagenome ERZ808252 (study PRJEB31516, sample SAMN03275581) | gut metagenome | biome: mammalia-associated habitat; material: feces | host: Papio cynocephalus | place: Kenya | collected 2012-08-07 ...
TCTTCTCCGGCGCGTCAATGACCTTGATCAGCAAGGCGTTGATGTCCTCCGTGGGCTTGCCCTCCCGAATCAGGTCGTTGCGGAAGGCGTTGAGACCATTGACCATGAGCCGCTGCTCATAGTCGCTGACCTGAATCAGATGCTGTACTTCTGCCATACGCGCCTCCTTTACCGGGCATCGTCCCGCTGCCTGCTCCCGTGGCTTTTGGCATCCAGAAAGCGGAACATATCCGCGGAGATCTGATTGGCGGCGGTGCGAATGGATTTCAGCTCCTCCCGCAGCTGCTTCGGCTCCATCTCCGCGTACTCCTTGGGAAGCTGGGTGACGGCAAGGCTTTTCCCATCGATGCTATAGCGCTGGCAGAGAATATTGCCGACACACTGAGCGAGGAATGTATTGTCCCCCCGGCTGTAGTTCCCGGTGTCCAGATAGGCGTGGGCAAGTTCCTGAGCGACGCCCCGGAACACATCCTCCATGGACTGTCCCCGCAGGACAAATACGGTTTTCTCTTGGGGGCTGTAAAGAGCGCTCTGGCCATCCGGCAATTCGTCCCGGAAGTCTACCTTGCAGGGAGCGTAGCATACCATGGCGTTGAGAAGCTGCCGGATGTCTGGATTCGCTACCCGTTCAGGAACAGGAGTCAACGTGGTCTGGGAAATATCAAAGACACGCTTGACGTTGATGCCGACACCCTTGGAGCCGTCCTTGCGGGTGTAGGAATTTCCGGGTTCCATAAGGAGAATACCGGATTCTCCTTTGCGGATATAGCCTCCCCGGCCACGCCAGAAGCTGGCCTCTCCCAGATCGGTAGCATCCGGTTTCTGGGCAGCGACCAACAGAGCATTGCTGACGGAATACCGCTCGAATTTGGACTGCACATCTAAGTAGGTCTGAAAAGCCTTTCCGTCTGTGCCGACTTTTTTCAGAGCGTCATCCACCATGGCATATGCCGATTCCCGATCCTGCTGCTTGCGGCTGGCCCATTCCTCCTTGTCAAAAAATTCGTTCATTTCATCGTTCCTTTCCTTTCGTGATTTTCTCCACTGCCTTGTCGGCAATGGTGTTCTGGGGCTGGCGTGCAGCCTTTTCCTGCCGAATCTGCTTCATCACCTCACGGACAGAGGGACGACTGTCAGAAAAGATTTCTTCGCCACGTCTGTTCGGCAATGTACTCTCGGACGGACGTTCGGCCTCGTTCCGTCCGGTCTGAGGGTTTTCCTCCACAATGTGTTTCTCTGGGTTCTCACCAAACAGCTCCTTCACGAAATCATCGTTATGGGGCTTGTCGGAACCGGGACGCACATCCGCGTCTTCCTCGGTGCGTGCTTTATCCTGCTGCTTGACAAGCTCTGTTTTGAGAGATGCCAAATCTACAGTGGCAAGACCGAACCGGGTAAAGATGCGGTTGACCTTGGCGGCGTCCTCTGCCCGAACCATGATGTCCGTAATGCCGTCGGTGGCGTTCTTGTCCTTGAGGACGCAATAGAGAACACCGTATTTCTTGGCCTCCTCGCAGAATTTCTGAAGATCCCCGTCCTTGACGGCGAACACCTTCAGCTCTTTGCCGGAGCGGAGCATATTGGTCAGACGGATTTTACCTTTGGTTTTCTTCTGGTCTTTCAGAATGGCGTAAATCATGATCGCCAGCTGCTTGGCGGCAGAGCCGGACAATTTTGCCGCGACCTCAACGCCGTTCAAGCTCAGACGGACGACCTGATCTGCCGCCTCGCCGGAATAGCTCATGCTGTTCTTCCTCCTTTCTTTCGATTTCCTGTTCCTGCTCTAATTGCTCCAGATTCCGCTCCATCAGAGCGGAACGGGCTTCGATTCCGTCACATAATTTCACCTCCTGACGCAGTGTTTTTATCTCAGAGGATATCTCTTTGATACGGGATTTAAGACTTTCCACTGCGGGAGTATCCTCCCTGCGGGTGGCTGCCCGAAGCTGGCTGCGGAGTGCGTTACGCTCCTGCTCCAGTTCGGAAATTCTGCCTGTGGATTTTTCCTTGTGGGATTCCAGTTCGACTAAACTGCCATATTCGTGCTTGGCAAGGAAGCGGGTTTCCGCGTCCAATTTGTCAAGCAAGATTAAATCCTGCCGCATAGAATAAGGCACCCGCTTCACGGATGCCGGATGCTTTTGGATGATGCGCAGCTCATAGCAATAGCGCAGGTATAGGGCGTGAATGCCTTTCGCCTTGGGATAGGGCACAAATGGATGATGTATTCTCGCCATTCGGTCAGCCTCCGGAAAGGGTGTTTGCCTGCGTACATTGTCGTAAACCCGGTCCAGAATTTCGGTCAGAGAATACCCAGGCCCCAGCCGGTGGAAGCGGAAGTAGCCCTTTGCTCCAGGCGGCTTTAACGCCGGATATTTGAGGGGCTGTCCATCCGGGGTGCGGGTTTTGAAGGTGTAGCCCATGGCCTGCATGGCCTCCTGGAAATTCCGCCGGGTGGTGGAGGCCAGAATGGCACGGTCAATGTCGGAGCGGATGACACTGCGCAGGGTGGGGCGGCCTTGCTGCTCGGCTTTCCATTCGCCGTAATGTTTGCCTCGACCTTTGGGATTGCGGATAACAGACAGGTTGTATTCCCGGCAAAGCGCATCGGATACCCGCTGCATTTCTTTGTAATCCTGTTTCGTGCGGTGGTACTTGATGCCATCCACAAAGGAAACGGTGTTCACAACAAAGTGGGAATGCAGGTGGTTTGCCTTGTCCAGATGGGTCGCAACCAAAACCTGGTAACGGTCTCCCCAAAGCTGCCGCGCCAGCTTGACCCCAATCTCGTGGGCAATCTCCGGGGTAGCCTCTCCGGGGGCGAAGGACTGGTAGCCGTGGTAGGCAATGACACCATCCTCTTTCCCGTAAAACTTCTTGATCTTCTGCATCTCCATTTTGGCGGTACGGGGATTGCAGTTGATACCGGACACGAAACGCTGAACGACCCCCTCACCATCCCGCACTTGGGGCTGACTGGTCTTGTGCTGCTGGATAGCGTAATCAATGACATCGGACAGGTCGCCGTCACTGGTGGAAACGGCGGTGGTTTTCTCCGCGTTTTCCACATAGTCCAGGACCTTTCCGACTCTGCCATGAACACGCCAGATGGATGTAACGGCCATGGGTCAGTGCTCTATAGGCACGGGATCGAGGACCGCCGACAGGATTTTCTGAACAGCTTCCTCAAACAGCAGAACGCTGTCGTCATAGTGCTTGGCATCAATGACATTCAACGCATGGGCTTTCATAGCGATTTGGTTGAGGTTGTTCCCGATGGAATGCAGCTCCCGCATCATGGAGAAGAAATCCGGGGGCGGAGCTTCCTTGGGAACAACACCGCTGATAAGCTGCCGCAGATAGGCGGCAACAGACAGGTGGCTGCGCTTTGCTTTTTCTTGGAGATTCCGGGCTTCCGCTTTATTCAGCCACAACTGGATTTTGACATTTCGATTGCGAATAGATTTCACTCCTTTGTGATTTAAGTACAGGGGTATCAGGGGTTTCCCCTGACAAGCGGCCTTTGTGGGAGTACAAAGGCGATGCTTGCTCTATAAAAGACAAACCTCCTATCGATAGTTCTGTTTATGACCGGGCCGAAGAAACAGCCATGCCTCCCGACGCTCCTGCATACATTTGTCGTAACGGGACTGGGATAGTTTTTCTTTCAGCCATCGCTTTTCCTCCGGGGAAACAGGAGTAGTCCTGGGCTTGCCGCAGCTGCAGGACGCTGTGGATTTTGTGTTCAAATGGGCATCACCTCCTTTCTGCCATGGGTGTTAGCGTTCTCGGTTTTGGGGCTTATAGGGCACGGATTCAATGCCGTCCCTTGTGCGGAAGAACCGTTCCGGGAAGCGGTATTTTTCCAGATACCGATTCTGCTGCTCTTGGGAAAGGCTGCCGAAGGATTCTTTGCGGCAATCGCAGATGAAGAAAGTACCGGCAACGATGTCCACTATTTCATGGGTGTCCTCGTCCCGGATGGCCCGGTTTAGGGGCAGGCCGCTGATCTTGCCCTCATCATTGCAGACAATACAGACCTGCTCCTCGAAGGGATAACAGGGTTCGATGTTACCTCCCACGGTTCGCTGCATGGCATCCAGAGTAGTGCCGATTTCCGCAATCCGGGCCAGCTTCCCAGGCTCCACCAGAACCACTTGGATAGTGGGGGTTCGGATGACAACATCTGTAGTCAGCTCCGGCTGAAAAGGGATTTCCTTGAATCCGATGCTGTCACAGAAGTAGAAACCCGGCGTGATGCTGGTGGCATCTTCCACCTCCACTACGTCCGAGACAGAGAGACTGTGACCACGGAAGCCCTCCGGCCTGCCGGAATGAAAGAGGGTGAATACATCCTCCAGATTCCGGCATTTCACATCGCCGGAGTAGACCTTATCGTAGGCGGCACTGTCCGGCTCCGCGGAATGCAGCATCTTACGGACAGTATCCAGGCCCATGAATTTGAGCTGCTGGGTGTCCCGTTCCCTGTTGATCTGATAGATATTGATTTTCAACGACTGTATTCCTCCTTCTTTTTCAATCCAACCCTGATTTTGAGCTGGTCGTTGACATCCTTGCCGCACCTGGGCGGTTCGTCCCAAATCTCATACCGGTCCCGCAGGCCGCCGACGATTCCGGCCACCGCACCCCGACCAACAGCATCGTTGTCCAGATGGAGCCGCAGCGTCCGAATTTCCGGGTGATCCGCCAGATACCGGGACAGAGCCACCGGCACCACATCCTCCCGCTTGGTGATAAACACACCGGCAAGGGACAGCAGGTGATCTTCGTGCCAATTCCGACCCTCGAACAGCTCCAGAGTGGCGTAGCTTAGAGCGTCAATGGCAGATTCAAAAACATGGACGGTCTGGCTGCTTCCGGGAATGGAGAAGGAGTAGTGCTTGTCGCTGCCGGACAGTTCCCCTTTGTAGTCCCCAACGGTTCCCCGGACATTGCCATAGCGGGGAACACCATCCTTGTCATAGCCCAGGAACACGGCACTGTGGTATTTCCGGGATTCAAAGAGCAGATTGTTTTCCAGGCAGTAGCGGATGATAACGTCATGGATGCCGCGGCTTTTCAGATAGTGGACTACGGTATCTGCGTTGCCGTTCCGCTCGGGGAGCAGCAGCCGTCTGGATTCCACCTTGGGGTTCGGGGCGGGAATTGTCCCGGGCAGGGGCGCGCCATGAATGGTTTCCATGGCCGCCATAAAAGAAAGGCCCTTGACCTTCACAAGATAGTCAAGGGCCGTCTTGCCGCCTATTTTCCGGGAAAACCAGTGCCATTTCCCATTGCTGATTTTGAGGGAATCATGTTCCCTGGTACAGTAGGTATCGCCGGACACCTTTACCAGCTGATCCGGCTCATAAATTTGGAGGTATGTCAACAAATCCAGTTGTTTGGCCTGCTGAATATCCTCCGGGGTGAAGTATGCCATGGGCTACCGCTCCTCCCGGTTGGATTTGGCTTTTTCTGCCTGAATGACCGTATTGGCGCGATTCTCGACAACAGACCAAAGCTCCTCCATATGCGAGCTTTCATATTTCTCCCATGCCCGAAAAACATCGCTCAGGGGACATGGGGATTTCAGGAGTGCCTGACATTGTTTATCCGTCAGGTCGTTGTACTCCAGAGACAGCAAAATGTCTTCTCTGGTGGTGTACTCATAGGCATGGTACAGAATTTCTGCTGGAGGTAACGTCAAAAGGTGCTGCCGGTAGTGTTCCTGTTCGTCAAACATCTTTTGGTAGAGACGTGTGATTAATTCCTGATTTGTGATAAATATCGCCTTCCTTTCATTTTCGGGTATAGAAAAAGCACCCGCTGTGAGTAGCAGGTGCTTTCCGCATGGATTATTTACTTGTAGAGTTTTAGTAAGAGGGTGTTCACGTCCTCGGTGGGCAGTCCTTTGGCAATGAGCTTGTTGCGGAATTGAATGAGGGCGTACTTTGCAAGGCGAAGCTCAGAATCACCCAAGGTTACATAACGCATTTCCTTCTTGGCAAACAGCATAATGAACAGCTCCTTTGCTTTTTTCTTCCATTATACCGCATTCAAACCCAGGTGACAAATGTACGAACTGCCTGTGGTCCTTCATTTCACCGTGTTTCTTCCCTCGAAGATTTTTCCAGCTTCCGCAGCTTTTTTAGCGAGAAATCAATGATTCTCGATTTGCGCTCAGACAGGATCGTCGTATAGAACTCCCGCTGTAAATCTGACAACACGGGTGTTCCTGCAATAATCTGCTGGATTACAGCCATATCGATTCTGGGAGCAATACGTTTCAGCGCCTGGTTGCAATCCGCATTTTTCAGAGACGAGATAAACTCAAAATAATTGATTTTTCTGCCGTCGAGTACAATAGGCGACAGTGGCTGATTGAAAATTCTTAAGTTGAGTGCATTTCGATCCGAGAGGATTTCCTGCATCTTTTCTTCATCTGCTTGTGGGAACAAGCTGCTGCCGCAGTCAAATACAGGCGCAAGCTGCATCTCATCAGTCTGTGTGTTATATAAAAATCCCCAGTTTCCATTATGTCGGTCCCAGTTTCCAATCAGGGCATCTACGATGAACATATCCCAGAAGCGTTCCTTTAGAAGCACTTCATCTATTGCGGTCTGTTGCTCGAATGTATCCAGAATGTCAGATAATTCTGTCCCATAGCCATTTCGCACAGAATCGACGATTTGATTCTTTAAGGAAGCAAAATCTTGAAGCACAACGCCGGGAGAAGTGAAATCACGGCAGGCAACAACAATTCTTTCTTTTCCCTTTGGTGTATGGTAAGTGCCAAGCAACACCTCCTGCACAGGAATACCCACGCTTTCAAAAATCTTGCATCCCAGATATTCCGAAATACAGCTGTTGCTATAGCTAAGATCGGGATTCCTGGTTGGAATGGCCGGGAATTTCAGCATATAGATATTCCCGTTGTAGACAACGGAGATTTTGCTGCCATTTGCTCCTGCGTAAGTCTTCTTACGGATAGGAAGCCCCGTAAAGTCAATCAATCCAGTTCACCCGGCCTTTCAATATAGAGATATTTACTGCGTAGATACCATGCCTGATCCGGCGTTATCAAGTTTCCAACTTCGGCACTGTTAATATCGCTTTGCAGATTGCAATAATCGCAGTCCCAATCACTGTAGCCTTCGGAATCTTTCTTTTTCCATGCAAGGACCATTTTTTGAATGGACTCCATTAGGAAGGGCGGCAAATCCTTTTCGAGATAACTTTGATCAATCGGTTTCCCAGTTACAGAATCATATTCATGACAATCCATTTTCATGATTTCCTCCATACTGCATCCCAATGCTTCCGCCAATGCCCGAACTGTGCCGGCAGCGCATTTTTCAAGAGAACTTTTTCCGGAACAGATGTCCACAAGTGTGGTTTTGGGAATGCCGCTCATTTTTGACAGGTGGTATTTTGTGATACCATTTGCATCCAAGAAGTTTTGTAAATTCATCATGATCACCTCGCTAATGTCTACATTATATCGGTATACCGACCTTGTGTCAATAGCAGCCATGCAGAGGCTTTACCGTTCCCATCCCCGGGATTCCCGCTGGGGCTGGATTTCGCCCTCCTCCGGTACACCATCCACAATCTCATTTTCCCGCTTGTCCATGTTCAGTAGAATATTCAGATGATCCAGACGCGCGGATTTTTCTTTCAGTTCCTCCTCTCTGGGAAAGGGCTTCGCAACCTCCTGTTTGGCGTTCTCAACCTGGATTTCCAGGTTTTTCAGCTTCTCCTTGTAGTCCAGCTGCCTTGTGGGCATACTTTCCAGCAGATTGTCCATGCGCTGAATGTTACCAAACACATCCGTTCCAAGACCAACCTTGTAGGTCAGCGTGCCCTGCATGGAAATTTTGAACACCTGTTCAAAGCTGTCAAAGCAGAGCGTCATCTGAAAGCCACGGTAGGAGCCGAGAGGAACGGGATCGGTGCCGGTCAGGGCATTGCAGGCATCCAGAAGGGCCGTGCCGGCAGCTTTCTTTTCCGTGAAGGGGTGCCCGTCTATCACCATGGGGCTGAAGCCATCCGCATTGGGCTGGGTGCCGCTTTTCAGCAGGGCCATATCTGATTCTAGACCGTCAATCCACTGGTGCATAGTCGCAATCTCATTGGGGAATTTCCGAACGAGCTGATCTTCCAGGGCATACCGCTGGCTCATATGGTTTGAGCGCAGGAGCTTCAGCTTCTGCACCTCAATATCCAAGTCCATTTTTTCCTTGATATGGGGATTGCCGGAACACAGTGCCTTGATTTCAGCGTAGCTCAAAGCGGTTTCGTCAATGTCCTCCGCGCTGCGCACCGGGGATTTGGAGGTCATAATCTGACCGATGAATTTCTGCTTGCCTTCCACCAGCTGATACAGGTAGCTGTCAAAGGTGTTCTCCGTCACATAGGTGTAGATGTCCACTTTCGGGTTTTCGTTACCCTGACGGATAATGCGCCCCTCCCGCTGCTGTAAGTCAGAAGGCCGCCAGGGACAATCCATATGGTGCAAGGCAATGAGCTTCCGCTGTGCGTTGGTTCCGGCTCCCATTTTCTGGGTGGAGCCAATCAGCACCCGAATTTCGCCGGAGCGCACCTTGCCAAACAGCTCCTTTTTGGCGGCTTCCGTTTTGGCGTTGTGGATGTAGGCAATTTCGGATTCCGGGATGCCTCTGTCCAGCAACTTCTTTTTCAGATCATCATACACATTGAACTGTCCGTCGTTGTGCGGGGTGGAAAGATCGACGAAAACCATCTGCGTGGACTTTTGCGCCGCTGTCCGCTCCCAGATGTTGTACACATTTTCGGCGCAGACGGCAACCTTTCCCGTATCGCTGTCCGGCAATAAGGGATTGATCAGCCGCTGATCCAGTGCCAGCTTCCGTCCGTCGTTGGTAATGACCAGCATATTGTCCTCATTGGAATCCACCTGCTTATTGCGCACCTTTTCTGCCCGCTCGGAAAGACTGGCGACGATTTCTTTCTGCTGTTCCGATGGCTTCAGCACCACATTGTGGTATTCCGCCTCCGGCACCGGCAGCTTCAGCATATCCGCCGTCTGAATATCCGCAATTTCCTTGAACATGGACATCAGCTCCGGGAGGTTGTAGAACTTGGCAAAACGGGTCTTGGCCCGGTAGCCGGTGCCCTCCGGGGCAAGCTCAATGGCGGTGACGGTTTCGCCAAAGGTGGATGCCCAGGCGTCGAAGTGGAGCAGCCCTTTCTCCTTCAGCGTGTGGTATTGCAGATACTTCTGCATGGTATACAGCTCTACCATACTGTTGGAGATGGGCGTGCCGGTGGCAAATACCACGCCACGGCCTCCGGTCAGTTCATCCAGGTAACGGCATTTCATGTAGAGGTCGCTGGACTTCTGGGCTTCCGTCTGGGAGATACCGGCCACGTTGCGCATTTTGGTGAACGCGGCGAGATTTTTGAACATATGGGCCTCGTCTACAAAAATCCGGTCAACACCCAGCTCCTCAAAGGTGATGACATCATCCTTGCGGCTCTGGTCATTGAGCTTTTCCAATCTCTGCTGAATGCTTTTCCTGCTGCGCTCCAGCTGCTTCACGGAAAAATTGTCGCCGTTGTTGCGCTTCAGTTCCCGAATACCGTCCAGAATCTCCTGCTTCTGCTGCTCCAAAATGAACTTTTGCCGCTCCTGGGACATGGGGATCTTTTCAAACTGGCTGTGGCCGATGATGATGGCATCGTAGTCGCCGGTAGCGATTCGGGAACAAAACCGTTTCCGATTTTTTGTTTCAAAATCCTTTTTGGTAGCTACCAGAATATTGGCCGCCGGATAAAGCTGCAAATATTCAGCGGCCCACTGCTCGGTCAGGTGATTGGGCACCACAAACAGGCTCTTTTGACACAATCCCAGCCGCTTGCTCTCCTGGGCTGCTGCCACCATTTCAAAGGTTTTGCCCGCACCAACCACATGGGCAAGCAATGTGTTCCCACCGTAAAGAATGTGGGCAATGGCATTTACCTGGTGGGGCCGCAGGGTAATTTCCGGGTTGATGCCCACAAAATTCAGATGGCTCCCGTCGTACTCTCTGGGACGAATGCTGTTGAACTTCTCATTGTAGAGTGTTGTCAGCCGCTCCCGGCGGTTTGGGTCAGCCCAAATCCAATCCGCGAATTCCTGCTTGATCTGCTCCTGTTTCCCCTGGGCAATGGCGGTCTGTTTCGTGTTGAGAATGGCAATCTTTTTTCCGGTATCGTCATACTCATAATCAAAAATCCGCACATCCCGCAGATTCAGGGTTTCCTCCATGATTTTGTAGGCATTGATGCACTCTGTGCCAAAGGTGTTCTCAGAGCGGACATTCCCTCTGTCCAGACTTTTTCCCTCAATGTTCCACTCGCCGGTATAGGTGCTGTAATGCACCTTGATGTTTCGCCTCTGGTAGTATGGTGTTCGCAGAAGATCGAATAGGAAGTCCCGCACGACCTCGGGAGGCAGCCAGGTAGCACCCAGCCGAACAGAAATCTCACTGGCCGACAGGTCAACGGGCTGTACCGCTTCCAGGGACTGTACATTGATGGTATACCGTTCGTCCTTTTCGGCCAATAATCTTGCTGTTCGTAATTTCTCCCGGACATTGCCGGAGAGGTATTCGTCTGCGGGCAGATACTGATGGGCAACATCCTCGTTTCCGTCATGCTCCGGGTTTAGGAAGATAACGCCTTTCAGGCCAGAGAGAATTTCTTCCTCGCTCTTGTGGGTCAGCTCCATCATGTAGGGCATATCCACTTTTGCCTTTTCAGCCAGTGACGGGGCCAGGGCCTCCGATGCAGTGTCTACGGAGGTGACGGTCACTCTTTGACGGATGGTGCGTTTGGTGAACATATCCGCTTTCCGTAAGAATTTCCCCTCACTGTCCCGAACCTCCAGAGAGGACAGAAGATAATAGGCGTTGTCGGCAGAAAAGGCGGAGACATTGGTGCGGCTGTTGATCCGTCCATATTTCTTCACGAAGCTGCCGTAGAGGGTATTTAAGTTCGTCTGCTCTGCCCGGATCATAGCTTCCGGGTAGTCCTCGGTCTGGTATTCAATGAGCTTGCGCACGCAGTCCCGGATACCGATAAGACCACGGATGCGCTGCTCGGCGGTGGCCGATACCGACACCGGACGCATGAGGCTGTTTTCCCGGAAGTACAGCTTGCCGTCCACAACGGCGAAACTAAAATTCCGCACATCGGGGTCGGCGGGCAGATAACCCGTTTCTTCCTCCTGGAGATCATCCAGATCTACGGCTTGTATCTCACCTTGGATATGACCGATAGCGGCGGCCAGCAAAGTTTCCAGACTCTGACCCTCGTGGGGGATACAGGCGGTTTCCATGCCATAGGGGCCGGATACCTCCCGCATTTCGCCCAGAACCATTTCCGGGTGGGACACAAAGTAGGCGTTCATTTTCAGACCGTTCTCGTCGGTATCCAGATGCACCCAATCCGGTTCCAGGTCGGTCATGCCGCTGCGCTTTTGCAGGAACAGAATGTCGGAAGTGACCTCTGTACCGGCAGCGGCCTTGAACGTATCATTGGGCAGTCGGATGGCACCGAGAAGGTCAGCCCGCTGGGCAATGTACTTTCGGACGGCGGGATTCTCCTTGTCCATGGTGCCCTTGCTGGTGATGAAAGCTACCACGCCGCCAGGGCGCACCTTATCCAAGGCACGGGCAAAGAAATAGTCGTGGATAAGGAAATTGTACTTATCGTACTTTTTGTCCAGGACCTTGAACGTCCCAAAGGGCACATTGCCAATGGCCACGTCAAAGAAGCTGTCCGGCAGGTCGGTTTTCTCAAAGCCCTGGACCGCAATGCTGTTCTTCTGGTACAGCTGCTGGGCAATGCGCCCGGAAACGCTGTCTAACTCCACGCCGTACATTTTGGAATTTCCCATGTTCTCCGGTAGCAGACCCATGAAATTGCCAACGCCGCAGCTGGGCTCCAGAATGTTGCTGGTCCGGAAGCCAAGATTGGCAAGGCCCTGATACATGGCCCGGATCACCACAGGCGGTGTATAAAATGCCGTCAGGGTAGATTCCCGTGCGGCAGCATATTCATCCTCGGACAGCAGGTCCTTCAGTTCGGCATAATGGGCATTAGTTTCCTCAAAGAACTGGGGCAAACCGCCCCAGCCTACATATTCAGCAAGGATGTCCTGTTCATCTGGCGTGGCCAGCCGATTTTCAGATTCCAGCTTGTGCAGCAGTTCTATGGCATGAACATTGTGGTAGAAGCGTTCAATAGGGGCACCTGCTCCCAGATCATTTGTGCGGATGTGATAGTTT
>ERZ808252.2205-NODE-2205-length-12275-cov-3.850900_pt1 | contig 12275 bp, 9 predicted proteins | sample MGYA00521242_ERZ808252 | MGnify/ENA primary metagenome ERZ808252 (study PRJEB31516, sample SAMN03275581) | gut metagenome | biome: mammalia-associated habitat; material: feces | host: Papio cynocephalus | place: Kenya | collected 2012-08-07 ...
TGACAAGTTTATTTATTTTTAATTTTATTATTTATTTTTTCGCTGAATAGTAACATATATACAAATATATACTATATTCTTTAAGATATATAAGAAATTTTTCGTCTAAATATATATGTATACATATATATTTAGGATTTTGCTAGAACGGGCATAAATTTATATAAAACTATATAAAAAATGCCCGTTTTAGCTTTTTTAAAAAAACGTGAATAAATTTTTATGTCCTAAAATATAAAAAATTTGACTTTTTAAATTTAATCAATTATTATTTTGCTTGTATTATTTAGCAAGTATGAAAAAAAGCACCTCATTGCTGAGATGCTTTACACACAAAATACTTAAATATAATACTATAAAATAAACAAAAACGCAAGTTTTTTTTATAGGAGATACACACATGATACAATCTGAATTTTTTCTTAACAAAGATGGTGAAGTTATTTTAGAAATTGAAAAATATAAAAATAAATATTTTTCTTCTAAATCTAAATTTAAAAAAATTTATGTTGATTATAAAAATCAGCATAGAGTTAATCGTTTAATTGATGCTTTTTCACTTTTACTCACTAATCAAAAGAAAGTGTTAGTATATATATTAGAAAATATTAATAGATTTAATATTGTTAAATTTAAAAAAACTGAGTTATCAAAAATTATAAAATTGGATGAAAAAAATATTTATTTTGCAATAAAAAAATTAATTGATAATGACATTATCAGAAGATTGGAACATAAAAATATTTATATTTTAAATCCCAATATTGTTTTTAATGGCTCTATGATTAATAGAATTAAGTGTTCAAAACTTTTTTATAACGATTCATATTCTTATAAAAATATAAGACCACGAACTATAATAAATGAAGTAGCTATAAATGATATTTATGATACTGATTTTAATGTAATAGGTCATGAAATTGAAAAATCTTTCTGTCTATATAAAGATACAGATTTTGACATTTTATATTTAAATGATTTATCGATTTTTGAAGAATTGACTACAAGTGAATTTATAGTCTTTAAATATTTAGTTAATAAACGATATTTAAAAGATAATTATTGTATTTTATATGACAAACAACTTTCACAAGAATTAAAAGTTTCAAATTACATAATTAAAAATACAATAAAAAAATTAGAAGATAAAAATATTATGAAAGGAACTAATTCAAAAAATGTTTATTTTATTAATCCAGACTTTATATATTGTGGTACTGAAAAAAATAGAAACGACTGTCTTTATAAATATAAAATATTAGACTTAAAATTAAAAAAAGACATTACTTATAATATGCATTTAAATTAGAAATAAATTCAGTTTTTGTATTTTCGTCAAAATGAAGATACTCATTTATTACAATTTTTTCATCTGAATGCCCTAAATATTTTGTGACTAAATATGTAGGTGTTCCACACTTATACAATGAATAAACATATGTATGACGCAAATCATGCATTCTTATATGCTCTAAATTTAGATTTTTTTCTACTTCTACTTTTATACGTTTGATAAAATCAGATGATGTGTATTTATATCCAGTTGAAAAGAAATATTCTTCGCTCACATTTGGTCTATTTTTAACTTCTAAGAGTATATCTTTTAAAATATCAGGTATAGGTACTATTCTTACTGAATTTTTACTTTTAGGAGCCGTTAAATAATTAAAATCATCTATTCTAGATGTTATACCTTTAGTTTTAGTTATTTTTAATGAATATTGATTATTTTCTTTATTATAGATTAAATCTTTTATTTGAAGTGCTGTAGCTTCACCTATTCTTAATCCAGCAAATACGCATAGAGATACAATGATTTTACATGATAAATATCCACCATGATAATAATTATTTCTTTTGTTCAAAGTGTGAAGCCTGTCACATTCGTTTAAAAATTTTAATGTTTCCTCTTTATTCCAGTATTTATATTTTTCAGATATATCAATTATTTTATTGGGATCAGATGAGAAAGGCTTTAAGTTAGCGATATTTTTATTTGCTAATCCGTTATGATATTCTCTATTGTAATTATATAAAGCTTTTAATAAATAAAAATCATGTTGCAGGGTTCTTGTTGAATATGATGAATGAATTAATTGATTTCGCCAATTTAAAAGTTGCTCTTGTGTTATTTCATTAATTATTTGGTCACCTAATATATTTTTTATTTGCTCATAATAACAACAAGTTCTTTTATATGATGATATTTTCCAGTTTTCTTTTTTATCGCTAATATATTCTTCAAATATTTGATTAAAAGTTAAATTTTCATTTGGCATATTATTTATAATAGAACTTAGAAGTTAAAAAAACAATTAAAAAAGCTCATTGTTGAGCTTTTTTAATAAACTTAATCAAATGAATTTTAAGAAATAATTAAATATTATAAATTTTTTTTATTTGTTCAATTTCTTCATCGGTAGCTAAGTCTAAAACTAATTTATCACCAACTTTTGGGAGAGAATAATCTTCAGGGTCTCTGTTTACATTTTGATAATACCAGACATCCTGTGTGAAAATACCAGTTGTTTTATTATCTTCATCTAATAAGCAAGAAATTGTAAATAAAGTATCATCTTCTTTATCTACATTAACTTCTGTAATAGTCCAAGATTGATATATTCGTTCTTCTGTTGACATATTTATTGTCCTCCTAACACTGATATTAAACTACAATAATTCATTTTTTTCAAGTGGAAAAAAATTCTAAAATGTATACAATATGGCCTTATATATTATGTATATATATACAAGAAAAAAATTTTTTAAAAAATAATATTTTCATCATGTTCTTTCTTCTTTTTTTTCTTTTTTTCTTCCCATTCTCTTCTTTCAGCTTCATTCCAAAGTGCAGATGATGCATCTAAGGAGCCTTTACTGTAATTTCTATCCAAATTAGATAACAGAGATGAAAATATATTGAATGTATCTCTATAATTTTGTCTGACGATTGGTTTAGCGATATTAGTTGCATACTTATCTAAGTCAGATACGTTTCTATAAGGAGTAAGTCTACTTTCAGCAACTTCTACTTCGCTTAATGTTATTTTATTAGTGTGTTGTAAATTTAAATTGACATTATTCCAAATAGTATCATGAACTTGATAGTAATTTGGATCAACTTCTTTTTCAGCTTCTAATACTTCGTTTAAATCTATAGTATCAATATGTTTTACATTTTTTGCCCATGTTTCTTTTAAAATAGCACTATTGTATTGATAAATAGTTTCATAAATATTATGGTTATTTTCTTTTTTTATGTCAGCTTTGTTTGAAACTTTTTCTTTATTAAATTGAAGTTGATCATAAAAAGATTTTGGTTTTTCTTTTTTACTCATTGGTAAAAAAGTTTTTATAGTTTTAAAAATTTTATTGTATAGTCTATTATTTAAATCCTCTACTCTATTATTTACAAAGTTTTTCAATTCATATGGGATATATTTTTCACTAACATTATTTTCTTTATAGATTGCATAGATTGAATTTTGAGTCATTTTTAATGATGCATAATATTCATCTAGAACTAATTTAAAATTAGGACAATTATCAATTAATTTATTTACAAAATCAATCACAATTTTTTTATTTTCATTAGTCAATCTATTAAATTGCTTTGTTTTTGACTTTTGTAAAACTTGTTTTAAATTTATAATATCTTCATTTTTTGGATTATTTAAAATATAAGTTTCAGCTTCGTTTAAAATAGGATCCCTTTTCTTTTCATATTCATATATGACAGGTTTAGTATTCATTTCAATCATTGTTTTCATATTAGCAAAATCTTCTTTTTTAAATTCAATATTAATTGGTTGATTTTTACTGTTTATATTTGTAGGTGTTTTTTCATAAAAGATTAAATGAATGTGTCTATTATCCGTGTTTGTGTGATACGCAGCAAACCAGCCCACATTTTCATTTTTCATATTTTTAGATTTAAAATATTTTGGTAATACAGTTTTTAATAAATTATAAGCTTGAAGTTTAGTATCAACATTTTCTTTAGAGAATTCAGGAGTAAAAGAAATAACACACTCATATACATTTGTTTTAATTTCATTTAATTCTTTTTTTATTTGTTTCATCTCTTTTGTAGTTATGTCACCAAATTCGTTAAATAAACCTGTGGAACCTATTCTTTGACCCATGTAAGTGGAAATGTCTCTTTGAATTTTTTTAAGCTCTATAGCCGTGTCTATTTGCGTTTTATCACAAGCTTCATTTCGACTTAAATAGTTTGCAATATTAGTATAGTCTTTGCATCTATAAAATGATGATGTCTTCATATATAAATCATATGCTTTTGGATTTTGTTTATAGGTTTTAGTATTTTTAAAATTATCAGAAAAATATTGGTGATATTTTTGAATAAATACAATTGATGGATTAGACATATATATTCCCCCTAGTATAATTTCATATTAAGTTTCATAATCATTTCATTCATATTATCTTCATAATAATTATGAATTCCTTCACTATCGTGAAATAAAAAAGTTTTACATCTACATTCCAGAACTTTAATATTATTTTCATTATAAATTGAATATAAAATAATATTTTTATCGTTCATATTTTTTAGCAAAGTTAATTTAAATTTTTTTAAATAATCAGATATTTCTGTTTCAATGTTTTCATTGTCAGTTAAATAAAAAATTTTAAAAATTTTGTATTCATCTTCTATTTTATTTGCATCTAAATTATCAGATTTTAGTGCAACAATAATGTCATCTAATTTGTAAAGAATTTCATCTCTGTTTTTAATGCCTTGCACGTAATTCATATTCAGTTGATGATATAAATTTTCGTATGATGTTGAAACAAAATCTTTATCCTTTTCATTAAATTCATCTTGCGTTGTTGCTTTAAAAAGAAGTGTATTAATTATATTCGGATAAGTTTCATTTGTACGTTTTTTTATCTCATTAATATGATTAGCTACTTCAACATTATTTATTCTAATCCATGTTTTAATTGGTTGAAAATTTTTATTCATAATTTATTACCATCCTTCCAAAAATTTTTTTCATTTTTTTATTTTTATAGCTCAATTTTATTATATAAAAATTTCGCCAAAAAAACTCTATTTTTTGTCAAAAAATATATTTTTTTTGAAAGAGCATAAGAACGTGCCAACGTTTGCCAAAAAAATTCGGCACTTATCTTGACAATCTGAAATCAAACATTTACAATATTTGAGTTCAGATTTATTCAGTTTTGGAGTCCAAAACTAATGGAAAAATTAACAGGAGAGTTCATTTTATGTTAAAAAAAGTTACAGGTTTATTACTTACACAGCTTTTATTTTTAAGTTCATGTGCAGCATCAAATTTAAATAATAATGGTTCAAATTATGATAATCAAAATATTGTTTTTAATTCAAAAAGTGAACACGTAAAAGGTAACTTGCAAGTGATTGGATATTCTAAAAATGACATAATTGATAGGTATTCTGAAGAGATGAAAAAATCAGGAATGACACAGCAAGAACTTATAGCTCAACATATTTACGAAGATTTATTTGTAAAATTATATGGTACTTCTTTCTTTGATGATTGGTCAAAAAAGCAACAAATAAATATAAAAAATGGTAATAATTCGATTGAAGGAAATTTTTATTTATTTTCTTTTTCACCTATTCTTAATAATGAATTATTTTATAAAAAAGTTGATGATGAATATGAAATTAAAAATGATTTCACTTTGACTTTAAATTTCACTCCGTATGATAATTATTTAAACGTTGATTACTCTATTACAAATTTTGGATTAGCCTTATTATCTAAAAATGAAACAAATACATATAATTATGAAGCGGGTACTCTTAAATATAATCTAACTTATCGTAAAGATATAAATTTAAAAAATATCGATTATGGTGCCACTTTTGATATGGTTTCAACAGAAAATAATTTATTTCCCACATATTGTTTTACAGAAAATGAAATTAATAATCTATATATTGGAGTTACATTTGATAGCATTACTATAGATTTAAAAGAAGAAGTAAAATAATTATATTTTTAAATACTTATAATAACACTAGAAAAGGGTACAACACTGTACCCTTTTCTATTTGATTAAATATTTAATTTTTTATTTCTTCATTGAACTAGATTTTTTGGTTTTAATTATCACAATAATAATAACTAAGATTAGAATAAAAGCAAATGCAGAAACAACATATATCCAGATATTTTTTAATGATGATGAGTTATCATTTTTGTCTTTTATAATAACAACATATTTATAATTTTCTTGTTTTTCTTTACCAGAAAATTTTGTGGTTCTTGTTATTAAAAATTCATATGTTCCTATTTCAGATATTTCTTGATCAGGATTATATTCTTTTCCGTTTAAAATGATTTTTGCAGCAGTGTCATTAATCTTTAACTTAGCTGGAACTTGGATTGTAATCTCATTATTATTTAGGACTTTTGATATGATTTCATCATTAGAATTTACAAGTATAGGATTTAATTCTTCAATAATTAAATATGAAATAGTTACTTCTTTATCAATAGAAGAAATTTTTAAATTTATAAAACCTGGTTTTAGAGCTTTTAATTTATTATTTGATATTGTTGCAAGTTCTTCATTATCAATTTCATAATTAATCTTTGCGTCATAATTAATAGTTGCATTTAATTCAATTTCCTGATTAACATAAATGATATCATTAGTAAGTTCGGTTTCTAGTATTAGATTTTCTTTTATTATTAATTTGATTTCAATTTTTTTAGTCACTTGATTTGGACTTATTGCAGAAACAATTAAAGAAGTAGTTCCAGCTTTTAAGCAAGTAAGAATATTATTTTCAATTGAACCATATGAAGGATCCTCTAATGAATAATTTAATTTATCATTACCATAATTGAAATAAAATCCTAATGATGTTAAATCTATTGTTTCGTTTTCATAGATGGTTAAATTATCTATTTTTGAAGTTAAATTAGGTTCTTCTTTATAATACCATGTAATTAATTGGTAAACAGGTTCCACACTTTGAGTTTTAGAATTGATGACAATATAAAAATATCTTGTCTTTTTATCATTTCTAGAGAATGTGTAATTTGATTTTATATCTTTATCATTTATTAAAGTATAACCAGATGGTTCAAAGGGTTCCACACTATCACTTGTATATTGTTTTTCATTAATACTCTCATTATCATCTATCTTTTCATAAATATAAATAGATTTAGATGTATTTCCTTCATCTTTTAGATTTAAAATTAAGTTAGAATTATCTGTTTTATCGTCAATAGATAATGATACTTTTTCTTTAGTATTAATAGTATAAGTTTTATAATCACCTAAACGATTATACACTTCAAATCTATAGATAGCTTTTTGATTCATGATATATTTTTCTTTAATATTAGAATTATCTAAATATCCACCTTGTGAATTGAATGTAGTTATATATTCATCGTCCTTAAAAACTTTGACTTGATAGCTATCAAAGTAATTAAAAGCAATATCAATTTGCTGATTATCATTTAATACTTGATATACATATGAAGAATTTAATAATTGATTATTAAGCTGACTATTTGAAGAGTAAGTTGTAAATGTTAAATCGGATGAGTAAATAATTCCATTTTTAATTCTATTAGAGCGATCATTATAATCATAAAATGAATATATTCCTTCATCAGTAATTTTTGAATCTGAATATAGTTTTAAAATTCCATCACTTTCACTCATATTTTTCTTTTTATAAAAGCATTTTGATAAATAATAATATTGAGTATTTGCAAATATATTACTGTGATAAATATTTCGATCAATAATATAATTTTCATCATAATAAACATCATTTTTTCTAAACTCTTTTTTTCTATCAGAATAAGGCGTTGAAAAAGAACATGTTATTACACCATATTCTTTTTCATCTAAATTTAAAATCTTGTTTTTTATTGATTTTTCAAGTGTATCTAGTCCAAATGAAACTGGTATTGCAACTGGATTTTCTTCACTGGGTAAAGCAATTACATAAATATCATTCATATTTGATATATTTGAACCATTATATTTTTTCTCTATATCGTATAAATAAATTTCATCGTAAACTTGATCTAAATATTTAACATTAGAATAGTAGTATTTTGTTTCAATTCCTGTTGTCTCACTTTTTAATTGATAATTATTTTGTTGATTTGATTTTGCAATCTCAATATAACTATTTGTAGCAGTACTAATTGCTTCTTCTTTAGTTTTAAAAGCAAGATATTCACTTTGAATAGATGAGTTTTCTAAACGTTTATATTTGATTTGATACCAATTATCAACTTTAGGTGTAAAGGAATATGTATTTATATTTACTGAATTATTAAGTATATATCCTTTATTAAATGCTTCTTGCAAATCTAAAATTGCAGTTTTATACTCAAAATAATGTGAGTTTAATTCATTAATATATTGTTGTACTAATTTAGTTTTATATTGATCAACTGTGATTGATGTAAAAATGCCTTTAATTATATCACTTAGTGTTTTGTTATAACAGTAAGAAACTTCATCCTGTTTTTTATATTCAATCCAGACACGATAATCGAATTTCGCTGGTTCAGTATATACATCAAAATCATCAACAGTGAGATTATAAGGATATTTAGTTGGCATTTTATATAATATGTAATAATATCTTTGATTTTGGCTGATTTTTTGTTGGATGATTTGATTGCGAGTATAAATTGTATCACTTTCATGATATTCATAGGCTACATAATCCTCTAAAGTAGGCACATTTAAAAAATATTCATTATTTTGAATACTAATTCTTGGATTTATTCTTTTAATATCTGTAATTAATTCTTCACCTTGAGTAAAATACCTATATCCACTAGGTATATTACTTGTTAAATTATTTCTTTTAATATAAAAATCAGCTAAATTACAAAAAGAACCATCATTATTATATTTATAAGTGTTTGAAATATTTTTTAATAGATTTATATTCAAAAAGCAAAATGTAAAAACAGTTAAAAAGTTTTTTTTAAATTTCATAAGAATTTACCTCTTTTATCTTCCTTCATCATCTCTTGATTTAATTTCTTTTTTAGTTTCTTCTATTTTATTAATAGATGGCTTTAGAGCCTCTTCTTCACCTCTTATTATATTTTTATCATGATATGGATTAATCTTATGCTTTTCTATATAATCAGTAAAATCTTGATAAGATTTGATGTTATAAATTTCCTTATTAGAATTTTCAATTTCTTCAATCCATTTAGCATTTGGATTTACATCTTTAAATGATTGATAATATTGTTTTAATATCTCATGATTAAATATGGTTCTTGGTGTTCCATCTGGACTACAAACTAAACCCATTGTGAAAGATACTCCACCATATTTAAAAGTTATTGGATAAGCAAAAGAAACATTTAAACCAACAATATTGTGATATTCATCTTTTTGATATGAGTAAAACTTAAATACTTTTTTTTCATCGATTTTATTTTTTTTAATTTGCTCAAGTAAAATTGTCATAGCCTTTGGATTATTTCTAGGAATATATGGTGGAAATCTTTTATAGTAACCTTTTGAATAATATCTTTTGTCTGATGAATTTAAATGATCAAAAATTATGTGACCTAAATGACTATATAACTCTGAACGATTTATTTGTGGTGTCCATTCTCTATCAAGTTTATCTAGAACATATTCTTCGTATGCATTTTGATTAACATATTTTGGATTTAAATTATTTCTTTTAAAAAATAAATCAACAGGAGTATCTAAATTTAGATTATCACTTACAATACCTAATGAATGAAATATCCAAGGCTGACTTATATTTTGTGATTTATTTTTAACAAAGTTTGCATATATTGGTTCATTATTATCATTTTTACCAATACAGACTGTACAAGCATTTTCATTATTATAATTATCATAACAAATAGTGAAGACTTGATCTTCACCAGGATAATCTTTTTCAGCAAGAATTAAATAAACAAGTTCATCATAGATATAGTTTCTAAGTTCATCATCATCTTTAAAATGTAGACCATTAATATTTTTTTTTAATATTTTATCTCTACTTTTACTAAATTTTTCATAATTAAAATAAGCAAAATCTCTAGCCATTTTAAATTCTTTTGGTAAATTTCTCATTTTTTTCATCCTCCCTATTGTTTTTTTAAAACAAAACGTTTACAATATTAGTGCGATAAGGGGATAACATCTCTGAGGCGTACTGGTCTTAACTCATTCGAGTTAAGATACAGTATAAAGGGGTCATTGAGAGGATTATTCCTCTCTTTTTTAATTTAATAATTTGAAAAAGTATCATTTGAAGATGAAGAAGCAACTGTTTCTTCTTGTTTAGCTTCTTCCTTTTTAGAAGTTCCTTCTTGATTTTCTAAGAAATTCAAGACTTCTTCTTTTCTTTTTAAAATTTCTTTAAAAAACGCTCTATCACGTTTCTTTTCTTCTTCTTGCTTTTTAAGAAGTTTTTCTAATAATTTGATTTCTTTTTCATTCATAATCTATTACCTCCTAATGAAAAATATATAAATGTAAATAATTAGCTTGTTTAATCTTGAATTGAATTTTCACTATTGTTTTGATTTTCTATATGATAATTTTCAAATAATTGATCGTCTAAATCTTCACTATCTTCAGTATTAGTAGTTTCAGTTACTTGAGGAAGAATTAAAGGTGTTTCAAAATCTTTATCTTTTAAAGATACATGAAATGCTATTCTTGTTTGTGAGTCAACAATTAGTAGACATTCGCCTTGTCCAGCAGTAATTAAATATTCAAGCTCTTCATCTGTTAAAGCACCACTACTTGTTTTAGAATACATTTCTTTTACTTGATTTAAATCATCAGGTTTTAAACCAAATAAAAATGTGTATTGACAGTTATTAATTACTGCAGTTGCTTTAGTTTTAGTATTAATATCAAATCCGACAAAATCTGCAATATTTTGAGTTGCTACCCATAAAGAGCCAGAATATTTTCTAATTCTTTTTGCCATATTTTTCATCATATCTAATGCAATAGGAAATTCAGGATCAATAAAATTATGAGCTTCATCAATACACAGTATTATTCTTTTACTCTCTTTTTTATTGCGATGTAAATTGATTTGATAATTATTAATAATTTCTTTCATTAAAAATTTAGTGATTAAAAGCATTTGACCATTTTTTACTTCATCTGAACTTGATGCATCTAATCCTCTAAAGTTAAAAACTACCAAATCATTATTTAAAGATAGTGTTGTTTCACCATTCCAAATAATTCCAAAGCGACTATCTTTATTGAAATCTTGCATATAAGCTTGAAGCTCAGTTATAGCTTCTTTTTCTTGACTTCCTAAAAGTGAGACATCTTTAGTATTTATGTAATCGATTAAGTCATCAAATGTAGGATAATCAGAGCAATTTAAATCACTTAGTAGTTTTTTAGTACTATTTTTCTCATCAAAATAACCAAAATTAAAAATATTTTTCTTTGCATATACTTCTTTTAATATATTTTGAAGTACTTGTCTTGTGTAATTTGATATATCAGGAAGCACAACTTTAAAAAAATCGTTTAAAAAAGATAGATGTTTAGCTAATGAGCCATAATCATTTCCTTTATTTCCTTCTTCATCCAGTTCGGGAAATATTTCAAATGGATTTATTCTCATTTCACTTCCACTTACATCTATGTCATTTCCACCAAACATATTACAAATATAAGAATATTCATTTTCAGGATCTAAAATAAATATTTTATTATCATCTAAAATAGCGTCTTTTATTAATATTTTTTGTAGATATGATTTTCCTTTACCAGAAGCACCGATTGTCATGATATTTGCATTGGTTCTTGTTCCAGAATTTTTAGTATTTAAATTATAAAACATATCAAAAAATACTGGATTAGAATTCTCACCTAAATAATTACCTTGTTTATCAATGAATAAGTCAGAAACAAATGGGAATGAAGAGGCAAAGGTAGATGATTGAAAATCTCTTTGAATAGTTTTCATATTTTTAGAAGGAATATGAAGCATGCAGTTTGCATATGCTTCTTCTTGTCTAAATACTAGTGGGTCTAGTTTGCATTTAATATTATTTCTAACCAAATTTGAAATTAATTTAGATATTTTTTTATCGTATTTATAAATAATCATTATTTCAACTATATGAAGACTTTCTTTTGAGAATTTAATTTGTTCAAGCAAAGCTTGATATGCTTCAATTTGACCTTCAATATCAATTCTTTCAGATTCTGGAAGTTTTTGTAAAAGTAAACCACCTAATGACACA
>ERZ808252.2206-NODE-2206-length-12274-cov-3.330551_pt1 | contig 12274 bp, 9 predicted proteins | sample MGYA00521242_ERZ808252 | MGnify/ENA primary metagenome ERZ808252 (study PRJEB31516, sample SAMN03275581) | gut metagenome | biome: mammalia-associated habitat; material: feces | host: Papio cynocephalus | place: Kenya | collected 2012-08-07 ...
ACTTGTGTAAATGCAGTCCCGCGCTTCCACGAATACTGCCGCCCGAAGTAGAAAAAGGGATGATTGTCTTCCCTGAAAAATCATTGCTTTCAAGAAATGTTGCTATAATATTAGGTGCTTTTTCCCACCATATCGGATAACCTAAAAATATTACCGTATAGTCTTGCATATTTTCTACAGAAAATGCAATTTGCGGTCTAATTGACTTGTCTTTCCATTCTTTATAGCATCTGCTGTTTTTATCGTTCCAGTTAAGGTCTGCATCAGAATACGGGACAGCAGCCTCTATTGCATACAAATCTGCGTCCATAAACTTTGCAAGACTTTCGGCTACATGTTTTGTTGTGCCAGTTGCTGAAAAATATGCTACCAAACATTTTTCCATTCCGTTTTAACCTCCTTTTATGTTTCTTTACCTGATAAAATTAGTTTCCACTTGTTCTTCACGTTCCGGAAGCTGTACGCCATTTTTTCTGCCTGCTTCCAGACATTTCAGCATATATGCCATATTGCGCCCCAATGTACGCATTATCTGCAAGCCTTCAATATCTTGTTTCACCTCTTCCGGCGTGTTTCCATGTACCATATTCCAATACTGAGAGGATACAATCGGCATCTGCGACATAGTAAAATACTTGTTAAGCTGATCAAACGTAGCAGTCGTACCGGCGCGTCTCGCTGATACTACAGCCGCAGCCGGTTTCATATAAAATGCGTTTTTTCCAGTACAAAGTTCTGCTATAAAAAGGCGATCCATAAATGCGCTCATAGCGCCATTGGCAGATGCATAATATACCGGTGAACCAAATATAAATCCGTCAAACTGATCTATTTTTTCCAAGCATTCATTTACGACGTCATCAAATACACATTTTCCAAGCGACATACATTTCTGACAACCCAGACAACCTGCAATTGGTTTTTTCCCGATATGAAAAATCTCCGTTTCAATTCCATCTGCATTTAATGCGGATGCCACCTCGCTTAATGCTGTGTAAGTACATCCTTTTTCATTCGGGCTTCCATTCACTAATAATACTTTCATACAACTCCTTTCATAGTCTCAACTTCGGACTATATGTTTATTTTTTTCTCCCACATTGCTGTGGGAGATCATTACCTTTTCATTTCTTTGGAAAATGAAGCTACATACTTATTCATTAGTTTTAGAAATGCAGCCCTTTCTTCGTCGTCAAACTGCGCCATACTGTTTTGCTCTGCGGTTTCAACTTGTGGAAATATTTGTTTGGCAAATTTTTTCCCTTCTTCTGTTAGATGCAAAGTTTTATGTCGCTTATCCTCTGCCATTTCCACCAAATCAATCAGTCCCTTTTTGTGAAAAGCCGTAATGATTGAATTGATTGTCTGCTTCGGTAAAAACATTTGATCTGCTATAAACTTTTGCGTGCAATTTTCCGTAAGCGCAATCATGTGCAAAGTATATAAACTTGTATAAGATAAACCTACCGACTTGGCATATTCCTCATAAATACTATTTATCCGTTTGTTCAAATCGCAGAAAAAATCTGCCTGTTGCTTAATTTTATCCATTTACTTACCTATATCGGTATGTTTTTCGGACTAATTATGCACTAATAATTTTTATTTGTCAAGGGTAATTCTTATAAAATGCAAAAAATTAGAAGCAGATTGATTGATAATACTTCTTGAGGCAATTTCACAAGATTGCTATTAGGTTTCAATCTGATTATCTATCCATAAATTGCAGTGTATCTTTGGCGCATTTTGATAAAGTATTCATACACCGTAGCTTGCGCACGGGATAAAACTCTGCCGATTTCGGGATAACTTAAACCGTTTTGGCGGCACTCCAAAGCGATACGCATATTTTCAGTCAAATTTAGGCTTGAAACGATTTTTTCGTATAAAGTATAGTCTTGTGCGATTTCTTCTTTAATTTCGTATGACGGCTCGCTTACGGGCGTTAAAGCATCAAGACTTACAGAGCGGTAATAATCTCTCGTTTTCAGATTTATCAACTTCATCATTTTACGGATACAGGCAATTTCGATGGTAATCGGCTTACCTTTTTTACTGAAACCTATAACATCGTTCAGGTGTTTTCCGTAATTCTCGCAAAGATACAAGGCACCTTCCTGAACCAAATCATAAGATTCGCTTATCTATGCGAGTGCCGCCTGTCTTCCCCGCGAGCGACGGATAGTTTTGTAGAGAAAGCACCCTATACGAGTGGTGGAAGAAATACCGGCACGAACCGGAAAGATGGGGCATTTTTATTTAGGGTTTCAAATGTTCAACTTTTTTAGAGCCGTGAACTAATAAAAACTTATACTCGCAATCCGCCTATTCGAAGCGCGCTAATAAACCGAAAAGCAAATTCACAATAAAAAATCTTGTAAAACACGGCGGTCGTATTGTATAATGTTTTATATCAAATTTTCGAAAGGTAGACTATGAAAAAAACGTTGCGTATAGAACTCGACTACAACTGGGTGCTGACTCGCATTGACGACGCGAAATACCCCGTCGAAGTGCTGAAAGACAAGTTTGTGAAAGGCAAAATCGAAAAAATCAGCGAATCCTATCTGCACCTGACGCTTGCAGTCGACGAAAACGACTACGAAAAGACAAAAAATAAAATTTCGACGTTCTTTGCGCAAAAATACGGAAAGTCGAATCTTTCCGCATTGAGTTTTTCGGATTCCGAACCGAATGCGGACGATGAAAACGACGAGTCGAAAAACAAAGATTCTGTCGAAAACGGCAATGCGCAACAACCGCACACAATCGACGACACGCTCGAACTGGTCAACACGCTTGTCGGCGCGCAGGAATTCAAGGCTCTTATAAAAGAACTCGTGGCTGTTGCTCCCGAAGTGGTCAAAAACGATGCGCAAGACGTTTTTATGTCGCAAAGTTATCTCTTCTCCGTCGGCGACGGTTGCGGACTTTCGACGTATCTTGCGATACTCGCGCTTGCCGTAAACGATTTGTCTCTTGCAAAAATGACTGCGGAAACGCCCGTAAAAGAATACAAAATCGAAATGACGGACAAGCCGAAAGACGATTTGGCTGCCGCAAGCGACGTCATAAGCAAAATCGAAAACGACTCCGCAAGCGTGATATGCTTCGATATAAGCAAATGGATTGACAAGACGGACTCCGAAGATTTCAAAAAATTCCTTAAAGACGCGCAAAAGGCAAGCGCAAATCACGTCGTCGTATTCAGAGTGCCTTTCGTTGACAAGGACGTGCTAGGCCGCGTGGAAAACTCGCTAAAAGACGTGGCGTATATCAAAACTTTATCTTTTCCGCCCTTTGACCGTGCCGAAACGAAAGAAATCGCAAAACGCGACTTTGAGAAATACGGCATGAAAATGTCGGATAACGCATGGGAATATTTCTTCAAGCGTATTGCACAGGAAAAGAGCGACGGCAAGTTTTACGGACTTAACACGATAAAGAAAGTCGTAAAAGAATCCGTATACAAAAAATACGTTGCCGTGGCGAACGGCGCGAAAAACGCAACTCTCATCGGTGTGAACGACGCAAAGAAAATATGCGACGCATCCGCCGCCGAATCGGAAGGTATGGCACAACTAGACCAACTCGTCGGTTGTGAAAAAATCAAAGCACAAATCGAAGAAATTCTTGCGCAAATCGAGTTGTCGAAAGCGGAAAACGGCCCCGACCGTCCCTGCCTGCATATGCGATTCGTCGGCAATCCGGGCACGGGCAAAACCACCGTTGCGAGAATACTCGGCAAGATTCTCAAAGAAAAAGGCGTACTTCGCATAGGCAATCTTTACGAATATAAAGGCAGAGACTTCTGCGGACAATACATAGGCGAAACCGCCCCGAAAACGTCGGGAATGTGTCGCGACGCGTACGGCTCGGTGCTCTTCATCGACGAAGCGTACTCTCTCTATCGCGGAGACGACAATACGCGAGACTACGGCGTGGAAGCAATCGACACTCTTATATCCGAGATGGAAAACCACAAAGACGATCTCGTAGTCATAATGGCAGGCTACACCGACGATATGGAAAAACTCATGGACGCCAACAGGGGTTTGAAGAGCAGAATGCCGTACACGATAGAGTTTCCCAACTTCACGCGCGAACAACTCTTCGAGATATACAAATCAATGTCGTCGAAAAAATTCAAAATCGCAGACGACTTATACCCCGTCGTCAAGGAATATTTTGAAAACCTGTCCGACGACGTTCTCGGCTCAAAAAAATTCAGCAACGCGCGCTTCGTGAGAAATTTGTTTGAAAGAACGTGGGCAAAAGCGGCTATGAGAAGTCAACTCAAAGGTCAGAAAACCGTGACTCTTTGCGCCGTAGACTTCAACAACGCGGCAAGCGAAAAAGACTTTGCTTTCCAAATCGAAAAGAAAATGAAACTCGGTTTCTGACGAATCGGAGCGAATTATGAAAACGAATCTGAAACAAAAGAAACTCGCAAAATCCGTTTTTAAGACTTTTTGCGAAGTTCTTGACGAAAAAAACGTAAAATACACGAAAAAGAAAGACCGTCTTGCCGTCAACTGCATTTTGCACGGCAACGATATCCCCGTTGCCATTGACGCCGTAGTCGACGAAAACGATATGATAGTGCTTGCTCTCTCTCCGCTTTACTTCACCGTCCCGAAAGAAAGACGAGAAGTCATCGCCGTTGCGGTCAGCGAGATAAACGCATATCTTCTCGACGGGCACTTTGACTTCGACTATCAAACCGGCAGTATAAATTTCAGGATTTTCCTGAGTTTTGCAAACAGCATAATCGACAAGCAGGCGTTTGAATACATGATTGACACCATATTCGCCGTCGTCGACGACTACAACGACAAGTTGCTCTTCATCTCGAAAGGCGACATGGGTATCGAAGACGCGCTGAAATGCTTGCGCTAAGGAGTGATTATGGAAGAAATGAACCGTAAAATCGCGCAAAACGTGTACGATATGATAATCTCGACGCTGAAAAGCAAAGATTACAGTTTTTTGCAGTCCGACGGCATGAAAGTCGCTTTCCAAATCGAAGCGGACGATACGCCTATAGTTTTTTCCGTCGTCATAGACGCCGAACGCCGACTTATACGAATGATTGCAGGCTATTCGATAACTTTTCCGCAAGAACGTCGCCTTGACGGCGCAATCGCGACTTGCTCGACAAATTGCAATCTCGTTGCGGGCGGATTCGATTACGACTACGAAACGGGAGCGGTGGTTTTCAGAATATCCACGAGTTTTGCAGGCAGTATAATCTCACCCGACGTGTTTTTGTATATGGTGCATCGTGCTTACAGCGCGTGCGTACTCTACGACAAGAAATTAGAGCGGCTCGCAAAAGGCGAACTTCCGCTTGCGTCGTATCTCTATCTCTTTGAAGACGATTGATTTTCTTGCACAATCGAAAAAGCAACAAAAGCAATGATAAAGAAAATGCAAACGCACGTAAAAAACCGACCTTGATTTTTTTTCAGGGTCGGTTTTCAAAAAAGGCTTTCCGAGTGGAAAGCCTTTTTGTTTTTCAACGTTCTAAACGGATATTTTGCCGTTTTCAGGCGCATCCGTCAAGAGATTAAAGTTGCGGACCTGCCGCGACGAGAGCCTTGCCTGCGGGGTTGGTCTCGTATTTTGCAAAGTTCTTGATGAATCTGCCTGCAAGGTCTTCCGCTTTCTTGTTCCAGTCTTCGACGTTTGCGTAAGTGTCGCGCGGATCGAGAATTTCGGTTGCGACGCCGTTGAGTTCGGTCGGGACTTCGAAATTGAAGTACGGAATGGTCTTTGTGGGCGCTTTGTCGATATCGCCGTTAAGGATTGCGTCGATGATGCCGCGGGTGTCCTTGATGGAGATACGTTTGCCTGTGCCGTTCCAACCGGTGTTGACGAGATATGCCTTTGCACCGCTCTTCTGCATTTTCTTGACGAGTTCTTCTGCGTATTTGGTGGGATGCAATTCAAGGAACGCTTGGCCGAAGCACGCCGAGAAAGTCGGAGTGGGTTCTGTTATGCCGCGCTCGGTACCTGCAAGTTTTGCGGTGAAACCGGACAAGAAATAATATTGAGTTTGTTCGGGCGTGAGAATGGACACGGGCGGCAAAACTCCGAATGCGTCTGCGGACAAGAAGATGACGTTCTTTGCTGCGGGTGCTGCGGAGATGGGGCGCACGATGTTCTTGATATGATTGATGGGATAAGACACACGAGTGTTTTCGGTGACGGACTTATCTGCAAAATCAATCTTGCCGTTTTCGTCGAGCGTGACGTTTTCAAGCAATGCGTCGCGTTTGATTGCGTTGTAAATATCGGGTTCGGATTCTTTGTCGAGATTGATGACTTTTGCGTAGCAACCGCCTTCGAAGTTGAACACGCCGTTGTCGTCCCAGCCGTGTTCGTCGTCGCCGATGAGAAGACGTTTGGGGTCGGTGGAAAGAGTGGTTTTACCCGTGCCGGAAAGGCCGAAGAAGATTGCGGTGTTCTTGCCTTCCATATCGGTGTTTGCCGAGCAGTGCATGGACGCGATGCCTTTGAGCGGGAGATAGTAGTTCATCATTGAGAACATACCCTTCTTCATTTCGCCGCCGTACCAGGTGTTTACGATAACCTGCTCACGGCTCGTGATGTTGAAAACGACAGCCGTCTCGGAGTTGAGACCGAGTTCTTTGTAGTTTTCCACTTTTGCCTTGGACGCGTTGTATACGACGAAATCGGGCTCGAAGTTTTCAAGTTCTTCCGCGGTTGGCTTGATGAACATGTTGGTGACAAAGTGTGCTTGCCATGCGACTTCCACGATGAAACGGATTGCCATACGCGTGTCTTTGTTTGCGCCGCAGAATGCGTCGACAACGTAGAGTTTCTTGTTGGAAAGTTCTTTGACTGCGATGTCCTTCACCGCTTTCCACGCTTCTTGGCTTGCGGGATGGTTGTCGTTCTTGTAGCCGTCGGAAGTCCACCACACGGTGTCCTTGGAGTTGTCGTCAACGACGATGAATTTGTCCTTGGGCGAACGACCGGTGTAAATGCCCGTCATGACGTTGACTGCGCCGAGTTCGCTCACTTGACCTTTTTCATAACCAGTGAGTGCCGGATTGGTCTCTTCTTTGAAGAGAAGGTCGTAAGACGGATTGTACACGATTTCCGTCGTGCCGCTGATGCCGTACTTTGTCAAGTCGATATTTTTCATAATATCATATCTCCTTAAAATAAAATTTTGAATCTGCAATGCAGACGATTTTTTTACTATATTGTGCAAGGAACGCAAACGTTCCTATTATCATTATACATTATTTTTCGCCAAATAAAAGTAAAATTTTATCAATATTTTAATTTAATCGCAATTTAATCATTCAAAACCGACAACGAGTGACGTTCACCCTTGAAAAAACTCGCTTAATATGCTAACATATACGCAAAGGAAGGATATCGATATGTATTATTGCGAAAAGTGTAAAAACGTAAACGAAAAGAAAAACTGCGTATATTGCGGCAAAAGAAAATTGCGTGAAGTCAACGACGACGACTTGTGTTTTTTCGTGGAACTCGGCAATTTTCACGCAACGATGTTTCTTGAAGCGTTGAGTTCACAAAGAATCGACGCTTTCGCAGTTCCGTCCGGGTTCAGTCTCACGACGAGAGCAAACTCGTCGCAAAAGATTTATATTCCCTACAAATCGCTTGCCGCCGCCCACGACGTTTACGTTTCCATGTACGGTTGATTTTATCAGAAAAAGCGAATTTGCATAAACGTCGTAACGGCAAAACAACCGTTTTAACCTTAAAATCTATCCGATGAACGGCGATTTTTGAAAAGTAAAAGCCCTGACCGAAGTCAAGGCTTTTTCCTTTGTCCGAATTTGAATTCGACATTTTTGTTATTCCGCTTTGTCGGAATTGTCGCTTGCTTTTGGTGCTGCTGCCGCTTTGCCTGCGATTGCGCCTGCCAAAAGTGCGCCGAGATCGATACCCGTAGACTCTTTCATGCCGTCAATGACCTGATTTGCGCCCTGCATGACGTCCTTGATGAGTTTCGTGGAATTGCCGTCTCCGTACATGACGATTTTGTCCGTTTGAGCAAGCGGCATAGCGGCGGATTTAACGACTTCGGGAAGTGCCTGCAAGTACATTTCGATGACGGACGCTTCGCCCATCTTCTTTTGCGCAAGAGCCTTTTTGTCGATTGCGTTTGCTTCCGCTTCGCCCTTAGCTTTGATACCTGCCGCTTCCTGTTCCATTGCGTAGCGTTGCGCGTCGGCGATAGCCTTTTGTGCTTCCGCTTCCTGCATTGCTTCGTATTTCTTTGCTTCTGCCGCCTTGATTTGCTCGAACTTTTGCGCTTCCGCTATTTTCTGACGACGAATAAGTTCTGCTTCCGCTTCTTTTTCTGTCTTATAAAGCATAGCGTCCGCTTGTTTTCTGATTTCTGCGTCGAGTTGTTTTTCCTTTATTGAAATCTCGCGTTCTGCGATTTCCGCTTCTTTCTCTTTCTTTGCGATGTTGGCGTTTGCGGCTGTGATTTCTATCGTCTTGCGCTGCGTCTCTTGTTGAATTGAATACGCCGCGTCCGCTTCTGCGCGTTTGTTGTCCGCTTTGATTTGCATTTCCGCTTTCTGAACGGTGAGTTCCGCATTCTGTTCTGCAATCTTCTTTTGCGTCTCCACCTTCACTGCGTTTGCTTCTTCTTCTGCGTGAGCGGTTGCGATTGCGATGTCACGCTGTGCGTTCGCTTTTGCAATCTGTGCGTTTTTGCGGATTTGCTCGACGTTGTCGATACCCATGTTTTCAATCGTGCCGGCGTTGTCTTTGAAGTTCTGAATGTTGAAGTTCACCACTTCGATACCAAGTTTTTCCATATCGGGAACGACGTTTTCGGTGATTTTCTTTGCAACTCCCTGACGGTCCTGAACCATTTCTTTGAGTCCGACAGAACCGACGATTTCACGCATATTGCCTTCGAGCACCTGTGTGACGAGACTCACGAGTTCTTCCTGGTCCATGCCCAAAAGCGCTTCTGCCGCGCGGTCGAGAAGCACGGGGTCGGACGATATTTTGATGTTTGCGACGCCGTCGACGTTGACGTTGATAAATTCGTTCGTCGGGACTGCTTCGCTTGTCTTTACGTCAACTTGCATGACTTGCAAAGAGAGTTTGTCCACGCGCTCGAAAAACAGGATACGCCACCCTGCTTTTCCTATGAGAATACGGCGTTTGCCCCTGCCCGAAATTATGTAGGCAGTGTCCGGCGGTGCTTTCATATATCCGCCGATAAAGAAAACCAACGCCCCTACTACGATCAAAGCACCTATCACCGCAACGGGAACTATCCACGCTGCCGACGACGCTAATGTCATTGTTATCATTTTGTTCCTCCTTTAGTTTCGTTCGGGTCGTCTGCCCGAACTCCCACATCGAAATTATTATACAGTATATTTCATACACTTGTCAATATTCACCCTTTTGTATAAAGCGGAATTTGCGCCTTTTTTCGACACGATTTTCACAAAGCGATGAGCCGTTTTGCATTGAAAAAACATATATTGAGATTGTGAGTCTAAAACACGAACAAATATTTTAGAAAAGGAGATAAATATGGCAAAAACAACGTTAACAAACAGGATTATTATTGCAATAGCAGTATAAATTTTGTTCAAATAAACTTGACGGATCAAGCCAACCAATACTATCCGCACAAAGCCATCTGCACCAATCGGGCATGTAAAAACGTGAGTGGCAATAATACATTCCTGTTTCCTTGTCAAAGTAATAACCTTTGTATCGGAACGGGTTGAATTCGCCAACTGTTGTTGCCAAGGTGCCGATTATGCTTTCGGGTTTGCCCCATGCATTGTATGCATATTGTACAACAAGGTTGCCATTTTTGTCAATAATGCCGAGAATATTTTCAAGCGCGTCTCTCACGTAGAAGTACATCGCCGTCTTGTCCAACACAAAGCCGTACAATCTGTCGTTCTCGTCATACAGGAAGTCAAGTCTGTGCGTTGGCGAGATTTCCGCAACAAGTTTGTTGTCGTCATAGAAATATCTCGTTGCAACCGAAGTTCCGGATTCCGTAACCGTCTTTTTGATGCGCAAACCCTGGTCGTTATATTCAAAATCATGGACTTTTCCGTCTTTTTGAATCTTTGCAAGACGTCTGCCTTCAAAGGTATAGATGTTGCCGTCATAAGACGTGGGAACAAGCGGATTGTTTGTGTCATAGGCAACGACTTTGCCGCCGACCTTGACAAGTTTGTCTTTGACAACGCTGTCGTATGACGATAAGATAGAAATTTATTATAAATATTCACATTACGTCCCCGATGATCCAGACGATCAACGGGGACATTTTTTTAGCAAATGTGAGATACCCATAAATCACGGAAGCAGAACAAAACAAGTGCTCGACATCACATTTGATGAACATAATGTTCATTTTTTCATTAGATATGGGATAAAAAGAAACAAAAATTTGTGTTTACCAATAAACTACAAAACGCATGATAAAAATAAAACATCCGCTCCTGTAAGTGCGACAGGTGCGGATGGTTATCGTGTGGTGGAGACAATAAGACTCGAACTTATGACCTCTACGATGTCAACGTAGCGCTCTAACCAACTGGGCTATGCCTCCAAAGCAAGAGTTATATTACACTAATTTGAAAAGTTTGACAAGTGTTTTGGAGTATTTTTGAAAAATTGACGACGGATTTTGTAAATTACATCAAAACCGTATGCTGAAATACATATCAAATAATAAAAAAAAGGCCGCTAAAAAAGGAAGCGGCCCTGCCGAAGAAAAGTTTCGGCATTAAAAAATTCGTGTCGGGATGCGACGAAGTGCGCCCGGCCTTCGCCACATCGGCGAAACGTGATTTGTCGGCTTGTCTGACTATACGTCAAGAGCGCAATTCATCCCTATGCCATAACGCAGAGAACAACGCAATTAGTTTGAGCAATCGGCGTTCAACGCTATCCGCGAAAACTCTTGACATAGCACCCCTTGCTACGCCGTGGTTTCTGCGTTTCGACACGGAAAACAACCTGACGCGCAGCGTTTTTTATACGCATACGTTTGCTCATTGTTGTTCTTGTCTTTATAAATTAAACAATTGTAAAAGAACGCATTTCCCATAATCGGACAAATTTGCTTAAAATTTTTTAATACTTCCGTTTTTTCGCAATTTATTGAGAAAACGGAGCGGCAAAACGCCGTTCCGTTTCAAGAAATAAAAAAGGTAAAGTGACTGAGTCACAATAAAAACTATATTGTCGGGTGCGCGGATTTGCCATTGAAGAATTCGTTGTATTCGTCGACTTGCGCGGGTCAAACGCAAGTCAAAATAAAGGAGAGAATCGGCAAATCCGCGCTATTTGGGGTATCTTTGTTCTGTGATTTTGCAACTTGTCGCGTCTTGCTTATCTGTTGATAAGGCACATTCTGACGTACACGATTCTTCCGTTTCTCGTTGCGATTTGCGAATCGTTGACTCTGGTTGCTTCGTTTATACGGCTCATCAAAATTTTCATAATTTACTCCTTCAAGTGCCCTGCACTTTCATACGTTATTTTCGCTCGGGATTTTTATTTTCCCTTGCTTGCAAACATATAATATGCTATACTGTGTACCGAAATCGGGACATCTGCGAGAAATTAAAAAACTTTTTCGTAACGTTTCGATAAATCCTGACAAACGGCGAATAAAAGGAGCGGATATGGCACTCGAAGCAAAGAAAACTCTCATAATGCGGATATATCAGATTCTTGAAGAATACAGCGACGACGAGCATCCGCTCACGCAACAGGACATAATAGATTTGCTCGCGCGCGATTACGGCGTGGAATGCGAAAGAAAAGCCGTCGGGCGCAACCTTTCCTATCTGAAAGAAATGGGTTTCGACATAGAAAGCGGCAAAGAAGGTTCGTATCTTGCCACACGCAAAATCGAAAACGCCGAACTGCGACTTCTTATCGACAGCGTTCTGTCGTCTAGAAACATAAATTCGACGCACTCCAAACAGCTTATAGACAAACTTATATCTCTCGGCGGGCGCAACTTCAAATCGCACGTAAAACACGTATATTCCGTCAAAGAATGGGACAAATCGAGCAACAAAGACTTCTTTTACAACGTCGAAATCGCAGACGAAGCCATCGAACAAGGCAAGAAAATCACTTTTGACTACAACAAGATGGGGCTTGACAAGCAACTGCACAAAAACCTGTCTCACAAAGGCTCGCCGTATCAGATGGTTCTGCACAATCAACGCTATTATCTTATGATGTTCGA
>ERZ808252.2207-NODE-2207-length-12272-cov-3.380044_pt1 | contig 12272 bp, 8 predicted proteins | sample MGYA00521242_ERZ808252 | MGnify/ENA primary metagenome ERZ808252 (study PRJEB31516, sample SAMN03275581) | gut metagenome | biome: mammalia-associated habitat; material: feces | host: Papio cynocephalus | place: Kenya | collected 2012-08-07 ...
TCTGTGACTATAAGTCAAACTCCAAGTGGAAAGTATTATGCAAGTATTCTATGTGAGTATGAAAGTCAAATACAAACAGTAGAACCTAAAACTTTCTTAGGATTAGACTTTTCTATGAAAGAACTATATGTTGCAAGTGATAATACTTCTGCTGAATATCCAAGATATTTTAGAAAATCTCAAGAAAAGTTAGCAAGAGAACAGAGAAAACTCTCTAAATGTGTGACAGGCAGTCAAAAAAGGAATAAGCAACGTCTTAAAGTTGCTAAACTACATGAAAAAGTAGCTAATCAAAGAAAAGACTTCTTGCATAAATTATCAAGGCAGATAGCCAATACCTATGATTGTGTATGTATTGAAGATTTGGATATGAAAGCTATGTCACAAGCATTGAATTTTGGAAAATCTGTTGCTGATAACGGTTGGGGTATGTTTACAACTTTTCTAAAGTATAAACTTGAAGATTTAGGAAAGCAACTTATCAAAATAGATAAATGGTTTCCAAGTTCAAAAACTTGCAGTAAATGTGGAAACGTCAAAGAAAATTTATCGCTTAGCGATAGAGTATATCATTGTAACTATTGTGGAATTACTATCAATCGTGACTATAATGCAAGTATGAACATAAAAAATCAAGGTATGAAGTTAGTAATATCTTAGAATATTATATCATAAAACCGTGGGACACACGGGGTTAGCCCATTGATACTTACATCATTAGATGTATTGAGTGGGAAACATCTGTTAAATCAGAAGCCCTCACCTCTTTAGGTGGGGGAGTATTTCACATAATAGGAGAAATCATCATGGTGTTTTTTATAATTGCTTTTGCAGCAATGATATTTACAATTATTTTTTCAATAAAAAGCTTCTGGATGCCATCAGGAAAACTAAAGAAAAATCTTAAAGTACTGACATTCATAATTGAAATAATTCTTGTTGTATTTGCAATATTTGATATTACAAATCTCAATGACAACGGCATTTATCAGGGAACATACTTCTTCTGCGGACTTGTATGCGTTATTGAAATACTTATAATGCAGCTCAGGGAACGTTTCAACGACAGAGGCGATGACTGTAAAATTTTAAAATTTGCCTCAAAGGCTGTTGCAGTAGCCGCAGTTCTTGAGCTTACACTTTTCAATTTTCATTCATATCACCTCTGGCTGGGAGATTATAATGAAAGAAAACTGCTTCTGAGCAATGCCGAAATATCAAACGGAAACTATGAATACAATCCGGCTGATGATTCACTTACAATAAACGGCAAGGACGAAGTGCTTATAACCTTTGAAAATCTCGGCGAAAAGGTAGGCACTCTCAATGCAGAACTTGAATTTGCAGAAGATACACCATCTGCAAATATAATTCTTGATATAACCGATGAAACACATGAAAGCTACAGATATGACATTGCAAAGACAAAGGCAGTAAACGGCTATGAACATTCATCAATGATTCCATGTCAGTTTTCAGGAGAACTTGGAACTTTAAGAGTAAAATTCACCATGGACAAGGATAACGGTTCAGTTGTCCTCAAATCCCTTACAATAAACAGCGGCATTTCATTTGATATATCATATATACGTTTCGGCGGAATAGTAATTCTCTCCGTACTTGCATATTCACTTGTAAAGGGCAGAAGAATGAATCAGCCATACTATCAGAACAAACCGTTCTGCAATGCTTTTGCCGCAGTATTTACAGCAATAGCTCTCATTACAGCAATCAGAATTGTAGGCACAGGTTCTCATCTTGAAAGCTTTTCCGACTGGCGGGACGAGCTTAAACAGACTGGCGGAAATCAGATTTCAAAGGAAATAGTTGATGCATTTGAAGCCGGTCAGGTAAGTCTTCTTGATGAAGTAGACCCTGCATTGCTTGAAGTTGAAAATCCATATGACTGGGGTCTTAGAAATGACAGCGGTGCAGAGGCAAAATGGGACCATGTAATGTATAACGGCAAATATTATTCATATTACGGAATAGCTCCTGTAATACTGCTTTTCCTGCCGTATCATATGATTACAGGATATTATTTCCCGACAAATATAGCGGTTCTCATTTTCGGACTCATAGGCATTGTGTTCCTTACAATGACATATATGCAGTTTATAAAGAAGCATTTCTGGAGAATTGAATCAAATATAGTACTGTCAGGACTTATGATAATACAGCTTTCCTGCGGAATATGGTACAGCATAGGAAGAACTCTTTTCTATGAAATATCAATATCATCAGGATTTGCATTTGTAACCATGGGAGCATATTTCCTTATATCATCAGGAATAACCGCCCGCAGCGGACGTATCTCAAAACCAAAAACAGCTCTTTCATCACTGTTTCTTGCAGTGGCAGTACTTTGCCGTCCGACTCTTGCAGTATATTGTATAGCAGCTTGTTTATTCTATATATTTGCATTTAAAAAAGCCGGAAAATCAAAGCTTTCATTCGGATTATGTGCATTTGTTCCGATGGTTGTACTCGGAGCAGCCCAGATGTACTATAACTATGTAAGATTTGATTCAGTTTTTGATTTCGGAATACAGTATTCACTTACAATAAACGATTTTGTACATTCACAGTATCATACAAATTTTGTTCTTATAGGAATTTACAACTATCTGTTTGCTCTGCCAAGCTTCAAGCTGGAATTTCCGTTTATAGGAACTGAGTTTACAAAGCTTGATGTAAACGGATATTATTTCTCTGATGTGGGAAATACTTCTGGAATACTGTTCCTTGCACTGCCTGTATTTGCATACTTTTTAAGCAAAAAGGCATACCGCATTTCAGGAAACAGAAAAAATGCATTCCTTACCGCATTTACCTGTGTACTTATGCCATTTGTTATAATATGTTCAATCTGGGAAAGCGGCTATGCAGTAAGATATACAGCAGACTTTTCATGGCAGATAATAATAGGAGCATATGTAATTGCATTTCTGCTTTATCAGAAATGCAGCAGTGAATCTGTAAAGAAACTGTTTGTAAAATTCATGGTATTTTCAGTATTATGGAGTTTTGCAGTAAATGCGTTTCAGATATTCAATTTCTCATTCTCATCAGAAAATTATCCGGAACTCTGGTATGCAGCATCAAATGTGTTTGAATTTTGGAGGTAAATTTTAAATGGATAAGCTTTATCTTGTAATTCCATGCTATAATGAAGAAGAAGTGCTTCATGATACTTCAGTACAGCTTTATAAAAAAATGAATGCTCTTATAAATGCCGGAAAAATCTCTCCGGAAAGCAGAATAGTATTTGTAAATGACGGCTCAAAGGACAAGACATGGCAGATAATCGAGGAGCTTCACAGTCAGGATAAGATTTTTCAGGGAATAAAGCTTTCAAGAAACAAGGGGCATCAGAATGCATTGCTTGCCGGACTTATGACCGTAAAATCAAAGTGCGATATGACTATATCATTGGACGCTGACCTTCAGGACGATATCAATGCAATAGATGCAATGGTTGATAAATATTATGAAGGCTGTGATATAGTATATGGTGTAAGAAGTGCAAGGGAAACAGATACATTTTTCAAAAGAACTACCGCAGAGGGCTTTTATAAGCTTATAAAAGCCATGGGTGCGGATATAACATATAACCATGCTGATTACAGACTTATGAGCCGCAGAGCGTTGGAAGGCCTTGAACAGTTCAAGGAAGTGAATCTCTTTTTAAGAGGAATAGTTCCGATGATAGGCTATAAAAGCGACAGCGTTTTCTATGAGAGAAAAGAACGTATGGCAGGAGAATCAAAATATCCGCTTAAAAAAATGCTTGCATTCGCATGGGAAGGTATAACATCTCTTTCAACAAAGCCTATAAAACTTATAACAAGTCTTGGAATATTCATATTTGTAGTAAGTATAATAATGCTTATATATTCAATAATAAGACACTATACAGGAGCTACTGAGATAGGCTGGACATCAACTATCGTATCAATATGGGCAATAGGAGGGCTTCAGCTGCTTTCAATAGGCATAATAGGGGAATATATCGGGAAGGTTTACCTTGAAACAAAGGAACGACCTAAATTTATCGTTGAAAAATATCTTGATGATGAAACAAAGGATTAATAAATAAAACCTCTCTTAAAAAAGGGAGGTTTTATTTATTAACGCAAATTTGGTGGATTTTTTCTGTAGGGGCGAACTGTGTTCGCCCGTTATGGTTTATCAATGATTTTATCGATTAACCAATGATTTCATATGTACAAAACAAATATCCAATTTATGGTTTAACCATAATTAAGGCGGGCGACCAATGGTCGCCCCTACAAAACGAATCTGCATATTATTTAATCCGAATTTCAGATGAACGAATTACAAAAAAATAATCATCGAATTGGTGTTAATTTATTTTTGAAACAGTCCATTGCTGATATGCTGAACCGGTATAATCAGATACAAAAACATTTCCCTCTGATGAGGCATCTGTTCCCGAAGCAGAACCATTTGAATTGCCAAGTGCTGTAAGAGCAAGAGCCTTATTATACTGTGGCACTATCTTGTATGTATTTGTTCCGGTCTTTACAAAGAGCCATCTCTGAGCGATTGTATCAACAGGATTATATATATCAACATTTGCACCTGATACAATATTTCCGTTTGATTTTACGATGTCAAGAGTACGGTTTGTGCCGTCAGAACTGCACATTGTTCTTATCATATACGAGCCGTCAGACATAAGATTCATTCTGAACTGCTGTTCAGTTGAATTGTCAGCTGTCCACTGATAAACATTTACATCATTTTCATCTCTGCCATAATCGACATTGAGCATTTTTCCGCTGCCTGTATTTTTGAGAACGCATATATCACCGTCAGAAAAAGGAGTAACATATACATCATTGTCAGGACTGATTACAGGATTATCGGATTTGGTTTTCTTTATAATCATAGCATTTTTGCCTTTAAGATTATAGATATTTCTGAATGAATCCATATTATAAGTTCTTTCATATGAATAGGCGGATTCGCTTACATAAACAACATTCTTGCTGTAGTCATATCCGGTAAGAATCATGCAGTGGTGACCTCTCTGCCATGTTACATATCTGCCGTCAGGGGTATACCATGAATCACCTGTTACAGGTGTTATAAGATTATTTGTTGAGATGAGTATTACAGGGGTATTGTCTGCAACATAGTAGAAAAGATTTTCAAGAGATGTGCCGGATATATCAGCGGTTGTATATTCAGTACAGCCTATATCAGAGAAATAGTTAGCAATTGTCTGCCTCATACATGGTATATAACAGCCATATGAGTTGCTTTTTCTTGCAGGGTCGCCTGCAAATGTATAAATGAAGTCAGGGCCGATTTTTCTTCCGTTCTGATATGTAAAATCCTGTCTTGGCATATATTTAAGAGCCATATCCTCTTTTGAAACATTGAATCCGTACCAACGCAGAGCAATAGTAAGACCTGTAGCTTCACAGCCGGTAGGCAGACCTCTCTGGACTATTGGTGTAACTCCTGAGATTTTATAGCTTCTCGGGAGAGTTTTTACAGGTTCAGCAGTCTGAGGCGGTTCTGTAGTAGTCTGCGGTGGTTCTGTAGTGGTTATGATAGGTTCTGTTGTAGTCTGTGGCGGTTCAGTTGTGGTTATAACAGGTTCTGTTGTAGTCTGAGGAGGTTCAGTAGTAGTTATAACAGGTTCTGTTGTAGTAGTCTGAGGAGGTTCAGTAGTGGTTATGATGGGTTCTGTAGTAGTCTGAGGAGGTTCAGTATCAGTAACAGTTGTAACTGTTGCAGTTTCCGCTGTATCAGCAAAATCATCAATAAGACCTGTTACATACTGGAGAATTTTAAGTGCATCATTTGATGTTACCTGATTATCGCCGTCCACATCAGCGGCTTTTAACTGTTCCGGAGAAAGCTCTGTAAGACCGGTGACTGACTGCAAAACAACAAGTGCATCAAGTGAGGTGATATCTGAGCTTCCGTCTGCATCGCCGAGAGTAATATCCTCTGTTCCTGCCATGAGGCTGAATGCTGCCATAAGGCATAAGATTCGTTTCATTTTTTTTCCCTTTCTTTTGTCTTTCTATCTGTTTATTCAGGGTAAAAACCCTTATTTAAATTTAACATAAAATTATATTCAAGTCAATAACAATATTCATAAATTAACATCAGTTTGACGGTTATTTTCTTTCCAATAAACCAAAACGGGCGACCAATTGTCGCCCAGATTTTTGTTATTTTTCAGCCATTGATTTATTTTTAATCATTGATAAATCAAATACATCTGTAACATTATTTTTATTGATATCAGATGATTCAGGAGCAGTATCATTTATGCCGAGGATATATTTTTTAATTGAAATTATATCGGGTTGAGTTTCAGGAACTATCCATTTGTCGGTATATGATATCATACAGAGCATTTTTATAGTATCTCCGTAATACACATCATCATCATAATCAAGTATATAGTTCCATAAAGTATCGTTCCATTCGCTGTTATCACCGCATTTTGCAGAAATTATAAAAGGAGCATCAAAACAGAGGTCATTGTAATCCTCAGTGGATTTGCCGTCAAGAGTATATCCGGCAGTAATATTATCAGGATTGCCGCCTGTGCTGTTTATTATAAAGCTGTTGATTGTTTCGGTAAATTTCTTTGCAGACGGATTATTGTTCACGATACAGTCCATACCTATACGCCATGGAGTGCGGCAGCTGTTATAGCCATATGAGCCGTCTGTTTTGTCCTCAAGGAAATATTCAGGAGCAGCCGTAAATTCACCTGATGAATCCTTGATTATAAAATCAGGAAGCAGACCTGTATTATATTCATCAACAAATTTATCAATTATATCATATGTGCTGTTATAGACTTCAAGCCATCTGTCATCGCCTGTAACCTCAGCAAATACAGGCATATACTGCATTATAAAGTCAGAAGCTCTTGTGGCACTGTAGTACTTGTCATTTTCATCGCAATAGTATACCCAGTCACCAAGCTGTAAAATCCAGTCAGTTTTATTGACTTCATATTTCATAATATCATTGATTATATTAACAGCCTCGGATTTATAGCTGATATCGCCGTCACTGCCCCATACGCTGTCAGCAATAAGGAGAGAATAAGCAATATCCATATCGCCGTCAGTTGCAGAATCAGCAGAACCGCCCTGCATACTGCCGTCAGATGCTCCGTCAATAAGAGCAGTTCCATTGTCGCACTGCTGCCATGACATGAGATTTGAACCGATATCGCTTGTATGAGCCTTGTAATAGCGGTACATTCCGTCAAAAAGTTCCTTGTCATCAAGACAGGCAGTAATAAGCATACCATATCCATGTGCTTCGGAAACTGTAACAGCAACGGATTGATTGTCATTGTTGTATTTTTCGCCGCTGTACCATACATAATACTGGTCTTCATCAGTTACATAAGTATCCCTGACAACATAATTATCCTTCCATTTTTCATAGAAACTGTTTATTGAATCCTCAGCACTTACACATGATATTGAAGATACAGCAAAGATTGCAGCTGAAAATACTGATACAGCAATTTTTCTGAATAATTTCACAAAATGCAGCTCCTTTTTTAATTACAGGGGCGATTAAAAAACCGCCCCTGCATAAAATTCAAATATGATAATTTCAATTAAAGAGAATCAACAACCTTGATGAGATATTTTTTAAGCTGACCGAGGTCTTTAAGGTCAACAATTCCGTCAGAAATTACATCAGCATTTGCAAGACCCTGTTCTGTCATATCCTTCATTTTTACATAATACTGATTTACAAGAGTAACATCTCTTACATCAACTTCGCCATCACAGGTAGCATCACCTTTAAGAGCAGCTTCGAGTCCTGAACCTGATGAAGATACAGATTCTGATGATGATTCAGAAGCAGTAGTTTCTGATGTTTCTTCAGCAGTTTCCTTAGTAGTTTCAGTTGTTTCAACAGGAGTTTCAGAAACTGTAGTTTCAGATGTTGTTATTGTAGTTTCAGCTGTAGTAACAGTTGTTTCTTCCGGCTGTTCGTCATTTTCAAAAAGGAGAACAACTTTATTGTCCTTGAATGAGAGTTCAGAAGCATGACCGCTGTTTTCATCAGCTTCATTATCAAGAGCAGTCCACCAGATAAAGAAATCAAGCTGTTTTGCAGTACCGTTGTTCATGCTTGACATAACCTTGTCATTGAATTTCATTTCAATAACATCATAAACGCTGTTGAAGCCGTATTCCTGATAAACCCAGTCGCTTGAACCGTCATCATAATGAACAGCACCGCCGCCATAGCTGTCCCAGTCTGTTGAGCAGCTGAGATAAATCTTAGCTCCTACAGGTTTTTTATCATATTTTGAAACATCAACGGATACACCGTCAGTAAGAGAAACTTCAACTTCCTTGTAAGTATCATCGCCCTTGATATTGTCATCTTTTTTGAGTTCTCCGCTTTCGATTCTTGCGGCAACGTCTTTATACATATTTTCAATGTCAGAGCTGTTGAACTGGAGAGAATTTCTGTCGATAAAGTTCATATCTCCGCCAACGCTTGCGTCCCAGAGAACAGGACACATACCATATTTAACAGCAGTTTCGCTTACAGCTTTAAGATATTTTGTAATGCTGTCAGCGTCCTTGCCGTTCTTTGCCTCAGTAAGAACGCCGTATTCGCCGATGATTACAGGAGTACCCTTGCTTACGAAATTTGTATACATTTTTTTGAAGTTTGTATCAAGTTCAGCATATTCCTCATCAGTGCCCCATGTAGTCTGAGGAGTACACCAGTCAACGTCAGGAGTTGCAACGCAGAATGGTGATGGTGTATAGTAATGAACTGAAACAATGCATCTGTTCATCGGGTCATCAGGAACTTTATATCTTACATCACAGGTCTGGGCGATATCAGTTATATATCCTGCAATGAGAAGGTGACGCTGTGCATTATTTGAACCGCTGTTTCTTACAGTATCAACAAAAGCCTGATTAAGTTTGTTGAGAGTATCATAAGCATCTGATTTTGAAACGTCTTTAAATTCAACCTCGTTCATTGATTCAAAGATGAGATAATCAGAATAGTCCTTGAATCTGTCAGCAATCTGACTCCATACCTTAGTATATTTTGCAGCAGTTGTATCATAATCGCTCTGAGCATTTCTAATCCAGTCGATATCTGACTGACCATTTCCGTCATGGTGAAGGTTTACAATAGCATAAAGACCTTCGTCCATACACCAGTCAATTATCTCCTGAACACGGTCAAGCCACTGTTCATCAATATTTCCGTCTGCATCAATATGGCTTGTCCAGGTGACAGGTACTCTTACAGTTTTAAAGCCTGAAGCTTTTACTTTCTGGATAAGAGCCTTAGTAGCTTTAGGGTTGCCCCAGCAGCCTTCAGTTTCCATTCCTGAAACCCATGTGCCATAGCAGTCCATATCGTTTCCGAGATTCCAGCCAAGACCCATATCTTCAACGAGTTCCTGAGAAGTGATATCACGCATACTGCTTTCAGCGGCAAGAACGCTTACAGATGAAGCAGAGGCTTCAGAGCCGGTAAGAAAATTTACTCCTGCACAGGCAGAAGCTGTGAAAACGATTGCAGAAACAACTGCAATGAATTTTTTAGATGAAATAACCATTAATAAAAACCTCCTATAAAAATAAAAACAAAACGAAAAAATTTGTATAAAATCATCACGTTCACAATAATTATATAGCAGGTTCAACTAATTTTCAATAAAAAAACAGGTTTATTAATAATATTTTTACAATTAACGCAAATTCAATGATTATTTTCTATGATTCGTTTATCTGAAATTATGCAAATTCGTTTTGTAGGGGCGACCATTGGTCGCCCGTTATGATTTTATCGGTTAAACAATGATTTCCCATGCAGAAAACAAATATCGAAATTATGGTTTAACCATAATTCAGGCGGGCGACCAATGGTCGCCCCTACAGAAACATGGCATTAAATTTTGGTTCACCCCTACAGAATAAACGAAAAAATCCCTTATATTTCAAAGGGATTTTTTCAGCTATTTTGATGATTTCTTTTTATATCTGTCGGGAAATCGGTTCAGGAAATGAAAATAATAAAAAAAATTATCTGAATGTCACTATGCAGACATATTCACTGCCATTATTTTTAAGGAATGCATCTGTTATATGATTTTCAGAAAAATTTTTGCATGAAAGCATAGCTGAAGCAGTTATTACGGCCGCAAAAATCAACGCAAAAAGTTTCTTCTTATTCATTTTCAGTTCCTCCCTGTTCCATTATGTTATGATATAATTATAGCATATTTTCCCAGAAATTCAATAACAGAACGGTAGAAATAGATTGACATATTTATATCAAAATTTAACAATTCAGCTACAGCGATATAAAGATTGTTTAAAATCTGTAATATTATGGGTATATTATTACAAAATGGCTACAAAACCCTGTCTGACAAATGATTTTTACAATTATCGTCATAATTTGAGAAAATATGTTGACAAATTAATCTTGCTGTTATATAATATATTTATTAAATCGAACATTTGTTCGCACAAAAGGAGTAAAAAAATGAAAACAGTATCCCTTACAGTTCCGGAACTTGACAAAAAGCTCAGAGAAATGTATAATTCCAGATTAGCAGAAACAAATAATGAAACTCTTAAAAAAGTCAGACATGCTCTTGTTGAAACAATAAAAAATGACCTCACAGAACGTCAGAAAGAAACAGTAATCCTCTATTACTATAAGAAAATGACTATGGCTGAAATCGCTGATATTCTTGGGGTGAATGTTTCAACTGTTTCAAGGACTCTTGCAAGAGCAAGGAAAAATATCTGCGACAGAACAAAATATTATTTTTATTGAAAGGAATGATTGAAATAAATACACCGATATGTGAATTTCTTGAAGAATATGCTAAAAAAGATATGCTGCGTATGCATATGCCGGGACATAAGGGAAAATATACAGGAAGCATTATTGATGATATTCTGAAATATGATATCACTGAAATAAAAAATGCCGACAGCCTTTTTGAAGCTGACGGAATTATATTGGAAAGTGAAAACAATGCTGCAAAGCTTTTCGGAACATATCAGTCATTATTTTCCGCAGAGGGTTCAACTCTTGCAATCCAGACTATGCTCGGACTTATGAAATCCGAAAACCGCAGGATAATTGCTGCAAGAAATGCCCACAGAGCTTTTCTCAATGCGTGTGCATTGCTTGACCTTGATGTTTCATGGATATATCCGCAGTATAATTCAGGGATTCTTTCAGGCAGAATAAATATTTCTGATATTGAATCCGAATTAAAAAAATCAGACCGGAAATCATGCGTATATATAACATCTCCTGATTATCTTGGCAATATGGCAGATATAAAATCAATCTCAGCTTTATGCAGAAAATATGATGCAGTACTTCTTGTTGACAATGCACATGGAGCGTGTCTTGGATTTCTTGAAAATCCATGCCACCCGATACAGCTCGGAGCGGATATGTGCTGTGATTCGGCACATAAAATGCTTCCGGCTCTTACAGGAACAGCATATCTTCATATAGGAACCCCTGCATATATCAAAAAAGCACGTCAGATGATGTCAGTATTTGCCTCAACAAGTCCTTCATATATCATGCTCGCTTCAATTGATTACTGCAACAGATATATTTCAGAAAATATAAGGAATGATATAAGAAAAGCCGCTGATTCAGTCAGAAAACTTAAAAATGAACTTTCATTCAAATACAGTTTTTCAGACGGAGAACCTTTTCATATAGCAATTACCGGAATAAACGGAAATGATATGGCTGAAAAACTCAGAAAATATGATATTGAATGTGAATATTCAGATTTCTGCTGTATAGTTCTTTTAGCCTCACCTGTAAACAGTGATAATGATTTTAAAAGGCTTAAAAATGCTCTTTATGAGATACAGCCGATAAAATCCGTTTCAGATGAAAAAATAATATTTCCGGAGCTTGAACAGGAAATATCTTTGAATCAGGCACTTTTTGCAGATTTCGAGGAGATAAGCATTGAAGATGCAGAAGGCAAAATATGTGCCATGGTAAATGTACCCTGTCCGCCTGCAATTCCGATTGCGGTATGCGGAGAGAGAATTACACATGAATGTATTGAAATCTACCGCAGATATAATATAAAAACTGTAAATACAGTCCGGTAAACTGATACAATTCAATAATAAAATTTTCCTTTTATTCTGTAGGGGCGACCATTGGTCGCCCGTTGCATTTACCGGAATTTCAGATGAAAAACCAAT
>ERZ808252.2208-NODE-2208-length-12269-cov-5.434829_pt1 | contig 12269 bp, 11 predicted proteins | sample MGYA00521242_ERZ808252 | MGnify/ENA primary metagenome ERZ808252 (study PRJEB31516, sample SAMN03275581) | gut metagenome | biome: mammalia-associated habitat; material: feces | host: Papio cynocephalus | place: Kenya | collected 2012-08-07 ...
AGGCTTTGAAAGGTGGGCGATGAGGGATTCGAACCCCCGACATCCACCGTGTAAAAAAGAATCTCGCTTGAAAATTCAAGGTTTTCAAGGCTTAACTAAGTGTTTTTCGTTCATCGGATGCATGGTTTTCATGTGAAGCCATGACAAAGCCATGACATTTTTGGAGTTCTGCATTCTTTCCAAAATGTGTCATGTTTGTGAAGGAAAATGCAGGTAAGCCGAATGGTGAGACTGCTCCGAAATGGCGTTTCCGGGGTGAGGCGCTGGATGCTGTTCCGAATGGTGAACATCCATGCTTGCATCCTCTTTCCATGTTGAACGTTGAAACCGGCGAGTCGGTGAATGTGCGTTGTGGTACGCGTTCGGAAAAGAAGTGCCCCGGATGCGCTTGGATATACAAGAAGGACACTGCGAAGATTCTGCGTAGTGGTTTGTTGGATGATGGCGCGTGCCGATACTTCTTTTTGACGTTGACGGCTCCTTCCTTTGGCGCGACTCATAATGTGCCTAAGAGGGGAGAGCGGAAACGGTGCCGTTGCGGCGCTTGGCATGATGCCGAGAAGGATATAGATCTTCGTGGCGTTCCGCTGGATTGCGATAAATATGATTACTCCGGCCAAGCGTATTTCAATTATCAGATTGGGAAACTGTGGAATACGACGCTGACGCTTCTGCGGAAGAAATTCCCAGATCTCTGCTTTGCGAAGGTCTATGAATGGCAGCAGCGTGGCGCGCTTCATGTGCATGTCATTTTGCGGATTCCTGCTGCTGATTTTTCTGGTAAGGGCGAGGCTGCGTCTCTGTTGAAGGAATATGCGTCTTCTGCGACATACGGCGGTTGGATGCATTGGGGAAGCCAGAATGATTGCAAGGAAATACGAGGTGGCGTTAGCAGCGACAAGGTAATTGGATATCTTAAGAAGGCTGTTTCGTATGTCACGAAGGATGTTTGCGAGGAACGTCCAGAGGGTGAATCGAGGAATCGTAGGCATTTGATGATGCTGGACATGGCGGCTCGTGCAATGTGTTGCGACAAGTGCATCGAAAAGAGGCGTGAAGTCGTTTCAGAGCTGGAACGTCGAAGTTTGCGGGAAAAGCGCATGGCGATGGAGAAGGTTAAGCTTAACGCTCGGCAAGAAAGCAAATTAGAGTTTCCTCTTCGTGTTTGTTTGGATGATTTTGAGGATGCTAGGGAGCTTTCTGTAAGGATTCGCTATTATCGCTTGGTTTTCGCCGGTTGTCTGAAATGCGATTCACTTCCGCATCGTCGTTGGGGAGCTCGCGCTGGAGTTATGTCCGTGTCGAGGCCTACGAAAAAGCGCATGGGTTGGTCTGCGACTGGATTGACTCGGAAGCTGTTGTCTGAAAGACGTCATAATTGGTTCGTTGAATCAATGAATCGTGTTCGTGAGACAGCTGAGGCGCTGATTAAGTGTGGAGCTGAGATCGTTACTGAAGCTTCCGGCTGATGGTCGAATGGTCACTTGGTCTACGGAGATAAGTGGATACGAGCAATACGAGATACAGGACGAATGGATGCAATGCATTCGTCCTATTTGGCGTGCTTTAAGGCGGATTAGAAGTTGTATTTGTCCGTTCCTAGACATGAGTTGAGTGATTTTTACAGATATGCACCGGAAGGACGACGGCTTTGCTGGCGGCCAGAAGGTGCAGGTCGGGCGCAAAGCGCCCGACCCTTGATCCAGTAAAGAAAAATTCAAACGCTCTCAGCAGCAGTTGGAAATGTTAAATAGATTCTTTCTGCTGCATGATATCTTCTTTTAGATCCTTGCATCTGCCGGCACTTTTGAATACATTTGCCGGATAAGCATCTGGATAAAGTTTGACTAAAGACTTTTGTGTTTGCCTAATATATATAGGCAAAATTTTATCAACTAGATCCTGAAGTGTTTTCTCATTAAGGATCTGATCAGAGAAGGTTAATTCTTTTTTGATTGCCTGTAGAACTAGATGAAGTAAGAATCTATTTCCGTGGGTTGAAATTAATTTTTCTTTTCCTTGTTTCTTTTTATATTCTTTACTGAGTTTGTCGTCAACATAGCGCATCACTTGAACTGAATTATAAAGAACTATTGAGTTAGTGTTTTGATTGAATAACGTCGTATATGGTGCTTTACTGGTGTTTGAAGTCAGAGCGCCAACGTTACTTTTGGCAAGAGTGACTAATTTTATGTCATCCTGTTCGCAAGCGAGTGCTGGTATTGCCTCATCAAGGGTGCAGGATCGTGAATCTATATCTTCTGTGAATGAACCAGTTCTGTAGATATAGTGAATCGGTTGCTCTTCGAAAGCTAATTCTCTAGCAATTCGATCTTGCTCTGGGTCAAGCGCTGCAAAATCTTTACCTTCAATGCGGTTTTGTGTATTGGATAATTTGGAGATTGTAGCCGCAGCTGATTCGGGCATTCCGGTTAAATCTATAACTTCGACAAATACTGGAGCTTCTTTTATGTCGTCACTGGGCTTGTTCTGGTAGAATTTTGCTATTGATCCTGTGGTTTGCGCTCCATTGACGATAGATGCATTTTTTAATGTGAAAGTTGTACTTTTATGATTAACTGAGTGTGTAGCACGTGATGCTTCTGAACAGAGAAGTTTAATTCCATTATTGTATAGGAAAAAGTTTTCAGGCTCCTTATCCAAGGTATTTTGAATACCATCATTGACTTCGGTGTTATCTTTAAAAAATCTAATGTTTTGTGAAAAAAGACTATTTCCAAACTGTTGATACCATTCTGCAATATTTGCCGCGTCGACAGTTCCGTAATAAGCTTTGTAGGGTTCATTTATGTAACCCCAATTATTTAGCTCAATAGTTAGATCAATACTATGTTTTTGATTATTTAATAGATAATCATAAATTTTCTTTTTATCAAAATAGCTAAAACGAAGAACGTCATCGACATCATTGATTCTATCTTGTAATTTTTTTAAAGGATACAGATTTTCCTCAGGGATAGGATCTGTTGTCGTGGAAATCATTATTGCCTTGACTGTGTAGGCATCTCCGATGCCTTTTTCTATATCATTATATTTACTTCTAAACTTGCTATTTGGATTATCGAAGTCGAATTCAAAACAGCGATCTATTGCATTTGCAAATTTTGCCATTTCTGCGGAACTAATAGTTCCCGTACCTTTAGTTCTCCATTTACTTTGAACTAAAATTAATTCTTTTTGATTTTCATCAAGGTATAGTGCGTCTATTCCTTGATCATGTTGACCATCTGTAATTGAGTCAATTAAAATTTGAGGGTTAGTCTCACCTGATTCCATTTCAATTGCAAGGGCTGCTAGTCGTCGAGAAGCTTGCGCTATTTCGTCTGATGGGCAATCAGGTATATTGGGAAACTTGCTGTCCAGCTTGTTTTTGATACGTCGGGTTGTAGGGTCCATTAGAGCTCCTTGTTTGTGGGTGTCCGATTATTAGTTTATGGCGTGTTTAGGATGAATTTTCATAATGCATGGATCTGTCTTCTGTTAATGTCAATATTTTATATGACATTAACAGGAAATAGATCCATGGAATAGGAGAGGCTGATGAAAAAGCAGCTTGACGAAGTGTATCTTCAACTTATTGAAGAACTCAAGTCTGGTTCTGTGGAGGTCTCTCCGATGCTTACGGTGGAGACAGACAAACTCGCAAAACATTTGCTGGATGATAACGTGTTGAGTTGTCTTTCGGATAATGATGAAGGAAAACTCCTTCTGAATGTTTTGACTATGCGTGGCGATCAGGATCCGTGTTGGTGGCACACACCGTTAGGAAAGTATGTTGCAGCTTGTGTTCCTCCTTCTGACGATAAATTGATTTCGCAGAAAGATGCGGCACGGATTCTTGCGGTCACTCCTGGAACTGTGGCTCAATTGGTAAAAAGAGGCCGTCTTGAGTCTTTAGATGGGAAGCCCCGCCGATATGCGGTGCTTCAGCGTATGCTGTTCAAGCCCAGTGCTGGACGCCCCAAAAAAAATCAGGTGAATGATGGTGCGAAAAGAATCGCTAAACCAATTCTGAAATGGGCGGGGGGTAAGACCCAGATGCTTGATTCATTGCTGCCCTGCGTGCCTAAGAAATATGGAAAGTATATTGAACCTTTCTTTGGCGGCGGCGCTCTTTTCTTCGCGTTGAGGCCGAAAAATGCCGTTATTTCGGATAGTAATCCCGAATTGGTGAATTTATACACGCAGGTTCGAGATGATGTCGAAACAGTCATTGAGCTTTTGCATGGGTATGAAAATACCAAAGAATGTTTTCTTGCTACAAGAGCGTTGGACTGGCAAAAGTTAGATCCTAATCAGGCTGCTGCTCGAATGATCTACCTCAACAAGACATGTTATAACGGCCTTTATCGCGTAAATAAAAAAGGCGGATTCAACACCCCGTTTGCGGGGTATAAGAATCCGAATATTTGTGATGAGGTCACTCTTCGAGAAGCGTCAAAGGTACTTCAGGGCACGACTATCATTTGCGGCGATTATAAGGATGTGCTACGTGAATATGCGGAGCCGGGGGATTTCGTCTTCATGGATCCTCCGTATATCCCGATATCCAAAAACGCTGATTTCAAACGATACACGAAAGAACAGTTCAGCGATGAGAATCATCGTGAATTAGCTGTTGAATTTGCTCGTTTACATCAATTGGGATGCCATGAAGTACTGACCAACTCCAATCATCCACTCGTTCATGAGCTTTATGGTGATTTTGAGATACGCATTGTTGAGACTAAACGTTATGTTTCCTGTCGTGCGAATAGCCGTCATGGAGAAGATACGATTGTGATCGCTCAACCGAGGCAAACTATAACTGCGGAAGTTCATGAGGCCGACCGATCCGCAGAGGAACAGATAGCGTTGTATCCCGCGACTCGGTTCATGGGATCGAAGAGCAAACTATTGCCTGAGCTGTGGAATGTTGTTTCCCGATTTGATTTTGGAACAGTCGTGGATCTATTTTCGGGTTCTGGGATAGTCAGTTACATGTTCAAAGCACATGGGAAAAGAGTATTCAGTAACGATTACATGGCGATGAGTGCTACTTTCACAAAAGCTATGGTTGAAAACAATTCAGTCATTCTTCCTTTGAAAGATGCTGAGAACCTTCTGCAAGATCGTGAAACGGACGGTTTTGTTACTTCCACTTTCAAGAACCTTTATTACACAGATGAGGAAAATCGTCAGATCGATGTGCTGAGAACGGGAATTAAATCCATTGAAAATCCTTATCAGCGAGCAATTGCAATGTCTGCTCTTATTCGCGCTTGTGTTAAAAAACGTCCACGTGGTATTTTCACTTATACTGGTCATCGTTACGATGATGGCCGCAAGGATTTGAAGAAGAGTCTTTCTGAACAGTTTCTTGAGGCTGTCGAATCGATTAATGCCGCCGTTTTTGATAATCAGCAAAACAATATTTCGAACCGTGGGGATGCTCTAGAATTCGAGCCAACTCATCCTGATCTGGTCTATATGGATCCGCCTTATTATTCTCCGCTGTCGGATAACGAGTACGTACGTAGGTATCATTTCGTCGAAGGACTCGCTTGTGATTGGCAAGGGGTCGAAATGCAGGAACACACGAAGACAAGAAAGTTCAAGTCGTATCCAACTCCCTTCACCTCACGTGCCGGAGCCGCAGATGCTTTTGATACGCTTTTTAGGCGTTTCCGAGACAGCGTTATCGTCGTGTCCTATTCCTCAAATAGCGAGCCGACAAAGGATGAAATGCTGGAAATGCTGGGTAAATACAAAACCCACGTTGAAGTAGTTCCTGTTGACTATCGATATTCGTTCGGTACTCAGCATTCTGGAAAGAAAATTCGTAATAAGGTAGAAGAGTACTTTTTCGTCGGATGGTAAGGGCCCAATATGGAGTTCTGGCAACTTGGAAACACGACAGTTCGAAGCGGCATGAGATTGAAAGACGGAGTTGCCGCTTTTGTGGAAGCTGGAATGACTGAAGGCGGGATTCGCGGTCATGATGGCGATATTCGCTGCCGTAACATTTTAGGTAGAGCCGGAATTGTCAGGCTTGGAACTGATAATACCAATAGTGTTGGCCGTAAATGGCGGGCTGCCATGGGAAAACTGGGTTTCCTTTATCCTAAAGTTGAAAGGAAATGGGGATTCCAACAGTCTGAGCTTGGAATAATGGATGGGGTTACCCCATCTGGGTATGCCTTGGTTAAAGCTGATACGGTGCCCGCCATACAAGATTGTTTTTTGCGTGCTATGTCAGTCCCTACTTCGGAGACCGAAGAAGGCACTTTGTTCGCTCCACTTATCTGGGTTCTAAATATTCTTCTTGAACTTGAAAAGAAGTCAGGGAAACCCTGTGTTAGTTTCTTTGAGATGGCTGCGGTTGTGCAGGTCACAAATCCTGATGATGGGATTGATGAAGTCGTTTCTCGGATTCTTGAATTGCGTATATTGCGTGCGAATGCTGCGAGTAAGAGACGCTTTGACAAGCAGTATTTTGAAAAAGAGTCAGGAGATATGGGGTGTAATCCCCATACTTTCAGAGATTATGCTGATATGAATATCCGCTATTTGAAGGCAAGCGGATTGGTGCAGGCGTACGGTAAGGGCATTGCTTTAGTTCCGGAAAAGCGTGAGCTTGCTGAGAGTTTAACGCAAGTTGATTCATCCCAGATGACTCGATTGGAGCTATACCGTGAATTGTGCAACGGGGCTCACTTACCGACAGATAATGCAGAAACAGCTTTGAGGGTGCTTAAAAATCAATTGTCTCAGGCAAAACAGATGGGAGTGCTTGTGGACATTGATTGGACTTCACTGAATACGGCTAGAGAGATCAATGCGGCTCGATATCGCATTGAAGAGCAGATAAGCGGGAGAAAAGAAGAGATCTTTGCACATGAACAAGCATCGCAATGGGAAGAGATTGCGGAATACATGGGAATGCTTGAGAAAAACAAAGACAAGTTAGTCCTTGATGAAGAAAATGAGGTTGAGCTTCGAATTCCTCGGGATGAGCGTCCTGCATATTTGGAATGGATTTTATGGCGTGCGTTTCTTGCTATAGATACATTAGTGAATAAACCGTATGAAGTCCGTAGTTTTAAAATAGATCAGGATTTTTTGCCTGTCGGTACGGCTCCGGGGAATAGACCGGATCTGGTCGCTGAATTTCGTAACTTTGTCATTGTCATTGAGGTCACTTTGTCTGAAAGTTCAAGACAGGAAGCCATGGAAGGTGAACCGGTCAGGCGTCATGTGGCTGACGCCGTTGAAAAATATAGCAAACAAGGTAAACCTGTTTATGGTTTATTTATTGCAAAAAATATTGATTCAAATACTGCTGAAACATTTCGAATTGGTGTTTGGTATAATAAAGAAGATGAAAAACTTGAGCTAAATATTATACCTTTTACAATTACACAATTCAAAAACATTTTTGAATGTCTTTTTCGAAGTGATACCGTATCTCCGGAACATATGTTGCGCATCATGAAAATATGTCAAAGAGATAGAACTCTTGATGCGCCTTTATGGAAACGCTCTATTAATTCTCATGTTGAGTTAATCACTGGTGAAAAATACAAATAATTGAAGGTCTGTATGAATTATAGCATTGAATATTTGGAAAAGCTTTTAAAAGCTGTTGACCTTTTTGAGGTTAGATTTACCGATTGGATGACTACTCAGGTAGAACTGGATCATAATGAGGCTCGTGGTATTTTTCCAACCGTACATCCTAAAGATGAGGTGTCTGCATCGCAAATTGATGAAAAAGAGTTGGCCCTTGCTGAAGCTGCTGGACTTGCTTGCGCTGCAATCAAGGTTACTGGTGCTTATATTGCTGTGGCTGGAATGGGACTATTGGACCCTATCGCAAATTGGTCGATGATGAGTCAGCCCAAAGCTCTTCTTGCGCCGAGAGATATTCGATTGACTGTGGCAAATGTGAAAGGTCGTTTGGAGGGGATGATCTCTGATGCTGCGGCATGCGAGTCAAATGACATTCCTCCTTTTAGTCCTGCGAATTTGCATCCGTTGATATGGAAAGCTGCAGCTCCGCAGTGGACGATTCATCAGTATCGCGTGGCAGTTAGTGAAGCTGCTGGTGCTTTGACGAACTACTGGAGAGATAGACTCGGCCGGAAGGATGTTGACGGTACGAAATTCTGGCAACAGTCGCTTTCTCCGGAGCCGCCCGTCCCGGGGAAGCCGAGACTTGTATGGCCGGGCGATCCTTCGGATAAAACTGTAAAAGGTATGAAAAGTGGATTGCCAATGTTGACAGTTTCATTGAAGGATCTAGCAGCGGGGTTGTGCCTAGTGTCGAGGAACGCATCTGCACACGCTCAAAGAATCGTTAATGAGCAAGAGGGTATGGAACAGCTTGCTGCATATAGTTTTTTGGCGCGTTTGCTAGACCGGTGTGAGATCGTATCTGCAGATGATATGCCTTCTTCAAGCGGGGATGGACGGGAATCCTGATCTTTGCCTTTCGTTTTTAAGCTTTTTCATTTTTGCTGAAACTTACTGGTTCGGCAAAGTTTTCGTTTTTCTTCCACGTGATGAAGGCATGAGTAGGCCTGTTTTGCGTGCTGTTGCGAGCCAACTTTGTATTGTGGAGTAGGCGACTTTATTTATTTCTGCAGTAATTTTGATTGCATCTTTGTCGGGGTTCTTTTTTTTAATTCGCTCATACTGCTCGGCTGCGAGGGCATAAAAAGAGTCGTCGAGATTCTTGTTACGTGGAAGCGGCCTTGCATAGTCGATTCCTTTAATGGAATAGGGGATGAGAAAGGCGTGTCTTCTCATTTCGATGATCCTGGATAGGTATAGAGAACTTAGACAACGTTCGAATTCCGGTATGGATATTGAACGTAGATCTTTGGCTGTAATTGATTTAGTTAATAACATTGGAAAGATCAGTGAATCAATTTTCATTCCGCTATAGGTGTTTGTAAATTCAGTGTGTGCTCGGATAAACAAACATCTGCCTGTTTTGATGTTTTCGAAAAGAAACCATTTATGGGCGTCTTCATTTAAATTTGTTTCTGGATCTTTTCCTTGTGCCTTCGCTAACTCTTGATTGATGGCCAGTCCTCCTGAAACTAGCTCAAGATTTTTATCGATTATTTCTTTTTTAGGATCTAAATCATCCAGGTTTTCTGGCGATAGGAGCTTCCATGGCTCTGGCCAGTGCACGTCTGTTGGTTGCATAACTGTAGTCTACCTCATTATTGCAAAGAGACAGTGCGAAAAAATATGAAGATTGCAAGAGCTGGAAAAATAGCGTATTCTATAAATACACTATGTAAAAAGAAAAAACATAGTTAAAGAAAGGATGGATTGTATGCCCAGCATGAATCTGAAATATCAGGGCATTGCTCTTGCTTGTCTGGTACTTGGTGTCGGACGTATTAGGAAGCACTATGAAAAAGGTGAACGTACTGATGAGGACGAGCTTCTGAACGGTAAGCCGCTTTACCGTTATCCGGCGGCCTTCTCATCGGACGGCGTTACATGTATGGGGGTGGGCACGTTGGATACCACTTCCGAGCTTGCGCCTTCAACGTTTGGCGAGCTGTATCGTGGCATCTCGGGCCAGCAGGCTGAAGTGACTGTCTCTCCGAATGGCCAGTACGATGTTCGTCTGAACGTCCGTATGGAGAGCGTTGTTCCGGCTGCTAAGGCGGATCAGAAGTGATTTTCCTGTTTGGTTTTATTTTTGGTGCGGTGACTATGGCCTTTGTGCTGTACTGCCTGTATACGGGTCAGTGGTACCGGTTCTCGTTGTATTTCTTTTTTGATGCGGCTGGACTGACCACTGTGAGCGAGGATCTCATTCAGTTTGGTGATAAGAGGTCCAGTAGCAAGAACCGGCCGAAAATCCGGCAAATGCGGCTGGAAAATGATCGGCTTACTTTCCTGCTGTATCCAGCGTCTGGGAAGAAGCTTGCTGATTACATCGACAAGACCGAAGAGATGGCTCAAGCGTTGCATATGGCGTCCGTCACTATCGAACCGGTCGGTATTGGGGATCATGGACGTGTGATCGCGTATCCGCAGGATCCCATTCCGCCGAAATTCTCAATGGAAGATCTTATCTCGCATGAGCAATAGGGTGTCTTCCCTTGTTCCACTTGGTCTGACCGATACGAGAACAGTGTTCTATGCGGTGTTCTCACACCTTTTGGTGGTCGGTCAGACCGGTTCTGGAAAGGGATCTGTTATTTGGGCATTCATCATGGGCGTTGAACGAATGCTGGCAAGGCAGAACGAAGCTGGTTGGGTGCGCTTCTACGGGGTGGATCCGAAACGCGCTGAATTGTCGGGCATCCGTTACGGTTTCGAGCGCATTGGTTTTGATGCTGATGATCAATTGGATGTTCTTAATGAATTGGTTGCCGTCATGAGGCAACGGCAGCGTTTGGGTTTGCGCTCGTTCGTGGCTTCCGCTGACCTGCCTTGGCTGGTGTTGGTCGTGGACGAATTCAATTCGTTTGAATCGTCTGCTGACGCGAAATGGAAAAGGGAAGTGAAGGCGGCTTTAAGCGCGTTGCTGTCGCAAGGCCGTTCCGCTGGAATCGTCGTTCTTGCTGCGGCTCAGCAGGGACAACGAGAGGCTATAGGACCTTATCGAGATCATTTTGTTACTCGAATAGCGCTTCGCGTTGGTAGCCGAGTCGAGACGGATGTGATTCTGGGTGCGGGTGCTGTCGAACATGGAGCTTTGCCCCATGAGATACCTCCTGCTTCCGTATCCAACGACTATCGGACTGCTGGCGTGGGCTATGGCTTGTCTCTCGCGCAACCTGGCTTTGTTCGATTCAGAGCGCCATTCGTGTCGGATGAAGATATCCGGCTTTGGGATGAATCCCATAAAAGAAAAGGATCAGAAAATGAAAAATGAGGATACGATTAGTCTCGCTAAGGATTTCAGGCTGTTCTCCGCTGCGGAAGTGGCTGATATTCTCGCAGTGTCTCAGTCTCATCTTTGCGCGATGCGGAATATGCCCGATGAGGGTGGTCTACCCGTCATTTATGTTGGTTCAAAGCGGACGCCTCGCTATGCCATGCGTGATGTGGTGAACTTCATCGAGCAGGGCGGCACTCCTTTGAAACGGGGTCTGCTGAAATGAGTTCGACTATTCGTAGACGTGTGGGCAAAAGCGGCAGGATTTCGTATCAGGCGCAGGTGTTCAGCGGCAAAAACGTGTTTGTCGGCTCGAAAACGTTCGATCGACGCAAAGACGCGGTCGCTTGGATCGCGGAAAAGCAATCGGAATTGAGATCCGGCGTTGACTTGGCCTCTTCAAGAACGCTTGTTCGTGATGCGCTTGGCGCATGGGAGAACCTTTTACCCGGTCAGATTGCCGAATCCACGGTGAAATATTATCGATCCGTGATGCGCATTCATGCCCCGCAGTGGTTGAAGGACAAACGACTGTGCGACGTATCCGTATCGGATATGCAGAATGTCTTAAATGACATTAGTCTTTCCATTGGTTCCAAACAGCGTATTCGTACTGCATTCATGTCTTTTTTCACATGGTGCGTGAACAACGGGTATTTGGCAAGATCTCCGATGAAGGGCACCAGATTGCCAAGGGCGGATAACTCGGGAATGAAGATGAATCCTTTCACATGGAATCAGCTTGATTCTCTCGTTGGAACGATTCGCAAAGATTCGGATCCGTTTCTTGCAGATGTGATTCTTGTTTTGGGATATACGGGACTGCGGTGGGGCGAGATTCGCGTGCTCAAAGTACGCGATGTGCAGCTGGAGCCGGTTATGAGATTTTTGGTCAGGGCATCTCAGACTGAGGGAATGCAGATCAAATATCCAAAATCGGGCAAGGCGCGTCAGGTGCCGGTTGCGGACAAGGTCAAGCCGATAGTCTTGAAGCATTTGGAAGGCAAGGAACCTGATGATCTGGTGTTCACCACGCGGAGTGGCGCGAAGCTGAATAAGGGAAACATAAAACGGGATACGCACTGGAAGAAGCTGTCCCATGGTCGCAGGCTCCACGACTTGCGACACACCGCAGCGACTGAATGGCTGAGACACGGCATCGATGTGTTGACGGTGAAAGAATGGCTCGGCCATTCCAGTTTGGCCATGACGCAAAGATACGTTCATTATCTCGGCACGGACGCCGATATTGCCGCCCTGAGAAAACTGAATCGATGAATGATTGTCAGGGTTGCCATGACAAAAGCCATGACAATTTTCTGAATAGCGAAGTTTAAGGAAGGAGACTGGAAGTAGT
>ERZ808252.2209-NODE-2209-length-12262-cov-10.362005_pt1 | contig 12262 bp, 5 predicted proteins | sample MGYA00521242_ERZ808252 | MGnify/ENA primary metagenome ERZ808252 (study PRJEB31516, sample SAMN03275581) | gut metagenome | biome: mammalia-associated habitat; material: feces | host: Papio cynocephalus | place: Kenya | collected 2012-08-07 ...
GCCTATTATGCCTAACACTCCCCAAGGGAAAAATCCAGCTCCTTGACGGTGGCGCGTCGGGCATTCCCCGCCACAGCGTTGCCCCTGCCACCATGCGCCCAGCGGGCGGCCCTGCGCCATGTTAGCGCACCCAGCTCGCCTTTTAGGCACGTGGGCATCCTTTCCCATTGCCATGACCCCCCCTCAAAGAGAGCCATTATCTCCCCTCAAAGAGATCCATGATCCCCCCAAGAGAGCCATGATCCCCCCCTCAAAGAGAGCCTTGATCCCCTCAAAGAGAAATGGCAGATGCGGCCCTGCAAATTTACGATTTTTATGTCATCTAATGACAAAAAATCCACCATTTAATTTTTATGCCAGTTTTCGCAAGTGTTTTTCATCGGTCTTCCTACCTCGACAGGCAGCCCGAGAGAGCAGCCTCCCCCGCGCCCCATCTCCCTGCCTCCAGCCAAAGGGGCTGAATGGGCGTGCCAAAGGGGCTCTATCGCACTGCGAAAGGGGCTGAATGGCGCGGCCATAGGGCCTGTTTTGCAACGCAATATGGGCTGAATGGCGGACGACTTGGCGGCCACCTGCTCGTCATGTCTTTTCTCCGGAAAGCCTTCGGTGCAATGATGGTCCGTGCATGGTTTTCTCGGCGATGCAGTTTTGTCTTTTCTTTTGTTTCCTCATTGCTTCCACGATGGTGTTGTATGAGGGAGAAGTGTAAGGAGCATTGTTCACCGAGCGCGTGTCCCACTCGGTGAACAATTATTATTTCAGCATAATCTTCTTGCCGTTTTTTATTACAATGCCTTTATAGCCTCTGCCCACTTGCTGCCCTGTGAGAGTGAATGTCTTTTCAGAGGACACGGAAGTATGGGTGGCTTCAATTTTGCCAACGGCTGTGATGTCTGCATTGCCTTGAAGAAGGATTATTGGAGTAGAAGCCTTGACTCCTTTCCCTTTGAGCCATATTGTCGCAGTGCGGCCATTAAGGCCATCGGGTAGAGGGTCACATGTGAACATCAACCCATAGATTCCGCTGTTGGCATACTGCGAGTCGTCCACTTTGACAGACTTCACCCAGCTGTTGCTGCCATCCACGTCCCAGTAGTAGTTCATCTGGTTCTTCTCGTCTCTCCACGGACAGGCGGTGTAGACGGGCACTGAGTTGAGCCCCTCGCTTTCAGACTTTCCGTCGGTGAAGTGGCTTGTGCCCGATTCGCTCACGCGTATTACATTATATGCTGCTTCCGAGTTTTCCTCGTCGAGCACCATAATATTGTCGAACATGGCGTGCATGGTGAGTGCCATGGCCAGCTTATATTTGGTATTGGTGAGCAGTCGTGTCTCCATTCCGTCTTTAACCATTATGCAGGTGCTGCACACATTGTCGGAGGCATCGTCTACAGACAAGTCGCAACCGCGCACGCCAACGTCCACGCCCTCCTGGTTGAAGCCAGTAATCTCCACGCAATACGGTTGGTCGATAGCCACGGGTATGAGCTTGAGCGAGCCATTACGATTGCTGAAGTCAATAGAGGCATAGGACATTCCGTTGCTTTCGTCCTCATAGTTGATATCCTCAACGCCTGCCGTGGCAGTGTAGAGCTGCTTGTCGCCCACGTGCCAGTTGCCGTTATCGTCTATATAGGCATTGTGTACGGTCAGCGTGAGTTGCTTGTCGGCGGGCATAAAGCCCGTTTTCGACACACAAGCTATATTGAAGCGATCGACATAGAGTGGCGAAGCAGGCTTGTCGAAGAACTGTAGCACGCCTTCGCACGGGAAGCTTTGTGTGGCAGATGTCTGTATGGATCCTGTGCCGAACATATAGGAGCCATCGCTCATTGAGGCGTACATGTGCGTCGTCTGGTAGTCGTTAATCCCAAGATAGTGCATCACGGGAGAGATGACAAGATAGGAAATGGTGTTCTTCTCGCCCAGTAGGAAGCTGCTTTCGCCCGAGTAAAGTATTGGCACGTCATACTTCTCCTCCGTCGCCCTCTTGTTGGGCAGCATGAGCGAAAGGCTGTTGTCGCTGGTTATGAAGCCGCTTTTCCTCAACTGTTCGTAGTTGTAGACATTCCACTGCCACTCCGCTTCCTCATCGTCCCGGCTGTGCCTCGTGAAAGTCATCGGCGCAAGGGCCGGCACTACAAGGCGTGTCTCGGGGTAGCACCTGTAGCTGTAGGGATATTCGAGCAGGTTGCCATTGTCGTCAACATCGCGCGCCGCGCTGTAGTATGAGCCAGTAGGGTTGGTGTAGTAAAGCCCTTCTTCTTTCGTCCTCATAGGTGTGTTGACGGCATGTGGGGCGGCATAGCAGCCACCATGGCCCGGGAAGGTGTCATTGGCAAGCGTCATGGTCTTTTTGACTTGCGCCGAAACACAGGAGACTGAGGTTGCCAGCAGGAGCAATGATAATAGTTTCTTATTCATATTATAAGGAGATTGCTTTCTAAACTTTAATCTTGTAGGCCTTGCCTGCAATGCGCACGATATAAAGTCCGTCTTTCAAAGCGACGGAGCATGTGCCCGATGCCGGAACGATGGCAGAGGCTGCCGCCATGCCATCGGCCGTGAACACGTCGACACGGCATCCGGCATAGCCTTTTACATTTAGTGTGCCGTCCGCCACAGCAATGTAGCCATCAACCTGCACACACCTGACACCAGTGGCATCGAGCTGCACAAGACGTTCGTCCGACTCAATGCTCTTCATCCCGTCGGCCTCCCCACGCACGGTATAGAGATAGAGCATGCCTGGCTCAAGTCCGCAGATGGTATAGCTTGTGGCGTTGCCGACATTCTTGTGGTCATAGTCGGCGAATATCTCATCGTGGTCAGGCTCAGTGTTCTCCACCTTTATGTCGTCAATTAGCAGACGGCCCGCCTTGTCGCCCGTGGACACAAGCTCCATACGCAGTGCCGTTATGCCATTGGGCATATGCTCTCCCTCTTTCGGGAGGGTCACAATCTGTGCCCCAGCACTTGCATCTGGCATGGGCATGCTCTCAAGGTTAATCCACTTGCCGTCTTGCTTGCCGAGAATATGCAGCGAGCTTAGCGATGAGTAAGACATGGTGCGCAGCCACAATGACATGCTGCTTACTTTGCCATAGTCCTTGCTTTGTACATACTGCCCATTGGCTGCGAGACTTACCGATGGCGCTTCCTCACCGCAATAGCCCGACGCACTGAAGTAGCTGGACACGTCGCCTGACCATCCTTCGGGGAGTTTCTTGCCAGTAAAATCGCACACATCAGTTTCCGGCGACGTATCCACGGTGCGCTTCTTTACGGTCAGTTCGTAATTCTGCGCGCCGTCAAGTGGCATCCAGTTGGCGGTGAAGCTGTTGTCAGAGACAGCTGTCGGCTCTGTGGTCTCTACGACAAACATGTCGAATGTTGGATCGAGAGTCTTCACAGACAGTTCCTCGGAAGCCTCCTGCTGATACTGTGTAAGCGACGCTACTTTGGCATAATACGTGGTGGATGGGGCAAGACCGATAATTTCTGTCGATGTAGTTGCCGCGTCGACCATTTTCCCATTGTAGCCATCCACATAGATGTGGGCTCCAGAGTCGTCCTTCGTGTAGACACTCACAGATTGATTGTCGCAATCTTTGCATGGTGTCCATGTGAGCGTGAAGGCTGTTGGCCTTACCTCTTTCACCATCACATCGGTAGGTGCGTAGAGGTCGCGGTGTCCCCCCATCACCTTAAATGAGATGAGTCCATCGTCGCTTTCGGCTATTTCTGTTATGGGGCGGCTCAGGAGCTTTCCGTCCCAGCTTACCATTGCCGGCGTGGTGTCATCTGTGAACGAGGTGACGTGGTATGTTCCTGGGAACGCATCGCCTGCGCGTGTATCCTCGTCAAGGCGGTTGTCTGCCTCGACAATGTCAACATATTGATGCTTGGCGTTGGTGTTGACAAGGTTGTTTGCCCAGCGTGTCTCGTTGTAGTCGATATGCCATACCAGCATTCCGTGCCCAGGTATGTACTTATCCCATCCCTCGCATTGTCGATTCTCAAACACGTAGTATTCGTTGCTCTTCTCCGTAGAGATGCGGTAGCCCACATTCTTGTCGATGGTCTGAAGCGTGATGTCTTCAGGCGTGTCGAGCTCCTTTAGTTGAAGCCATCCAAGCTCGCTGCGCTCATAGGCTGAATAGTTTGGCGGAGTGCGGCCGTCGTTGTTGTAGGGACCATGGGCAAGCACGCTCCACTCCCCTGGGGTGAACGCATTGGTGTAGGTAGTGGCGTAAAGGTCAGGCAGTCCGAGCACGTGGCTGAACTCATGCACAAAGGTGCCGATGCCCACAAAACGGCCGTTTGCTTGCAATTCGTTTGATGTGGCAAACTTGTTCACCGTCACGCCATCAATCTTTAACTCTCCAGCAGGCGTAGAGCTCATATACCATGACTGTGGCCATATCAGCGATGTAATGCCAGTATCGTTCTCTCCATGTCCTGCATAATAAATGTACACATAGTCGAGCACGCCATCACCATCGTGGTCGTATTGCGAGAAGTCTACTTCGCTGTCGAGCATTTGACAAGCTTCCTTGACCATGTAGCCGAGATTCCACTCATTGCCGTTGGCATCGTTCTGTCCATAGTAGCTGCTCTGGTTACTGAGCGTCACAGGGCCAAAAACATCAAACTCTGGTTCAAACTGCCCGTTTGAATTGTCCTTGAAATAATCAACACAGCTGCCCGTTGCGTCATCGTAGTCGTAGCCGTGCTTGTTGAGCATGTCATGGAAACGCTCCTTAGTTCCATGGGTAAACTTGATGTCGGGAAACTCCACGAGCAACACCGGACACTTGCGCTTGCCCAATGCTGGCGATTTCTGGCCAGAGCAGATGCCGCGCCCCACGGCAACGGGGCGCTTACCGAGATATGCTTTGAGCACATCGTCAGGATTAGCCTGGCTTATGCCGCTTGTGTGTGCCTTTTGACTTGCAGTCTCCAGACTGGTTAGCACGGCATCAGTCGCCTTGCCATCGATACCGATGTAGTAGTAATAGCCGTCATGCGCCATCTCTACGGGATAGCCCTTACCGTCGGTGGCATAGTGATTTTGTTCACTTCCATGCAGATATAATGTAACAACCATGCCATTGGGCTGGCGGTATTTCACGGGTTTCGGCGTTGCTGGGATGGCGTGTACAACTGTCGGAACGGCAAGTGAAAGTAGCAAGAGAACATTAAAAACTTTCTTCTTCATTTTTTCCGCAAAAGAAACGCATACCAGAGAACTGTTATGATAAGCAGTTCACAATGGTATGCGTTGGATTACATTTTGTCTTTTTAAATCTTACATTTTCATTATTTCTTGATGTGTAACTTGTAGACCTTTCCTGCGGTCTTCACAAGATACACTCCCTCGCCGACCATTCTGCGTAATGTCTCGGTCAGATTACCAGAATTCGTGATTTCTCCCACATGGCGTCCTGCGAGATCGAACACCTCTACGCTGCAAGACTCATTGGACTCGATGTTCTCAATGCCAGTAGTCACATTCCATGAGACTGGCAATTTGACGGCTTCACCACCATCGGTGATAAATTCTATGGCGTCCTCGCCCACAGAATCTACTGACGGAGTGAGGGTGATGGTTACGATCACATTGCCGCTCTCGGCATCCTCTTTTGAGATAAACGAAGGACTTACCGTCAGATCGCTCGAAGCAGGATCGCTTACAAAGATGTCGCCAGTGAGGTTGGCTGCTGTCACAGCTACTTCTTTGGTGTAAGTCTTTCCAATCTCTACATCCATGAATTCTATCTTGCTCTCGCTCAAGCGCACTGTGGGGGCATTTTCGAAATAGAATTTTGCCACAGGATAATAAGAACCAGTTCTATAGCGTACATCGGTGATGTCGCCCACGGTGAAAAGGGCATATTGGTTGTTGGCCTTGTCGGCATCCTGCGCAAAGTATATCTTGTTGAAGTCGGAGGTGTTTTCCACGTCACACTCATGCATGCAAACCACACGCAGGTTACGGCCTGTGTAAAGGAACTTCTCGTCGAAGTTGAACATGGCGTATACGGGAACATTCTGGGAACCGTCTTTGAACGTACACTCTCCTTCAAACACCTTTGTCATGCGGCTTACATCGGTAAAGCCCTCATCGTCGTTAGGCACGTCATTGTCGGCTGTGTTCTCGACATAGATGGTGACCTTAGCCGTCACTGGGCGTGCGTCACCGTGCAAGGCATACTGATAGTAGGGGTATGCCATACGGCTGATATACGTGTTCATTCCATTGAGGCCGAGATCGGCTGCACGATAGATAAATTCTGAATGGCTGGCTGTGGAGCCGAAGTCGAATGGCACGTAAGGATACCAGTTGCTGATTTCTCCTGCTTGCACCGAAGGCATATCTGGCTCGATGCCATTCCAAAATACCGGGAACTCGATGGCATCGGCATTCTCTGAGGTAATGATGAAGCTTGTGGAGTCCTTTCCAAGCTCGCTGGCCTTGAGCGTGATGATGAACTCGGCCGTCTCGGCTTCGGCATCGTTCTTTGCAATGGTGGTCTTGTTGATGCTTACCGACTTGTTGGCAGGAGTACTGATAGCGATGTCGCCCTTGAGATTCTTGGCGGTTACTTTCACCACTTTGGTGTATTCCTTGCCCATTTCGACGTTTCCGCCCACCCAACTGTAGTTGTCGGTGTCGAAAGTTGTCTCTGTCGACGTGCTCTCGTCCTCTGTAGTAATCCGGAGTACAGGGAAAGCCGCCTTTGTGGTGTAGACCTTGCTGGCAGCGAGCTCATCTTCCTTCTCTGCATAGCGCACGATTACAGGAAGCTCTCCCCTTCTCTTAGAGTCGATGGCGAAATGCCATTCTTGAGAATATCCTTCGCTCACACCCTTTATACGCAGGCGCAGGTTGGACCCGTCGTAGACGAATGGCGTCTTGAAATCGAATGTAAGATAATAGAATGGCGTGGATGCCTCCACCTGACCACCAGCTGGAATTACTCTGGTCACATGCGCCACCTCGGTCATTCCATCAGTAAATGTCTCGCCCACAGCTTCTTCTGTAGTGTTGGCAAGTGATACGGTCAGTACTTCCTTCACATCATTGGCATTGAATGACATCGGGAACTCAATGCGACGAATCTTAGTGCCCTTCTTAAGCTTTACATCACTTGCCTTGTATACCATCTCGCTCTCGCTGCACTCCCACGTGTTGAAGAGAGGTACTTTCTGCGAGATGTCGTTCACTTCGCCAATGGTGCGCACATTTGCCTTGTATCCCAGGACGGGATTCCATGTAATCGGCAGGACGATGTCGTCAAGTCCACGACTCTTGATAACGACTTGATCCTTTCCAGTCTTGGTATTCTCTGGAGAGATAGTAACAGTGAATGTCACTTGCCCATTTGCTGCGGCGATTTCATCGTTACTGAACTCTGTCTTACTCAAGCTCACTACGTCGGTCGTCGGGGTGGTAATGATGATGCCATTGTTGAGCTGGCCAAGTACGTTGAGCACAACTTCTTTCTCGTATGTGGTATAGAGAGCCACGTCGCCTGCCTCAATCTTTTCGGGATTAGGCTTGATAGAAGACTCAGAGTATAATCTCATCACAGGGAAGGCCTGCCCGTCATAGTTCTTTGCCTCAAGTTTAGAGGCGCTTGTGCCATAAGAAAGCAGGGCCTTTCTGTGTTTGTTATAATCGTCTCGGAAGTAGTAGTTGCAAGTTTTCTCCACCTCATTGGTGTTTTCGTAAACCACGCGGAGAGTTCCACCCGTGTATTGGAAAGGCTGGTCAAACTCAAATTCAACCCAGATGGGATCCGTAGGAGTTCCTGTGCCAACGTACGTCAGATTCCCTTCATAAACTTTTGTCATTGCTGTCACATCCGTAATTTCTGATCCTACCTCCTCGTCATTTGTGTTTTGCAAGTAGATTTTCACGTTTGCCGGTATTTCTGGCTTGGAGTAGCTCCATTTGTCTTTTGCGTAGGCAAAGGCAATTTTCGTAATCTGTGAGCTACTGCCAATGGCCAATTCGCTTGCCTTGTACAGAAATTCACTCTTACTGTAGAGGCTGTTCAACTTGGCAGGAACGCGGAAATCTGACAAGGCACCGTTATCTTCGCCCACTTGTACCATCTGCCCTGGGCGCGGCCATTTCGGACTCCAGGTTACGTTGAGCCTGATTGGGTCAGCGCCGTCGGTACTGATAGTCACATAATCTTCTGTGTCTTGATCGTCTTTAGGAGTGATGGATAGCGTGATGCTATGGCCATAGGCAGCAGAGTATTGGTCTATCTCTGTCTCGCTTGGAGTGACAATCCCTTTGTCCGACGGCGTGATGGTCACTGGGCCAGTCAGACGCTGGCCTGTGATGGTGATGGCCTGGGTATAAGTCTCCCCGATGGTAGCGTTGCCTACCTTCCAGTTGTACATGTCGCTTGTAAGTGTTGTCCCATTTGTGTTAGGGGTGTATGTGAACTCGACCACTGGAATCACATTCGTACTGCGACTCATTTCATTTACGTAATCTGTGTTTGTCCAGTCGTTTGTCCATGCGTCTTGGAACAAGCACGGGACATTAAGTCCTGTTTGTACACCGAAGAAGATGGACGAGTAGAGGCCTGCGCTCTTGTCTATGAAAACACGCAGATTGCGTCCGGTATATTTAAAGGGAGTTGACAACTTGTAGCTGTTCCAGTTGGGCGTGTCCTTGGACCCTCCTTCCCAAGTGGCCGTGCCGTCATACACAAGTGTCATTGTGCTTAGGTCGACAAAGCCGCTTCCCACCTCGGCGTCAGTGGTGTTCTGGAGATAAATCTTCACGTTGCCCGTATGAGCACCTACATGCGAACCACCATATTCGCTTTGGTAGTATGGAAATGACAACTCGCTGATTTCGCATGGTCCTCCGAGCTTACCAAGCAAATCAGAGGGATAGATGGTCTCAAAATGGCTGGAACAAAGGCCCATGACTGCACGTTGTGACCATCCTCCAATCTCTCCCACTTGCACTTGGTCGGCCTTGGCTTGTGTGCCGAACGCCAACAGCAAGAACAAAAACAGATAAAGTGAAACTTTCTTTTTCATAATAAAGGTATTTGTTGGTTAGGAATATTTTCTACTATCTACTGCGCAACAACCTTGCGTGTCAGCTTGCGTCCATCCTTATAGGTTACAGTCTTGAGGTACACCCTGCCCATCTGCGGGTGGGCAATCTCTTGTCCGAGAAGGTTGGTGTAGACGACGCTCACTGGCTGTGAGCCGTTGTCGATGCTATTGACGTCAGTGGGATCCTTCTCCACCGAAGCTTTGACATCGGATACATTTTCCTTGCCATCGACAATATACACACTCTCTATCTCCAATTTGCTCCACTCCTCATCGGCAAGATAAAAGAGCTTGTACTTGTTCATGTATATGTCATTAAAATTATAAGCATCGTAATAGTTGTAAGGCACTAAGGACATATCCTGTCGCAGACCAGTATAATCTGAGGTCTTGAACGTATAGGGTTGCCCATCTAAATATACCCGATAGAAAAGTTTGTCGGGATTGAGCTCGTTTCCGTCAACATCCTTGTGGGGCATGACAAAGGTGAATTGGTTTCCGTAGGTTTGGCTCGACACATATTTAAGTGCGTATGGATTGGCAGGAACGGCCGGTACGTCTCCGGAATACTTCACGAGCTTCACCTCCGAAGCCACATTGAGATTGCCCTCGTCAAACATATACTTTGTACAGAGCACGCCATCCTTCAGCGTGAGGTTGCCAGTGCTTGAAATCGTAAACGTAAAGTTGTCCTTTGCATGAAACATCACTCCGTCTGCTCCTGTAAGCTTGAGCCAGTAAGTGCTATTGCCTGCAAGTGCCTGGTCGGACGCGAACACAGCTTCAGAACCATTGACAGTTCCTTTCACATAGTCGGCCCTGGAGTCAAATGACAGCCCACTGATGTAGATGTCGTTGCCGTCGCGTGCCACATCCACGACCTTGCGTTCCTCGCCATTGCGCCAACCATCGAAGAAAGATAAAAGATATTGCTCATGGGTTGCGCCCTCAGGAATTGCAACAGGGGTCATCGTCACCTCGCGGAACGACTGTTTGTGGGCATAGGCGTTGGTCAGTGCAATCTGTGTGTCAGACGTGTAGTACCAGAGTCCCCAATAGATATCATCGCTGCCATCCATAGCCCACGCTCCGTCCTTCTTTATAAAAGTTACACTCGACTTGATGCTTGGGTTTCCATCCGGGTCAATCGTGAACGGAAAAAGATAGAGCTGATTGCCATCGGCATCGCTGACATATTGCCCCGCATCAACATTTATCTTGTTGAACTGTAACTCGCCCTTTGCCCAGCCAGTCTGCTCTCCCATAAAAAAATCCCTAATCCATACGGTCTTCCCATCGTTGTCGAACACGAACTGGTTCTTCAAGTCGTATTCGTCATAATCGGGCAAAAGCTGGTTGACATATAGATATAGGCTCATGGCGTAATCCTTGTATGTGCCCTCTGGGTTGGTCACAAGAGAGCTCGCTCTCTTTTTGGGAGCTTTGCATACTTTCCCCGTCATCGTCAGTTCTGTCATTGACGGGGTTCCTTTCACCAATCTTTGCTGCGCCTGCATATTTCCTCCAGACATGAATATCGCCAAGGCTGAAGCTGCGATGGTTATGCTAAGGTTTAAATTCACTTTTGATCTGTTCTTAGTTACATATTTAATAAATATAGGTTATTCGATTACATCTAAAAGTAATCGCAAGAGAGAGTTAATCGTAGAATCACCCTAAAAATCTGGACTGGTATAGCAAAGCCGATTAGACTTTGACCTTGTCCCAATGTGTTGTCGCATCTTGTGCTTTGGATGTTTCTGAATTAAGAATCATCCAAATTATATATGTACAATTTTTCCTATCTCATGCTTCCTCTATTAGCACAGCAACTCCACCCTGTGTTGTTTGACTAATAAATGTTCTGAATACATAAGAAAAAGACGTGGAGTCTGTCTGCCGCCCGCTCCACGATCGATAGGCCTTCGCATTGCCCTTCTTGTCGAAACGAGCAACGCCGAAAGCCCCACGCCAGTGTAAATATATAATTCACTTCACTTATTTGCAAAAGCACAAACTTTTGACGGCAAGGTGAAGTTAGTATATAATACACCTCCATGAGACGTCCTGGTTGCTTTGTTTTTGACAAGAAGTTTGAATTTGCGAAGTTCATCGATCGTCAAAACCAAAGCGTACAAAAACGCCTTTGTCAATATGTATGTCTTCCCTACCCCTACCCTTTGAGGGCTTCCGGGCTTACTGTTTGGTTTAACGCCTCCATTTCAGCCTGATGGCAGTTAGACATCGCAAAGGTAATCTTTTTTTTTGAAGTACTAAACATTTTGAAAGGGAAAATAAATGATTGGATGATTTTTGTGCCTTTACACGAAATTATAGGGTCAATCAGCAAGTGCGATATTAAGAATAAACGTTGCTGAACTCTTCCTTTGGTGTGGAAACTTTCAGTTGTTCTTTCCGTCTTCTATTGGTCTTCGCTTGAATGGAGGCAATTCTCTTATCCGTCATGCGGCTAAAGACCATTCCTTCCGAATCGTATTTGTTGCCTTAACAGTATGTTGGTGCTTTCAACGGCTTCTTTCTTCCAAGACGAATATTCGTCAGTTAAGAATACCGGCACTCCAAGTTTTTCCGTAGTCCCATCCATGCGCGGAAAACTCACAACCTTTGTCTGTCGTTAGCGTCTTCAAGTCCTTCTTGTATGGCAGCCGCCTCCATGCCGTGTCGGCACGCTGCACGACCCTCTTGTGCCCTTTCAGCTTTGCCATAATTAGATAGTTGATACTTCTCCTTGCCATGGCAAGAATGGCGCTGTCATGAGCTTTGTTCCAAACGTCATTGCCAGACTTCGTGCTGTTGTGCGAAATCTCAAGGCTTACAGTAGAGGGTGATGCATTTATTTGTTGAGACTGGCTTCCCTGCTGTCTTTTTGTTTTGGGCATCGCCCCCAACCATTAGATTTTTCCGAAAAGATGTAAAGCCTATCATTCTATTGCCGGCTTCGTCATAACAACCGGTTTCCGACTATCTTGCTGTAGACATTCCCGTCGCTATGTATAATGTGGTGGTCCACAGCCCATTGAGCTACTCTCCTACATGTAGCTCCCATTCAGCCTCTATGGCGTCGCAATAAGGGCTGAATCAGTGCGCAATAGGGGCTGAATGGCGTGCCCATAGGGCCTGTTTTGCAACGCAATACAGGCTGAAT
>ERZ808252.2211-NODE-2211-length-12247-cov-7.221375_pt1 | contig 12247 bp, 6 predicted proteins | sample MGYA00521242_ERZ808252 | MGnify/ENA primary metagenome ERZ808252 (study PRJEB31516, sample SAMN03275581) | gut metagenome | biome: mammalia-associated habitat; material: feces | host: Papio cynocephalus | place: Kenya | collected 2012-08-07 ...
TATCACACGGGCTATTTCGGTCTCCCTGCCGACAACGGGGTCCAACCGCCCTTCCGCCGCGGCCTTCGTGAGGTCAAATCCGAAATCCTCAATGACGCTCTTTTCCGGTTTGGATTCCTGAGCGGAGTCCTGCTGTTCATCCTCTCCTTTTGCCTCTTCCTCCATCCCGGTGCCTTTATTCAACATCCCTTCGTCACGCATATACGACAGCAGTCGACCGTAATCCACACCATGTTGCCGCAGGTAGGCCTGACCGTAATTCTCAGTCGTTCGGCAGAGAGCCAGAAGAAGATGCAGGGAATTCGCCTCGACAGCGCCTTGCTTGGAGGCTTCCAGCACCGTGATGCTCAGCACATTCTGGGCGTAACGCGTGAACGAGATCTTTTCCGCTTCCGAGTACGGAATCGGTTCGTTTGTGAATATGTGACTGTCGATGAACCGTTTGAAGTTGTCCGCGTCTATCCCTTGCCCCACAATAGCCTTGAAAGCGGCATTCTCACCATGACGCAGAAGCCCCAGAAACAGGTGATCCGGCCCTATGCCATAACTACCCGTCCGCATCGCCTCGTCCCTTGCGTAGCGGATTATATCGTTCAGTTCATCGGATATTCTTATTTCCATAAATGCTTTATTTCAGGGAATTATATAACAGTTGACTAACTTTCTGATCAGCTATCTCCATCATCAGATACATAGTACCTTAATTACCAATAATTCAAAATCATAGAAATCTTTCATCATTTTTTATTCCCATGAGTATAGAAATCGGTAAAGTTAGCCGCGATAAAACACATGAAATATTTTCCCCTCTTGTAACCCTATCATTGCCCTGTTGTCTCCACTGGCACGTAGCAGATGAACTTTTTTCACGTCAGGAGTGACAATCGAAGGCAATTCACTTGTGATTTCATCTATAGGGATGGATTCCATGCCTAAACTATGCTTATGCGAAATCCGAATATTCTCCCATCCGAATTCGGAAAGCTTATGGAATCTTGTTATTACTCCTGACAGGAACTTATAATCTTTGGTGTCAGTATAAGATTCCTCTCTGAGGTATCTGAAAGAAAATAGAGGATAATCAATCTTGCTCAAACTCAGAATCTCATTGACCCCTATGTTATTTTGCTCTACAGCAGTCTTTACCAACTCAAATGAGGTGTCTTTCTGCTTTTTTTGACTCATTTCAATCGCGTCTTAAAGAACTCTTTCATTTTGCTTTGAGAGATGACATTGCCAACGCCGGTAGGAGTCTCTTGCCATGGTGTTTCGGAATGCGTCAAATCTACCAATCCGGATGCGGAATATCGGTTGTATAGGTTAAACACCTCCCAAAACAGTTTGGCTTCTGTCTCGTCTTTGAATTGCAGATCCGAATCTGTCGGTGGAATTGGACTGCTGTCATATTGTTTGTATTCATTATAAACCTCTGGGACAACAGGTCCATACATCCAAGCCTCAATTTTATCGTCGAAGAGTGGTTTCCCGAAATAGGCAAGGTGATACCCCTGCTCATAATAGAGAAGCTTTTGAAGTTTAAGATTTGTAATGACATCATCAATGTCCTTATACAGGGAGATGATTTTCTTTGCGATTTCTAACGCTGTGTACATATTCAAACAATAATAGTTACTGTTATTCTTTGCCTCATTGTCAGATAACTGATAACAAGCGTTACAAATATACATCATTTATCCATAAATAGTACATCCAACCATTGAAAATTATCCAAAGTATCCTACACTAATCAACAATCACTCAATTTTATACACTTTTTCAACTTTACGCTTAGCTTGTACCGCGTTTTGGCACAAACCCATGCTATATTTGCGATAGTTAAGACAAAGACATGGTGGATCTAAGCAAGTACACGTCACTCATCGACATCATGAAGCATTTTGACACTCCTGAGAAATGCAAGGACGCTCTCGCTCAGTCAAGATGGGCAGACGGTAATGTTATATGCCCTCTACTGCGGTCGCCACCATTGCCGAATGAGAAAAGACGGTAGGCATGTCTGCTCCGGATGCCGCAAGCCGTTCTCCGTCACCGTTGGATATATAGTTTCCTAATTTTAAACATTCATTTTTTCAGATTACGAGCAATCTACAAAGTTTTTTTGTACATTTACAAAATAGGCTTCAGCCTATATACTATATTGAAAGCAAGCGACACACTGACTATAAAGATAACCAATGATGGAAGAGAATCTATTTCAGAAGTTCTGCAAATATGTGGACAAGACTATATTCTCAAAAGAGAATGTAGGAGAGACAGTTGCTTTCATCGTTGACCAGACCTTCATCGACGATTTCTGCAAGGAGGCTGGAGTTAAGGAAGATTTTCTTCTAAGCGAGGTGAGAACAAGACATTATAGTGTTTATTCCTGTAATGATATTCTTAGCATCAAAGGGATCATAGCCATACAGTTATATGCTGCGACAAAGCGTGATGACTCACAAGAAATGACCGAAAGGAACTATCGGGACAGGTTTGACCAGTTATTGAAGTGGGAGCTCAAAGACTTCTACGGATGGATGGAGGACAATCAGGAAAAATGTTGGAACAGATTGTATGACTGGTGTGACAAGAATGATTTTAGAATTGCCAAATGCGAATTCAAGAAGGGATCTGGAAGATATGTCCAGTTCCCGATTCAGCAGGCGGCTCGCATATTCACGCTGAAGGATCTTAAGCACATTGCTTTCTATTTCGTCGAGAACAATCTCCAGCCAGGGGAAGATATTCAAGAAGAAGACTTTTGGCGTATACTCTCAAAAAAGGGTCTTTCATCATACATTAAAACCAATCATGGACGCAAGTTGATGGAGAACAGAGAATATGCCCAAGATGCGCCACGTCAGGTTTATAACTACTATCTTAAGTGGGATGGAAGCTATATCAATCCCATAAATGAGAATACGACGAGACTGAATGCGGAAAAATTCTTTCTTTACTTAAAAGGGGATTTCTCAAGCGTTGATGTACACAATGAAAGGATGAATCTTGAACACAGTATTGAGCTGAATAATTCTCTCAGATCTTCTCTTGAACCGTATTATAGGTTCAAGAGGCCTTGCTGTATTATATTCCACAAAAATGATATATACGATGATTATTGGGAGGAAACACGTTATCTGGAAAATGGAGAAGAAGGTCTCGCCCTAATTATTGATGAACCAATATCCCAAAGATTCTCAGTTACTTACTATAGAGAGTATCCTGAGTTTTGCAACTCTAAGCTTATCTTCTCGCATGGAAAGATAAGAATATATCAATTCTCATTCGCCGATCAGTTGTCAAAGTACTTCTCTTTGGAAAAATCATTCAGTCTGGAAGGTGGGTTGAGAATTGGAAGAATGCAGTTTTTGCGTGGCGGTGCTCCGATTCTCCGCTTACTGACAAACACCGCGTTCTATATTGATGGGGAAAGACCTGATAAGAATCTTGAGGGAGGATGCCTAAACCTGAATTATCTACCAATCGGGAAACATACAATCAAAATTCCTAACTCAAGGAAAGTTGAATTTGAGATATCAGAGCCAGTCTCGGGTCAGACTGATTGGAGTCCTGACTTTAATAGGTGGGCCTTCGATAGGAAGGAAGGACTTTGGTCATCAGACAAACGCACGGAAGGAATAGCGGGACTTGATTTCTCCTTGATCAAGATGGCTACATTCGGATGCGAGCATTCGGAATCCGACATCACAAGATGGGCGCGATTCCACCTTTCGGGACATTGTGCCAAAAACGAAAATAACATTGCTATTAAAATACTATCCAAAATAAAATACTATCCAAATAGGTAACTATGGACACTTTTGATTTCGAAAAATACGATGTGATTGGTTTCGTTCAGAAACCCGGATTTAATAAGGATCATTCGACAATCACGGTTATGGGAATTGTAGACAGAAGCAGTAATATCTATATTCCTCTGACGCACTCTCAAAAGATGGATCTTTTTCCCACAAAAGGTTGTATCTTCGCTCATGGCATGATCACAAGGCACCCAGGCTGGACTGAAGAGTGTGTAAGGATAGAAGTCAAACCAAATAATAACACTAATATTCGTGAAGGCAGAGATGATTTCGTATGGAATTGGAGCTATGTAGAATCAGTCTTTGCTGAAAAAGTTGTAAAACTGAATGGCCAACTGGGGCAAAACGGTGAGGAAAACCACAAACTGCTTAGAACAGCTGGGGTGTTAGAGTCTGAAACGACAAAGTATGTTATCTCTGGAGAAAATCTATATGAGATAAAACCTTCAACCAGACTTGTTTCGTATTGGCTTCAGTACGATGATTTAGACAATCTTCTGAAATGTGATGGGCATTACTTTGTCTATAAAGGCATTGAAAAAACGGAGAGTGGAAAAATCGACCTCACTTCAGATTCCCAGCTAATTGACTGGTATAAGAAGAACATCTTGAAGAAAGAGTGGAGTAACATCCACGAGTCAAAGAGCTTCGCTTCCGTTGATAATGTCGTCAAGGAATCCTTGCAAAAGTTGAACATTCCTTCTTATATCTACGAGAGCCGCCTTTCAAGGATCACATCAATGAGTCATAATATTGACCTGACCTTTGAGGAGCTGGAAGACTTGGGGACTAGCCAATGGTTTAAGGATGCCGTTCAAGAAGCGATGGACAAGTCTATTGAACGCTATATCGAACGGCTAAACGATAGTCGTAAGGACATAATAGACAAACTCCGTAAGGAACATTCAGAGGAAGAACGAAAGCTGGAAGAGGAGCATCTCCTAAAGATGGAGTCGGAGAAAGAGAGGTTTAACAAGGTGAAGCAACAACTTGAAGATAGTTTATCATTAAAGAAAGATACCATTGTGGACTTGGATAACACTATCTCAAAGATGACCGCGGAAAAAGATGCAATATTAAAGAAGACCAAAGATAATCTTGCATCAATTGAAGCCGAGATCAAATCCAAGAAGAACGAACTCGAAAGAATAGAGTCAAGAAAGGATAGTCTTGTGGAAGACTTTGGTGTCATCCACGATGTCCTAAGTATGTGTAACATATCCGATGCTAAAAAACATACAAAGCCAACCATCGAAACTATCGATGTGGGAGATACTGATGCATATCCTGCTCTTCAACCTTTCAGAAAGAATTTGGAATCATATCTGATTCGTTCCAAAGCAGTGATGATTTCTCTTGATGAACTCATCACAAGGCTTGCGAAGAATAATGTGATTCTTCTTCCAGACATCAAGACACTGACCTCGCTGATGAATGCCACGAGAAAGTGCAGATATCTTGCGGAGTATGTTGGTGTCGACTGGAAATCCTTCGAAGACCTATGGGACAATGGATTGGAATCCATAGTTGATTCATGCTTTCAGCACAATTCCATAATTCACTATTTGGTTCTAAGAAACATCAATATGTCGTATGTGCCAGTATATCTTCAGCCTATATTCGACATGGAGAACGGGCTTCTGACCTTCTTTCCAGGGACTCTCACTAAGTTTCCGGAGAATCTTAAGATACTGTGCACAAGGACTTCCGAGATGGTTATTCCTATAACAGAAAATGCGCTTGAGAACTTCGGATGTGTGGCACCAATAGAGAGGGAGGTTAACCATACTGATGAGAATATACGACTTATTCCTGGATATATGACACCATCAATGATGGGAAATCTTTCTCCATACTCTGGAATGACTGATAATTCTACGGAGAGCTATATCGATGACAGAAATAACACATAATAATTTGTTCCATGCCCAGAGGTTGCTCTATGAATGGCTATGCCTTTCTGGCAAGCGGAGCTACGAGGCGATCCGCAAGAATTGTTTGTATCTTGACGAAGCATATTCGTTGGGCTATGGTTCGTCGAGTGTCTGGCGGCTTTTCAATCCTCTGGTGAAGACAGGTATCGTCGATTATGTGGGTGGGAATTACTATGCGGCATGCCCGAAGATTTCACTCGCAAGGGGTGAACGTGTTCTTTATTCCAATCCAGAAGAACATAACATCATTGAAGACGAAACTCCGTTTGTCGGACTGTATATTTCAAAAAGTTCTGAGGCATTCTCCGATGCTAAGCCTTTCGATGCATTATCGGTTCTGCGTACCCTTCCATCTGTTGATAGAATCGTGAATAACTTTCCTGAAAGTGTTCAAGATTTGACGGGTGCTCAGTTCTATAGCAGCAAGAGCACAAGAGGGCTAACGAAAGAACTGAATGACGGATTTGTGAGATATTTCTCTATCCCTGAAAAAGTATATGAAAGAGAAGTTCCGTCAAGGGCAAGCAATCCTGATGCCTTCAATCTTGCCCTCTGTTACAGCAGCGCAGTCAACGGAGAACATACAGGACGTTATTGCGTAGAGTCACATACTCTATGGGTAAACACTTTCGGATTCCCGATAATACTGTTTCGGGTATTGTTGGTGGAATCTATGCTTAACGGTTTCATTCCGACTGTTTCGGATTCAACCGTCTCGTTTGAAGGAATCTCGACAAGAATTGCCAAAGAACTGAACAGAATATTATGCAAAACTATTGTGAATGAATAATCCAGTTAAAATATACAATGACCTCCTGACTGTTTATCTGAAATACATAAACAGTGGTCTTCCATTCTCCAGGGACGAATACAATGAGGAGCGTAACGCTCTGATGAGAGAGGGAGGAACCATATCACAGCCTCCTATAATAGAGATTGTTCCTAAGTATAAGGAACAAGCGACCTTGGCACAGTTTTGTGAGAAGGAGGGTGTCTCCAAAGACATCGATGAATTCATCAGTGCAGGTCTATTCGGTGGTGGTTCCTTGCGTCGCCTTTACGAGCACCAATATGAGGCACTAAAAGAGTCATTCATAAACAGAAAGAATATCATCGTCACCACTGGAACAGGTTCTGGCAAGACAGAATGCTTCCTTATGCCGGTAATAGCTGATCTTGTTAAAGAGTCTAAGACCTGGGAAGATAATAGACCAAGAGCGGTCAGAACGTTGATCCTTTATCCTCTCAATGCTCTGGCTGAGGATCAGATGGTCAGACTAAGGAAGGCACTCAACAGTAGAGGTTCAGGAGGGAACGGTGCACTCGACTGGCTTGATAAACATCGGAATGGGAATCGATTCTATTTCGGGCGATATACAGGAAACACTCCGGTAAGCGGGACGAGAGAGAAGGCCGCTTCAAAGTTGCTTGAGGAAAAGAGAAGCCTTACAGCGGACTGGAACGCGGCAAAGAAGGCTTTCGAACATAACAGCAATGAAGAACTGATTTATCACGTTCCTTGTATGGAACCCGATTCGGCTGAAATGTGGGACAGATTCTCTATGCAGAAATCTGCGCCAGACATACTCATCACAAATTACAGCATGCTGAATATTATCTTGATGCGAGATATTGAGAATCCAATCTTCGAAAGCACGAAAGAATGGCTGCAGGAGAGTCCCGATCATGTCTTTCATCTCGTCGTAGATGAACTCCACACATATCGTGGAACGGCTGGTACCGAGGTGGCGTATCTCATCCGTGTCCTTTTGGATCGCCTTGGGCTCACTCCGGATTCTCAGCAGGTACAGTTCTTGGCATCCAGTGCGTCAATGGAGGAGAACGTACAGACTGTCGATTATCTCAGCGAATTCTTCGGAGTGGAAAGGGCAAGATTCAGTTCCTCTTTCAGAATAATAAGCAATCATAAAATTCCCGCTTTCCCAAGACCGGAAACTATTCTTCCATATAAACTACTCGAAGATTATGCACAGTCTCCGGTTGCTGAGGCAGACAGAGACCTTACTCTGTTCAAAGGAGGTGATTGCAGTAATTTCTATGCTTTTACAGAGAAATACAAACTCACTGAATGGTTGAAATACTGCCTCAGCGTGGATGGAAGCATAATAGCCCGCGATATAGTGAAGATGTCCGAAAAATTGGATGAGGGCGATTATGACCGCATGTCCATTATCTCTGCCATTCTTCAAATCATATGTAGGAGCGAAAAGAATGGGCAGTTCATCATGCCGATAAGGGTCCACTTTTTTTTCAGAAGCGTAAACGGCCTTTGGGCATGTTCTTGCAAGGAGTGCACGCAAATCCCTGCCGCGAACAGATTCCCAGAAAGATACGTTGGGCGATTCTTTAAACGGCCGCGAACAAACTGCGATTGTGGGAATAAAGTACTGGAACTTCTTGTATGCGAGAACTGTGGAGAAGTTTATTTGGGAGGATATTTGACAAAGAAGGAAGACAAAACCTATATCACGGTTGAGAAGCCTATTTCAGAAGAATCCTGTAGTTACGGTGTACTATGGAAGCGACCGAAAGATGGAATTCCAGATGGATGGATATGTGTTGACTTTGACCCTTTTCTAGGAGAATTAAAGAAAAATCCAGATGGTACGTACTGTTTTAGGAGACAAGAAAATGCGGATACACAGTACCCAAGTAAATGTCCACAATGTGAAATATCTTACAAGGTTAACGACAAGAGCAGTATTACACCAATAAGACGGCACTCAACAGGTCTTCAAAAGGTCAATCAAATTCTTGCAGATGGTTTAATCAGAACAATGAAGAATGCCGGTGAGTCAAACTCAAAGGTCGTACTCTTCTCTGATAGCCGCCAGGCTGCAGCAAAACTCTCAGCAGGAATCGAGCTTGACCATTTTCGGGATGCTCTCCGATGGGCTATGCTGAAGGCACTTAATAGCGACAGTCGTGACATCGAGTTTCTGAAAAAGATACGCTCCAAGAAACGGACTGAACTTAGCGAAGATGAAATACGAGAGTTCAAGCGTCTTGGACAAGAGAGAATCTATCGTGATATTACTACGTATATCGGATATGAATGGGACGGTTGGGCGGATTCGGAGCAAACGGCAAAACTGGATGAGTACTGCAACTCAAAAGGTGTGAGGCTTGTCGACATCGAGGACAAGGTATTCGGTTCAATGATAGGCATCGGAGTCAATCCAGCCGGGCCTAAACCGAGTGTCAGCCACGACCTGTGCGCAGGGTCTTGGACTGAACTATTTGACTTCGATAAAGGCAAGGAGAAATCCGACCTCGGAGGTGCAAAGTATGGGTTTCTGAAAAAGATTCATCTTGCCAACAGGAATGAACAGCTTGCCAGTATGTTTGCGAACAAAAACAAGTCATTCGAGGACTTGAAATTGGGTTATTTGAGACCGACAGTTCCAGTACTAGACAGCACCTTTGAAGAAATTCTGTGTTCAGTAATCAGAATTCTCGGCTCACGAAGACGCGTTGTCGGTCTGCGTTCCAAATATCCAATAGGTGAGAGTTTCCCTCAGCAGGCCAGAGATTATGTAGAGAAGGCTTACAATCTATTCAATCGCAATGACTTGACTGAGACTATGGATAAGATAAAAACAGCGTTGCGTGATAGACATATCATAGATGCCAGATCGGTAGCTCTTACAGGAGAGGGACTCTCCTTTTCACGATCGAAGGTCGGTGATAGGTATTGGAAATGCTACGTGTGTGGATCCGTTCATATGCATCATTCTGCTGGTGTTTGCATCAACTGTTTTGCGACTCTTGATAATCCATCCACCCTTACGGAGAAGGATTTCTCAGATCCTTCTGACTACTATCTGACACTTTTGAATACGACAGATAAGATTTACCGTCTACACTGCGAAGAACTGACCGGGCAGACATCAAAGAAGGACGCAAGAATGCGGCAACGTCGTTTTCAAGATATTTTCCTCGAAAATGAAAATCCACTCGTTGATGGCATTGACCTATTGAGTGTGACGACTACTATGGAAGCCGGTGTGGATATCGGTTCGCTGTCGGCTGTTATGCTCGGGAATGTACCCCCTCAGAGGTTCAATTACCAACAGCGAGTAGGACGAGCTGGACGACGAGGGAACCCTCTGTCTATAGCCTTGACCGTCGCCAGAGGGACAAGTCACGATATTACACATTTTCTGGAAACAGAGCGAATGGTCTCTGATACGCCCAAACCACCTTATCTTGAGGTGAGAACCTTAGAGATCGCTGAAAGAATAGTCAACAAGGAGGTGCTCCATCAAGCATTCGGGGACTCTTCTTATGAATCGGCTGATAGTGTGCACGGCAGTTTTGGGAAAGCAGTTGATTGGACAAAACACAAAGATGACGTGTCGCTATGGATTTGCTCTAATGAAGACAAAACAAGACACATTATCTCCACTGTGGCAAGAGGCACCAGCCTTTCCGATAAGCAAAAGGTGGAAATGTTCTCCTTCATCAACAACAGCCTCGTGGATAGAATTACCGAGATTGCAGAGAGCGGCGACTATACTCAAAACAACCTCAGCGAGAGGCTTGCAAACGCTGGATTGCTGCCAATGTTCGGATTCCCGACAAGAACAAGGAATCTTTACCTCAGTTCTCCAAACAAGCTTCCTTGGGATGATGTCGTTACCAGAGATATCGAAATGGCACTGAACACATTTGCACCCGGCCATGAGATTGTAAAGGACAAGAAGGTGTACAAAGCTGTCGGAGTCGTTGAGTATGAATATAATAAATCTCATATCGTTTCTCCGAAATTTAACTCCTTAAACAGTAAGAAGCCCCTTCATCGTTGTCTGTCATGCGGTTTCACGACTATCAGAGCCGAGGGCAAAGATGAGAAATGTCCTGTCTGCGGTAAAATTATGGAGTCTGTTAAAACCTGTTCACCGCTTGGTTTCTGTGTAGACTATAATAAGCCAAGTGAAGATTTCAACGGTAGCTTTGATTGGTACTCTCCTAACAGCGACATAAAGCTTGATTGCGAGGAGGTGCTGGTCGAATGCCCGGCTATAAAGAACCTCGTGATAAAGAATAATTTCACGCCATCACAAGGCTTGGTTTATATGGTGAATGATAACAATGGCGATTTATACAGGTTGGGTAAAAATACTGCCGGCATATATATATCAAGGGACGCATATTCGCAAGAAGAGTCTGAAACTATGAAATTGGATTTTGAGACGAAATATGCATTTGTCGCCTCAAAGACAACAGGTGTGTTGTCACTCTCATTGGATAGAGTCGGTGACAGAATCAGTCTTGACCCTATTAATAATAGCTTTGCGGTAAGAGCAGCTTTTCTCTCTTGGGGATATCTCGTCAGGAAGTCAATAGCGAGTTACCTTGACATCGATTCATCTGAACTGAATGTTGGCTATTATATTTCCAAATTCACGAAAAAACCAGGAATATTTATGGTCGAGAAGTTGGAGAATGGTGCTGGATACTGTAACTATCTATGTGGAAAAAGGTACCCGGAAGTGCCTTACAAAGCAATCATAGAACCGCTTTCCGAAGGAGGAGAAATCTACAATCAACTTTGCGCGAAGAAACATATAGCGGAATGCACATCTTCCTGCTATGACTGCATAAGGGACTATTCCAATCAGAACTTACATAATATTCTTGATTGGCGGTTGGGTCTTGATTTGGCCAGATTGGCGGCTGATCCAGATGCTAAGACCGGCTTGGATGTGGACTATTGGCGTGATTTCGTAAACGTCACACTAAATAATATACTTCGTCTCCGAGGATTCTCTCTTCAGCCAGAGAAAGGTATGTTGTTAGGAACGGATATTGATGGGAAACCTTGCTGTGTGGTACATCCTCTCTGGAAATCATCCTATTGCTATGAGAATGCAGGTGTAATGCCTGATGCAATAAGAGTAATCTCCGCTTTTGATGTTCCGAGATTAAAGTAAAGTGCTATAGCATATAAACTACAAGAAAAAACAAATGAGCGATGAAAGAAGCACGGACAGACTTGCCCGTTACATAATCTGGACAGCGGCTGCGGCGGTGACCGTCGCGTTCTGCTGGTATTTCCGCAGCGTGCTGGTCTATATCATTTTGGCAGCGGTAGTATCCCTTCTGGGACGGCCGATAATGAAAGGCCTGAGACACATCAGGATAAAGGGCAAAAGCGCCCCGGACTGGCTGCTGGCGATCATCTCGTTGCTCCTGATACTGATAGTGTTCCTCGGAATCGTCACCCAGATCATACCTGTCTTCTCAAGCATCATCACAAATGTCAGCGGCAACCTCCAGTCCGCTTCATTCAAGGCATCGGAGATCACCGTCTGGTTCGACAAGTTGAACGTCTGGCTGATTGACAGGATACCGGCCCTCGGACGGGACTTCAAGATCCAGGATGCGGTGCTTGGATGGATCAAGAATGCTTTTGACATCTCGTCGGTAACCTCGGTGGTAGGCTCCGTGGCATCAGCCTTGGGCTCG
>ERZ808252.2218-NODE-2218-length-12219-cov-14.693029_pt1 | contig 12219 bp, 7 predicted proteins | sample MGYA00521242_ERZ808252 | MGnify/ENA primary metagenome ERZ808252 (study PRJEB31516, sample SAMN03275581) | gut metagenome | biome: mammalia-associated habitat; material: feces | host: Papio cynocephalus | place: Kenya | collected 2012-08-07 ...
ATCTACCTATCTTTCCTTCTTTCATGGGGCTGCTCTCCGTGCCGTCCTGCTCCCGTGGTGCGGCTTAGTTGGCGGGTGCGGGTGCCGGCTCGGCCGATGTGGATGAGGGTGCCGGCTCGCTCGATGGTGCCACGGTGTCCGAAGGGGCTACGGTGTCGGCTGGCGCTATGGCGCAACAGAGGGAATCACTGCCTGCGGAACGGGTCTCGTTGCTTGCGAAAACATTACTCACTGATACTACAACCAATGCGGCTACTGCTGCAAAAACTAACTTCTTCATCGTCTTAATCCTTTTTACTTATGAACCAATCTACCTATCTTTCCTTCTTTCATGGGGCTGCTCTCCGTGCCGTCCTGCTCCCGTCGTGCGGCTTAGTTGGCGGGTGCGGGTGCCGGCTCGGCCGATGTGGATGCCGGCTCAGCCGATGTGGATGAGGGTGCCGGCTCGCTCGATGGTGCCACGGTGTCCGAAGGGGCTACGGTGTCGGCTGGCGCTATGGCGCAACAGAGGGAATCACTGCCTGCGGAACGGGTCTCGTTGCTTGCGAAAACATTACTCACTGATACTACAACCAATGCGGCTACTGCTGCAAAAACTAACTTCTTCATAGCTCTTCTATTTTTAATTTGTTATTACTGTTGTCTGTTCTCGTGCCGCTTGGCGGTGTTGTTGTTTCCGCCGCGGCTCACTATTCATAGTGCAATCGGCGTGCCAAGCGTGCCAACATTATCGTAAGTGTCAGTAAATCAAGAAGAAACGAGATTTTAGTGGCATTCTACAGGTTGTGGAATTTGGGGAATGGTTGTGGAATTTTTCCACACTTTCAGCGCCACACTCCTCCCCATTTGGCATGCTGTGGGGGTGGTGTGGGGAGGATTTTGGGGCGCGGAGGGGGGAGAATTTTTCCCAAAAGGGCATTGGTTTGTGGAGGAGAACAGTTGGCGATTATCGGTAAATGGCCATTAGATGAAGAAAATAATACGATGGAATCACCGCCAAATGGCCATTTGATGAAGAAAAAAAGACGGGGCGATTATTCCCGATTGGCGGCATGAAGCGGGGTGGGGCGGTGTGCTGTGGCGCAGGTTTCGGGCGGCAGTAGCGGCACTATGAGATGCCGTATTTCCTCATTTTATTATATAATGTCTTCCGGTCGATGCCCAGGAGCAGGGCGGCCTTGCTCTTGTTTCCGCCCGCCGCGGTGAGCGCGCGGGCTATCCTCTGCCGCTCGTCGTGCTCGTCGTGCAGGGCGGTGGGGGCGGGTTGGGTCGTGTCTTCCATACACTGCGCCATCACGTCGAGCGATATTCGTCCGCCCTTGGTCATCAGCACGGCGCGCTTGACGACGTTGCTCAGCTCGCGGAGGTTGCCCGGCCAGGGGTAGGAAGCCATCCTTGCGGCGGCCTTTTCGTCAAATCCCGCCACGCTGCGCCCCAGCTCCTCGTTGGCCTGACGGACGAAGAGGTCGGCGAAGAGGAACAGGTCGGCGCCGCGCTCCCGCAGCGGAGGCATGTGGATGGAGAACTCGTTGATGCGGTGGTAGAGGTCCTCACGGAACGCGCCGTCGGCCACCCGGCGCGCCAAGTCCTCGTTGGTGGCGCAGACAAGGCGCAGGTCCACGGCCGTCTCCTGGGTGCTGCCCACGGGCCTTATCCTCCGTTCCTGCAGGGCGCGGAGAAGCTGCACCTGCACCTCGTAGCCGAGATTGCCCACCTCGTCGAGGAAGAGCGTGCCGCCGTCGGCCAGCTCAAAGGCGCCCTTCTTGTCGCGGTCGGCGCCGGTAAACGCCCCCTTGACGTGGCCGAACAGCTCCGATGCCGCCACGTCGCGGGGGATGGCGCCGCAGTCGATGGCCACAAACGGCCCCTTGGCGCGCTGGCTCTGGGCGTGGATGCGGCGGGCGACATACTCCTTTCCCGTGCCGCTCTCGCCGAGAATGAGCACCGACATGGGGGTGGGGGCGACGAGTGCGACGAGGCCGTAGAGCTTCTTCGACGCCTCGCTGCGCCCCTCGATGTGGCGGGGCACGCCGTCTTCGGGCCCTTCCTCGCCGCCGTGGGGAGCGGAGGGGGCTGGCGCGGCGGGGGCGGAGGGTCCGGCCTGGGGCGCGGCAGGGACGGGCTGGGCGGCCAATGCCTCGCGGATCTTCTCGAGAAGGATGTCGGGCTGGAAGGGCTTGGCGATGTAGTCGTTGGCCCCCGACTTCATGGCGAGCACGGCATTTTGCACCTCCGCATAGCTCGTCATCACGATGAAGGGCGTCTGCCGTCCCTCGGCGCGCAGCTGCTGGAGCAGCTCCAGGCCGTCGTGGTCGGGCAGGCGGAGGTCGGAGAGCACCAGGTCGGGCGCGCCGTCCTGCCCCATCTGGCGCACCGCCGCGCCCACGGAGGTGACCCGCTCCACGACGAATCCCTTCTTGCGGAGCCAGGTCTGGATCAGCGTCCCGAAGGCGAGGTCGTCCTCTACGATCAGTATCTTTTTCATTTTTGGTAATTTCGTCGCTTGTTTGCCAGTGCAAAAATAAAGGAATGGAGGAAATGTGGCAAAAAAATAGGAATAAAAAAAGCTAAAGCGGCAGCCCCGCTGTGGGTCTGTTGCCTTAGCCTTTGTCCTCTCCGGACGGCCGTCCGCCATCGTCAGGGCATTGCTTTCTTGCCGTGTCGGCGGCTTTCTCTTCTTATGGGCGCGGCTGGATTATCCCGCGCTTTGGGCTTTTCCTGCTTATGGGCGCGGCAGTTTTTGTGGGCTACTGGGCCACGTCCGACCGCCAAACCCACAGCGCGCCGGCCTGGAAACGGACGAGGAGCTTGTTCTTGGCCACCCCCTCGACCAGTCCTTTGTCGCCCGGATTGAGGATGAAGACGCTCCCTTCGTTCAGTTCCCTGATCAGGGTGGTGTCGCTGCGCTGCGCGTCCTTGGGCGTGGAGGGGAGCATGTCGAGCCGCTCTGGCGTCGTGGTGGCGAAGCAAGGCTGCGTGACGCTGACGCTGCGCTGCGCCAAGTCGGTCTGGAAGCCGGCGGCATTGCGGTTGCGCGCCTGCTCGGCGGCGTCGGCGGTCTGCACCGTCCGCGTGGGCGCCACGGCGGTAGTGCGTCGGCGTGCGGCCGTGTCGGCGGCAGCGTCCTGCCCCTTTTCGGAAGGCGTTCCACCCCCGCAGGCGGCGAGCGTGGCCGCTATGGCGAGGGCGGAGAGGTGGTGATGGATGGTGTTTCGCATCATGTTCTATTCTAATCGGCGGCGGCGCACGCGGCCTTCCGGGCAGCCGGGCTGTCCCATGGCGCGCGCTCCGCCCCATGTTGCGCTACCAGATGCGGGCGCGCTTGTTCTTGGGGATGTAGAGCTTCTGGCCCTTCTTCACGCCGAAGGCGTCATACCAGGCGTCGATCTGCGGCAGGGCGGCGTTGACACGGGCGCGGCTCGGCGAGTGGGGATCGGTGGTAATGATCATCTCGATGTACTCCGGGCGCATGTTGGCCGCCCAGATGCGGGCCCAGGAGAGGAAGAAGCGCTGCTCGGGAGTGAACCCGTCCTTGACGCCGAGCTTCTCCTTGGCCTCCACGTTCTGCAGGGCACGGAAGGCGATGTTGAGTCCGCCGTTGTCGCCGATGTTCTCTCCGAGGGTCAGTTTTCCGTTGATTTTGCGGCCGGGCAGGGCGTCGACGGTGGAGAAATAGTCGGCCAGGACCTTCGTGCGGGCCTCGAAATTGGCCTTGTCCTGCGCCGTCCACCAGTCCTTCTGGTTGCCGTCCTTGTCAAACTGCGCCCCTTGGTCGTCGAATCCGTGGCTCATCTCGTGGCCGATCACGCCGCCGATGGCTCCCAGGTTGGCCGCGTCGTCGGCCTTGGGGTCAAAGAACGGGGGCTGGAGGATGGCCGCCGGGAAGCAGATCTCGTTGGTCGTGGGGTTGTAGTAGGCGTTGATGGTCTGCGGAGTCATCTGCCACTCGCTCTTGTCCACGGGCTTTCCGACGCGCTCGGCGATGTAGTCGCAGGTCGTCCAGTCGGAGATGGCGGCCACGTTGTCGTAGAGCGACATCCGCTCGTCGACCTTCAGGCCGTCGTAGTTCTTCCACTTGTCGGGGTAGCCTATCTTGATGATGAAGGCGCGGAGCTTCTCCTTGGCCTTCTCCTTGGTGGGCTGGCTCATCCATGTGCTCTCGTCGATGCGCTGCGCGAGCGCCGTCTGCAGCTCATGCACCATCTTCAGCACGCGCTCCTTGGAGCTCTCGGGGAAGTATTTCTCCACATACATCTTGCCCAGCGCCATGCCCATGCAGCCGTCCACCAGACTCACGGCGCGCTTCCAGCGCGGACGGTCCTGCTGCTGGCCCGACATGACGGAGGAAAGGCGGAACTGCGCGGCGCGGAAGTCGTCGCTCAGCAGCCCCGATGCGGCCGTGACCACGCGCACTTCCATGTAGGCCTTGAGGTCGTCCAGGGGCGTGTCGGCCAGGATTTTCTCCACCTCGTGGATGGGCTCGGGCTGCGACACGTCGATGTTCTGGAAGTGGGGGAAGCCCCCAAGGAGGAAAATGTTGCCCCAGTCGATGCCCGGAAACTCGTCGCACAGGTCGGAATAGCTCATCTTGTGGTAGTTGGCCGACACGTCGCGGAGCTTCACCTTGTCGTAGGCGGCGTGCGCCAGGCGCGTCTCAATGGCCATCGCGGCCTCCATCTTCCGGGTGGCCGAGGCCTTGTCGCAGCCGGCCAGTTGCAGCACCTCGACGATATAGGCCTTGTAGGCGTCGCGGACGCGCTTCGTCTGGGCGTCGTCGCTCAGGTAATAGTCGCGGGTGCCCAGCCCCATGCCGCCTTGTCCTATGGAGACGAGGTTGTTCTCGGCATCGCGCATGTCCGAGCCCACGCCCACAGAGAACAGCATCCCGCCCTGTCCGCGGCGGTCCAGCTCGGCGGCCAGGCGCTGATACTCCCGCACGTCCTTCACTCCGCGCACGCGGCGCAGCACAGGCTGCAGCGGCTCGGCGCCCTCGCGGTTGCGCCTCACGGAGTCCATCGCCAGCCGGTAGAGCGAGCCGATCTTCTGGCCCAGCGTGCCCTGCGGCTGCTTGCCGTCGGCAAAACCGAGGATAAGGCCCCGCACCTGCTTCTGCGACAGCTCGTGGAGGTCGGTGAAAGAGCCGTTGCTGGAGTGCTCCGCGTCCAGCGGATGGCTCTTCAACCAGCCGCCCACGGCGTACTCATAGAAGTCGTTGCCCGGCTTCACCTTCAAGTTCATGTTGCTACGGTCGATGCCCGAGGTCAGTTCCTGGGCCCCGGCACCCAGCGAGGCGAGCAGAAATGCGCCCGCCATGATGTGCTTCATCTTCATATAAATATGTATTCTAATTATATCTGTCTGTCTTTTGCGATTGCTTCGGACGGCGGACGGCCACCCAGCGCAGCCTGCCACCGCACGTGCAAAGGTACAAAAAAGAGCATAAGGGAGCGGGAGGAGGGGAAGAAAAAAACGAAAAAAAACCTAAACTGATTCACATCAGCTTAGGCCCTTCTACTTACTAAAACTAAATTAACCACTAAAAAAACACAGCACAAAGGTAATTAATTCCCCAACATCCTCCAAATAAAATCCCAAAAAACTCTCTTCTGACCCCGATATTTAACCTTTCTTTGCTCAAAATGTCAAAAATTATAACGGGGGGGGGTAATTTTAACCTTCTGTTTCCGAACATCCTGTGAGACTGGGAAGCCTGCGGGGGGGGGTAAAACGGGATTCCTTTCCCCGCTTTGTCTGCATTTTTCATCAGTATTTGTCCCCATTTTTCTATGGTTAATCCTTGCTTTTGCATTGCTGCTTGCCCAAAATCTCATTGCCGTCCCTCCGAGCTTTCTCCGCCACTTCTCCGACATTTCGTTATTTTTCCTCCAACTTCTCACCGTCACTTCCCAGAGTTTTCATTCCCATCCCTCCAATATTCTATTCCCATCCCTACAAGATTTCATTCCCTTCCCTCAAAGCTCACACTACAATTCCTCCAAATTTTCATTGCCACCTTTCCGAGATTTATTTGCCATTTTTCCGAGTTCAAATGGCTATCCTTCAAATTTTCATCCCCATCCTCCAAATTTCATTGCTTTTTCTCCGGAATATCACCGCCCATCGACTTGCCTTTCTCCGCTGTTTATCATAATCGCCATTATACGATTTCGTCTGAATCGCATCCACGGAGCGGCTCGCGCGCCCTGCCTTCTTCCCAAGTCCTGCGCGCCATCACGCCGTGTCATCCCTCGCGACTGGCTGCGACGCCCCAAGAAAGGCGTACTCCCCCTCTTCCAAAACAGCCCATTTCATCGTGCGATTCAGCCCCTTTCGCACTGCGATTCAGCCCCTTTCGCACGATGAAATGGGCTCTTTTGGCGTGCGAAAGGGGCTATATTGCGCAAGGTGGATGTTCGTTTCCTTGCTTGGCGGGGCGGCGGGCGAAATAAGATATGGTGGGTTCTATAAATTAGCTTTGTCAGATTTTGAGGCTATTTTCGGCTCAGAGCGTCAGCGAGTGAGGAAGTATAGCGGGCTATACGACCGAACGAGGTGGCGCTCTGAGCCGAAAAGAGGCCAAAAGATGGCAAAACGCAACCTTTCATCATTTATATCTTTTTTGGGTGGTAATTTATAGAACCCACCATGTGGGAATAAGGGGAAGGCGGGGCGGCTGCGTGGGTCGTCAAGGCCGAATGTAGAAGGGAGTGGTGGCGGTGGCGCGGTGATGGGGAAAGGTGATTTGGGGAGGATGAAGTCGGGGCGACGGACGGCAGAAAAATAAAGAATGGGGGGATGAAGCGTGTTTTTGTGATGATGGGGAAGGACGCAGAAGCGATGAAATGGGGATTTTTGGACAGGGTGTGGGTGGCGGCGCGGCAGGCAGGAGTGGAACCGACGAGGGGCGGGAGGCGCGGGCGCGGCGGTTCAGAACAGGTCCTCGGGGTGGTGGATGATGACGGGATGGCCGAGGCGGAGGGTGGCTGCGACGTCGATGACGCGCTGGTTGGAGGAGCCGCGGAAGACGAGGTCGGTGTCGCGGAGGGCCTGTACGAAGGGTCCGTCGACGAGCACATCGACGCGCTCAAGGAGCCTGCGCTGGCGCGGATGGGTGAGGATGCGCTCGAGTGTCAGTCCGGTGTAGCACCAGATGGTCTTGCGGCTGCGCGCCCGGATGGTGTCGGCGAGTCGGGCGAAGGCCTCGGGCTGGAACATGGGGTCGCCGCCTGTGAAGGTCACGTCGGCGAAAGGGTCGGCGAGCAGCTCCCCTGCCAGCTCGTCCACGGGCACGACGGTGCCGCGGAGGATGTCCCACGACTCGGGGTTATGGCATCCCGGGCAGTGGTTGGGGCATCCGGCGCAGTAGACGGAGGTGCGCATTCCGGGTCCGTCGACCATCGTGTCGTGCACCACCTGGAGTATGGATAGGGTGTCTGCTGTCATTGATTTTCGAATCTTTCCCCCCTTCCGCCATCAGCGCATGGCTCAGCGGGAGGGGTTGTCTCCCCCCGTCCATCACTTGAACGGGTCGGACTCTGCTTGTCGCATGGCTCAGCGGGAGGGGTTGTCTCCCCGTTTGTCATCTGGTCGGGGGCGATGGCGGCTTGCCGCGGGGGTCAGAGGGTGTGGGTGACGCGGTCCTTCAGCTCGGCGAGCTTGGCGGAGTTCCACCGCTCGGTGGTGCCGACGAGGTAGCCGGTGATGCGCTGCAGGCGGTCGATGTTGCTGCTTCCGCACTTGGGGCACACCTTCATCTCGGGGTCGGCGTTCTCGTATCCGCAGTCCATGCAGCGGTTGCGGTTGTGGTTGACCGACCCGTAGCCCATGTTGAACCGGTCCATCATGTCGACCACGCGCATGATGGCGGCGGGGTTGTGGGTGGCGTCGCCGTCGATTTCGACGTAGAAGATGTGTCCGCCCCGGGTGAGGTCGTGGTAAGGGGCTTCCACTTCGGCCTTGTGCAGGGCCGAGCACTTGTAGTAGACGGGCACGTGATTGGAGTTGGTGTAGTACTCCCGGTCGGTGATGCCGGGCAGGATGCCGAACTCCTTTCGGTCGCGCTTGGTGAACTTTCCGCTCAGTCCCTCTGCCGGCGTGGCGAGGATGGAGTAGTTGTGGTGCAGCAGCTCGGAGTATTCGTTGGCCTTGTCGCGCATGTGGCGGACGATGCGCAGTCCCAGTTGCTGCGACTCCTCGCTCTCTCCGTGGTGGTGTCCGGTGAGCGCCACGAGGCATTCGGCCAGCCCGATGAACCCTATGCCGAGCGTGCCCTGGTTGATGACGCTCTCGATGGTGTCCTCGGGACGGAGCTTGTCGGCCCCTATCCACAGATACTTCATGAGCATGGGGAACTGTTTGGCGAGCGCCGTGGCCTGAAACTGGAGCCTCTCGTCGAGCTGCCGGGCGGTGATGTCGAGCATGTTGTCGAGCTTTTTGAAGAACTTCTCGATGCGCTGCTGCTGGTCTTTGACGTCCATGCACTCTATGGCGAGCTTCACTATGTTGATGGTCGAGAAGCTCAGGTTGCCCCTTCCCACGCTGGTCTTCGGCCCGAAGCGGTTCTCAAAGACGCGGGTGCGGCATCCCATGGTGGCGATTTCCCACCGCGCGCGGTCGGGATCGTCGGCGCGCCAGCGCTCGTTTTGGTTGAAGGTGGCGTCGAGGTTGAGGAAGTTGGGGAAGAATCTTCTCGCGGTGACCTTGCAGGCCAGGCGGTAGAGGTCGTAGTTGGGGTCTTCGGGGAGGTAGTTCACGCCCCGCTTCTTCTTCCATATCTGTATGGGGAAGATGGCGGTCTCGCCGTCGCCCACGCCCTGGTAGGTCGACTTGAGGAGCTCGCGCATGACGCACCGCCCCTCGGCGGAGGTGTCGGTGCCGTAGTTGATGGAGGAGAATACCACCTGGTTGCCGCCCCTGGAGTGGATGGTGTTCATGTTGTGGATGAAGGCTTCCATCGCTTGGTGCACGCGTCCCACGGTCTTATTGACGGCAAACTGCATGAGCCGGTCGTCGCCCTGGAGCCCGTCGAGGGGGCGTTCCTCGTAGTCCTTTATCTTGTTTTGGCGCAGCTGGTCGAGCTTTCTGCCCTCGAGCCGCTCCAGTGAGCGCACCTCCTCCTCGAAGGTGGCGCGCACATAGGGCGCGAGGTAGAAGTCGAAGGCGGGTATGGCCTGCCCGCCGTGCATCTCGTTCTGGCACGTCTCGAGCGATATGCAGGCCAGCACGGCAGCCGTCTCGATGCGCTTCGCGGGGCGCGAGGAGCCGTGTCCGGCGGTGAATCCGTGCTTGAGGATCACGTCGAGCGGGTGCTGCACGCAGGTGAGCGACTTCGTGGGGTAGTAGTCTTTGTCGTGGATGTGGAGGTAGTTGTGCTCCACCGCCTGGCGCGCGTCTTCCGAAAGGAGGTAGTCGTCGACGAAAGGCTTGGTGGTTTCGCTGGCAAACTTCATCATCATCCCGGCCGGCGTGTCGGCGTTCATGTTGGCGTTCTCGCGGGTGATGTCGTTCTTCTTGGCGTTGACGATGCTCATGAAGATGTCCCTCGTCTTTGCCTTCCGGGCCACGGAGCGCTTGTTGCGGTAGGAGATGTAGGCGCGGGCCACGTCCTTGCGTGAGCTTTTCATCAGCTCGCGCTCCACCTGATCCTGTATCTCCTCGACGCTCATCTGCTCCTTTCCGCGCGCCCCCACGCGGGTGCTTATCCTGGAAATGAGCGCCTCGTCCTCTCCCTTCTCGGTGTGAATCATCGCCTTGCGGATGGCGGACTGTATCTTCTCCTCGTTGAATCCCACGACGCGGCCGTCGCGCTTCACCACTGTCAGTATCATGCTCTGTCTGAAATGTTTTGTTTTATGGCCCGGGGCGTAAACCCTTAGGCCATAAAGGGTTGTTGATGGCGGGGTGCTGGCCCCTTGGTATTTGCTCCGCAAAGGTACGAAAATATATCTTAGGGTTGTCGGTTTCGGACAACTTTTTGACTGTTAAAGTGTGTTTCATCGTTGATTGTCAGACAGATAGCGTGTAGAAACGGAAAACTTTACATTTTATGCGGCTTATACGGTTTTCCTTTTATATATATTACAAAATCCCTTTCCGCCCCTCTCCTTTCCCTTTCCTGCGCCCCAGCCCGCCCTCCTATTTATATATAGCGTGGGCGGTCATCTTCTTTCCGACGAAATCTTATGCCCGATGGGAAACATTTCGGGCACGAAGAGGCCACCAACTTACAACTTCCCCTTCACCGCCCGATGTAGGTTGGATTCTGTAACCAAACTGAAACATCTGCCCCTAAACTCCCCTTTTGATGGCTGTGTGCGTGCACAATTCGTTGATTTAGGTCAAAAATACGCCCAAAAAAGCACAATTCCGCATCATTTTCTTGTACGTGCCACGCAAACGCCCTAACTTTGCAGTCGTAAAGAAAAAGAGAAAAAGTTTAGGTTAGTCGTTATATTTCGGTTTTAGTTATTTTGGTAGATTGATTGTTTCAGTTCATAGGTTAGTTATTTGGTAGATTGATTGTATTCAATGAAAGGAGGATGCGGGCTTGTGAAAGTCCTATCATTCGCAAAAAGGTAACAAACGCGATAGCGCGGCACTCCGGGAGACCGGTCTGCCGCGCTCTCTTTTTCTCCCCGTCGCCCACCGGTCATCGGATTTCGCCGGACAGATGAAACTGGCTACAAGTCTTCCCCGTGCGCCTGATTGAGCACGTTGTCATAGCACATGAGTATTTTGTACCGCACCACATCTTTGACAATCCTAAACGAAACAGGCTTTGTGCTTAGCTTGTTCTGGATCATATCCAACAGAATGTTCCGCAATACTTCTTTCACTTCTTCTGAGGGCTGCTGCAATTCTTCCTCGGTAAATTTGCCCAACAGCTCATTGCGTATCTTTTCTTGAACGGCCGACGAGTCCATCTTTTCCACATCAAGATCTTGATAAAAGACGGCTTGATAAATCTTGTTGTTGACCAGCATCTCGTAGCTTATTTTTTCATCGTCGGACAACGTGTAATTGCCAGCAGCCACGTACCGCCCATTGTTCTCAAATTGATTGACCAGGCGGTTGAAGCGGATCTTGATGTTGGCTTCATCTTGGCCGTATTCGTCAAGCAACGCTATCCTCCAGACCCTGTTATGGTTGGTAATGATGCTGACAAGCACCTGTGTTCCGTTGAACTCCCCTGCCAAAAACTCGTCCCTGCCCACTGTTTTGGGCACAAATCCTTTGCTTATCAGCTTTTGTCTCATCTCTGATTCGGTGCCATCCACGGGTATGCCCAGGAAAGTAGTCACGTCCCCTTGCGCCAGCATCGTGACGGACATGAGGGCCATCACGCAAAAAAATAATAATCGCTTCATCGTCTTCGTTATTTCATGTTCGGTTTTACTTCATGCTTATGGCATTTATTGCAGGCGCCGAAGCCGGCGCGCGCAATGAGCGGCCGCTCTCAAATTACCGCGCGCAAACTCTCTTATGACAAGGTAGTGCAAGGTGAGCGCGATAGCGTCTTGCGTCGATTGCAAAGATACAAAATATTTTTTAATTATTGTTTTTACGCACCATGTTTGTTCTAAATTTTTCGGTTGGGCCTGCCGCCATTATCTAATGAGAAAGGCATTACGATGGGGCTGTCCGCCACGCGCAACTTGCAAAAGGCGGGAATCGGGACAAGCCACCATGCCACCCCTGCTGACTCAAAACGGTGTGGGAGACCTCAGCCACCACCAGCCGGGCTTTACTCCCCGTCGGCCATTCCACCCAAATCGACAAAAACAGGAGAAGTGCTCCGTCTTTCCGGCGTAGTCTAATGACCGGTTGGGGGTGATTTCACGCCGCAGGAAGCCCTCCGCTTCCCCGGCTCGCCCCCACCTCTTTCCCTTCCTTCCCCCCTCCCATTCCGACCGAAATTCCGCCCCCGCGCAATAGGGGCTGTATGGCGTTGCGAAAGGGGCTGAATGGGAGGGTGAAAGGGGCTGAATCGCAGCGCGATAGGGGCTGAATGGGAATGCAAAAAGGACCTCTTCCGCTTGGTGGAAGAGGCCCTGCTGTATGTTGGGGAGTGCCCTTGCGTGAATGAAGATGTGCCCAGTGATGGGGCGTGGCGCGCGCTTGGGTGTGCCGTGGCGCGCGCTATTGCCGGGGCGTTTGGCCGCCGGGGTCAGCGCCCCATGTGTCTGAGGACGCGGTTGACGTAGCCCTGGGTCTTGCGGA
>ERZ808252.2224-NODE-2224-length-12197-cov-4.056910_pt1 | contig 12197 bp, 19 predicted proteins | sample MGYA00521242_ERZ808252 | MGnify/ENA primary metagenome ERZ808252 (study PRJEB31516, sample SAMN03275581) | gut metagenome | biome: mammalia-associated habitat; material: feces | host: Papio cynocephalus | place: Kenya | collected 2012-08-07 ...
TACCCGTCTTGTTTAGTCTTATTTTTCTCTTGACTTTTCATAGCTGGTCTCCTTTGTTAGTTTTCAGCCCCATTACGGCTCTTGCCTTAGCAACGTCGTCCGCACCGGGGTCAGTTTTTCCGCCTACGGGCGGATTTATAAATTTTTCCTTTGGTCTGTAAATATCCTTGTCCTTTGTTATTGCCGCATAAATATCCACATCGGATTTTCCGGCGTTTGCTTTATCTGCAAGAGCAGCCTTGAAATTTTCATAAGTCTCCTTTTCGGCGTACTTGTTAAAATACTCGCGCTCACCTTTTAAGGGTGTGAAGCGCTCGCGCATTGCTTTGTCCAGCTCGGCCGCCTGCTGTTCCTCTTTGCGCTTTATTTCCGCCGCCTCAAAATCAGCAACCTTTTTTTGCAGTTCTTCAAGCTTGGTTTTATCCCCGTCAAAAGCTTTTATTTGGTTTGACATTTCACCATTTTGCTTTTCAAGCTCCAAAATTCGGTTCTTTTTCTTTTCAAGCTCCTCTACACCGCGATAGCTTTCGTTAACTGATTTTGTGATCGCTGTTTTTTGTTCAGCGGTCACTTCAAGCCCCGCAGCCTTTAAGATTTCAAGAATATCTTTCATCGTTTTGTCTCCTAATCATAATTTATTATCCGCGATGTCCGCGGAATGAAAACAAATGAGCTATGCTCTAACCCAATAATAACACGTTATTTCGTTTGTCAAGGGCGAAATATAAAATATTGCACTTAACTGCAAAAATAAAAGCCGTCTTCCGAAGAAAACGGCAAAAAAAGACTGCCATAAAAGGCAGTCAATAGATTATTAAGTTTCAGTACGAAGTACAATCAGGAATCCCTTTACTGAACAATAAACGAATTAAGCTCACGAATTGTCATATCAAGCGGTTCTATTCCCTTTTCTTTGCAATATTTACTAATGGCGCGATAATTGTAATGAGGTTCGTTTTCTATATCAGAGTTCAATGCTACATATCCTCCTGCTTTTTCTGCCATATCGTCAAGTTCAGCAAGCTTTTCTATAAATGCTATACGCTCTTTTTCGGACATTTTCATTTTTCCTCCAATGTATAAGTTTTCAATATATTGATTGCATTATCCTCATCAATAAACATTCGATAAGGATGAGTACCGCCTATGTGAATTGCTTTAAGCGTTTTTTGATAGTAATCAACTAAATCAATATTTTTGGCATCCATAAACACAAAGCCGCCATAGCCGCGTTCTACCGATTTTTGAATAGCTACTGCAAATAAATGACCGCCAACGCCTTCAAACATTTTGTTTTTTCCAATGTTATTAGGCGCACTTTCGACAAGCTTAATATAAACAGCATTATCCTTTTTAAAGTCATTTAACGCTATCAATCCTTGAACGGTATTATCTCCTTTGAGGGTCAATTTATAAATTTCGGATTTTTTTAAATCATCGTCAGACCAATTAAAATTCCAGTCATCCGTTTTTAAGTCTGATTGAGACGCTAAGGAATATTCGGTTTCAACTATCTTTCCGCTTTTTGCTTCAACCAAACAAGGCGTAAATTTGTCTATCTCAACCGAAATTCCCATTTCTTCACCTTCTGTATTTATTATATCATTTTTCAGAGCTTTGTCAACCGTCGATATTCTCCTATACCCATTAACCCCTGCTCGGTCAAATTTAGGTGTCAAACCGTTCTTTTTACAGAATTTGCCGTAATCCCTTAGTGCATTATTCAGGTCCCTTTGGGTGCGCTTCGCGTCAAGCTCATTGCCTGCCGCCGAAAAAGCCATACGACGGTCCTTAAGCTTTCGTATTTCGGTTTCGCGCCGCCGCATTTTCTGCGTTACTTCATACTTTTCCGCACTGTTTTGTTTTAGCCTTAACAATTCATCATCCGTATGTACCGGCTGAGAAACGCCTATAACTATCGGAAAAGCAAAGTGTCTGCAATTATACTCGCCGATTGGTCTTTCAAAGCCGGCGTATGTATTGCCGTTAATATCCGTGCAGTTATCTCCGTCCTGCATTTTGTTAAACTCTGTATTGCTGAATTGGCGCCCTTGTACATTCACGTGATCCGGTGCAGATATTGCATGCGCTGAAAGTTCTATACCGTCAGAGCCAAATTGTTCGCCGTTATAAAGTAGCATTTCTTGGTTTAAGCGCCTTACGCCATCAAGAATATTCATTCTCGCCGCGGTATCGGCTCGTCTGCTCACTCCGCTTTCCCAATTTATTGTTCTGATGCCACTGTCTGCAAGCTGTTTTACAATTTGTCGAAGCGCTGCATTATAATCCGTTATGCCGGTTTGCATTTCATATATAGCCTTATCAATCACCTGCGAATAGGCTTTACGCAACGTCATAGCTTTTTTACCGGGGAGTTTAAAACCATATGTATCTGAAAGATTTTCGAAATTGCCTACAGTACTTTGTGTGATGGCGCGGTATATATTTTTTAAATATTCGTTGTTATTGTGCGTTTTGGGTGCAAGCCCGCGATATTTATAATACTGCTCCGCAAAAACATCATTTTCCTTTGCGGCCGTCTCAAATATCTTATTGATTTCACCTTTATTGAGCCTTGTGTATTTTTGAATGATTTTATTTATGGCTTTCATATCAACCCCGGCAAATGCCAAGGAGTTTGTAAGCATTGCAACCTCTGTCGGTCTAAGATTACCGAAATATTTTATGCGCTCGCATATTACCGTTATTACTTCGGCATTTTGCTTAATAAGATTATCGGTAACTTTATCGGGCAAAGCTTCAAGCCACTTTTCGTCAAGTAAATTGTTCATCCGATTTTACTTCTGCTTCCTGTCTTAGCTCGGTAATATACTTTTCGGCAGTTTTATCGTCAATGCCAAGAACCCAAGATGTCAAATCCTTATCCTTTAGAGCGCCTGCAGCGTGAGTTTGCAAAAGCTGATTAAACCTTTCGGCGGTCTGTTCTATATAATCATAGCTCCAATCGTGCCGTATTTTCCAATCGCCCACCGGTGTTGTCCCGTTAAGAGTCATAATAATATCAACAGCGCCAAAAAGCATTTCGTTTCCTGATTCTATAAATTTCCGAAAACGCTTTACGAAGGAAAAGGTCTTTTTAAGACTGTTTTTCATTTCGGTTGCGGTTGCAAATGCGGTTTCGGGCGAAGTAAATACGCCGCGTGAAAATCCACAACACATTTCGAGAACGGAAAGGTTAAGATCAAAACCGGATTTAAATTCTGTTTCGCGAATATCGGGCGAATAATCCTTTATAAGGCTATCAAGATTATTACCGTTCAAATCACCGCGCACGGTCATGTACTCTTTATCGTTTCTAACAAGCCTTTTACTGCCATTGTCGCCTTTTTCGTTTTTGAAAAGCGTACAGTCAGCAAAGATTACAGTGCTCTTACGTGTTATTTCTTCGTTATATTCGGTATATTTTTTTCGAACATTCTCAACAATATCTTCGCACCCAAATGTAATCGGCACACCGTTTGCAGAGTTATAGTTATCGCGATTAAGCGTCGGGCATTTATACCGTCCCAGTAAAAGTCGGTCAGCCGCTATGTTCTCTTCGGTCCGAATATCTTTCCATTGCGTAGATGTAATTTCTACTTCCTGCCCGTTTTTGAAAGCAAAACGCCGAATAAAAACAATTTTGCCGCTTTCGGTATTATTTAACAATTGGCTTTCAAATAACCTATAAACGGTATTATCAGTCTTATATTCATCTATTTTGATTATTACACCTTTAAGCAACCCGCCGATACTCTCAGTCACAATAAAATCATTACCGCCGATTATGTTAAGCCCGATATTTTCACCGTCAGAAAACGGGCGAACAAGACAGTCCCCGGTAGCAAGAGCAACCTCGGCAGCGGCCGTTTCAATCTCGTTTTGAAAATAATCCCGTATATCGGATAATGCTTTTGCTCTTGCGTTATCGCCATCGATAATAATGTCGCTATCGTCCACGGCTATATTTGCAATTACTCCGGCTCCTATGGCCGCGAAATCAAGTCCGCCGCAATAGGATCTGTCAGTCTTATTTTGCAATTTAAGTCCTAATTTGTTTGCAATATAAAGAAAAGCGGATTTTAATGCGTCTTTAATCATTTTCTGTCTCTACCTCTTCATCGTCTATATTTTCGTCGATATATAAATCTTCTCTTCTGCTTTGTCTGATTACTCTGTTCAATGAATATATCAATGCACATACGCAATCTTCGCCAAGTTTTGGATATTCGCTTGAAAACGTACCGTCCTTTAACAATTCAAATTCAAGCTTTGTCATTTCGTCCGCTAAATGCGGTGTTCTGGCTCGGTCTATAACTATCTTATTGCATTGTCTAAGCCATTCCCAACAGTAATCGCGCCCCTTATTATTGCCCCAGCGCTTTACCGCTCCGATCACATCAAAGCCCCAATCGTTCATATCGACTATATTATCCGGTCTTGCGCTGTCGGCTATTATTTCAACACTTTTATACTTTCGTATTTTATTTGCAAACGTTGAATTTTTGCAGCGTTTTGAAAATACTTCTTCTATCGGATAAAGTATATCCTTCTCATCATCATAATAGCATTTAATAAACGCCTGTGGGTGTTCATATCCGAAATCAAGCCCGTAATAAAAATAAGACATTGCACTTATTTCATCTTCGGTAATTGCTCTTAATTCAAGGTTTTCAAATATTGCACCGCCCGTTCCCGTGACCTCGCCCAAATAGTTGTTAGCATAATATTTAGGCTTATGCTCCTTAAACCATTCAGCACGCTCAAAGAAACGTTTTCCAAGCCATTCAATCGGCACATTGTAATAATAACTGTGAGATATGTATGTAAGTTCATCACCTATCTTTGAGGCGGTATATTCATTCATAAAATTGTTTGCTGATTTCGGCGGATTAAATACTTTTATATTCAGTGCCGGTGCGTCTGCCCTTATGAATGTATCATAAATATTATCAAGCTGCTCTATGCCTGCCATTTCGTCGCATTCTTCGTTTATAAGAAGCTTTATATAGCCGAAGGGCAAGTTATACGATTTTAAGCTTATAGGTTTATCAGCGCCTACAAAGAGTACACATTGACCTGTTTTTTTGTATTTTGCCGCAAGCGGTGATGTGGTAAATTCCCAATCGTCCAGTTTACCGTGTCGCGTAATTGTCTTTATAAGCTGAGAATATACCGAATTACGTAAATCTGTCTTATACCGTCTTGTTACAACACAGTGTGCCATTGGATCGTTTCTTATTGTTTCTTCAACAATCGCGCTCCAAAAGTTAGATTTAATAGATCCGCGCCCGCCTTTTAAGATAATCTCCTGCACACGGCTTTTTCCCTCAAATACCTTGTGTATCAGACGGTACGTCTCAAGGAAATCAACCGTTATATCAGTAATCGGTATAGAATAACTTGCGTCTGCCTCTTCAATTTTTTCAGCTCGTGACTGATAATTTTGCAAGCATTCAAAGGCCTTAACATTCCCCGCCATTGCCGATTTAATCTGTCCGGCAACCATAAGCGCATTAACGGTCATATCTTCCTCTTCTACTTCGTCACTTACGGTCTTTAGTTTGTCTATATCTTTGCCTTTAAGCTTACTGTTTAAAAGCACGTTTACCAGCTCGGCGGTATCGCGTTTTCTTCGACGTGATTTACCGCTTTCAATACCGCCTTTTTTGGTTATTTCCCTCTTTTCGCTCTCTGTTCGCTTGTTGAAGGGTATTAAATTCTTTTCATTCGCCATTCTCACCAACCTCTCAAATCAGAATTATTATTATTCAAATTCATAATAACCCCGAAAATCGAATTGTAAAGGGCGAAACTTAAATTTTTCCTAAAAATTTTAAATTTATATATTTCCCATATGAATAATCAGTCCCGTGGATCCTGTTATATTCCTCAAGCCTGCACACTTCTTTGCGCAGTTCAGCATTGTTTGTATATTTCCTATAAGGGCTGCTTGTTTCCTCTCTTTCCCTCTTAGAACGTTCACGCTTTAAACAACCTTCGCATTTCAAAATGCGCTTTTTGCCTGTGCTATGTATTTCGGCGCCGCATATTTCGCAATTGTATTTATGCATTATCTTCACCGTCCGTTATTGTGTTATATTTTCAGTTCTTTGGCTTTTGCCTTTAATTTCTGCTCGTATTCCCTGTCTGTTATAGGCTGCATACGCAAATAGTTTTTGTAGCGTTCATATTCAAGAAACTTTTCATAATCATTTTTCAATTGTTTCAACCCTTTCTATCGGCACATCTATTGTGCTGTTTTTATTTTTGTCAATTAAAACAAGACTGTATTTAAACTCGCGGTTTATTTCATCGAGCCACATAACACAGGATTGCAACCAATAAACGCTACCGTCAAAGATAACGTTTCGATGCATATTTTTCTTTACTTCCGAAAGTTTCATATTTCAATATCATCCTCAAAAGGTGTACCCGAAGTGTCCCAACGTTTATCGCGCTCATAAAATCGTTGGTGCCTGAGGTCAAACCACAAATCAATCTTGCCGGTGCGTCCAAACTTGTTTTTATCAAGTAACAATTGGGTGTCTTCCGGAATATTTTCACTTTCGTTTTTGTTAAGAACATACGGTCTGTGCAACAATGCGATGTAATCACCGTCCTGCTCCAACCCGCCCGATTCTTTAAGATCACTCATTGTCGGTGCTTCTTTTCCCATACGGCTCAACTGCGATAAAACTATTATCACACAGCCTGTTGTCTTTGCTGTTCTTTTAAACATTCCGGATATGTAATCTATACGGCTGCGAACATTTTCAAATTTCCCGACAGCAGATATTATCTGCATAAAATCAACCACTGCTAAACTCGGCTTATTTTCGCTTATCAGATTGCATATCTGCTCTATGTTGTAAACGTCGTCAATAACGAAAAAGTTTTCGCTTTCCTTTAGCTTTTTGCTCTGTGCAGATATAATTTTTATTTCATCAACCGACAGATTATTGCGGCTGAACTTTTCATAATCAATTTTATTCTGCGCCGCCATAAGCCTTTCGTAAATCATCTCGCTTGACATTTCGAGTGAAAAAAACATTACCTTTTTTTCGTTATTGCCGATTTGATTGGTGGCAATATTAAGCGCAAATGTCGTTTTACCGGTAGACGGTCTTGCGCCGATTATAAAAACCGTGCTTTTGCGAATACCACCCGTAACCCTGTCTATATTTTCAAAGCCGGTCATAAGCGTACCTTTGTGCCTGTTAAGCTCCGCGACAAAATTATCAATATTTCTTTTGCTGATTTCTTTTACATCGCTTGTAAGTCTCCTGTCACTTTCATCGTCAAGCATTTTCTGAATGTTGGCAACCGAAAGTTCGCCCTCCATTGTCAAAAGCTGAAAGCGGTTTATAAGTCTGCGCCTGCTTGCCATTTCTTTTAAAAGCTTAAAATGTTCTTCAAAAAGCTCTTTAGAAACGGCGGTCTGTATGCAGCTCTGTATTTCGTTCCGATAAGCCGCCCCACATTCGGCGGCAACCGTAACAAAATCGTATTTGCCCTTTTTGGCTTGAACTATCATAGTCCGGCATATTTCTTTATGCTCGTCATAGCTGAAATCGCCCGGCTCTAAAAGCAGCGCTTTTTCTTTTAGGCTTTCAAAGCTCAATATCTCCCCGATTACCGACCGCTCAACCTCTATATCGTTTATGTTCATACGGCACCTCAATCATCTGTAAGATTTTTAACCCCGGCATAACCGTTTGCATACACCGGCTTATTCTCACCCTCACGCCTGTCCCAAACTTTCAACATCCTTTTCCAGTCAGTTATTTGCTTTCCGCTTTCAGTCTTCCAACCGTTTTCGGAATAACGCCTGTAAAATTCTTTGCCGTCAACCCTAAGCCCGTTTTCGGAAATGAAAAGGATAATTTCAGAAAGGTGTGGTGCGGCGCCTGCGCCGTCACATACACTATTCTTTACATTCTTTACATTCTTTACATTCTTACGATGTTGTTGCTTGTTTGTTATTTGTTTGTTGCTTGTTTGTTGTTCGTTTGTTGCAGACTGTGTTGATAAAACATTTTCGATTTCCGCAATCCCGCTGTTCAAAAGACTTTCAAGCTCTTTTTTGTTTGTTGCTGACTGTGTTGATTTTTTTAAGTTTTCAACCGTGTTCATAATTTGTTTACAGAAAACGGCGTTTTCTGTTTGTTGCTTGTTTGTTATTTGTTTGTTAATCTGCGTGTTGCTGTCAATGTCGTCAGCTTGGTAACTGCCCCAATTTATCACGGTTATAACGGTGTATTTGTTTGTTGATTTGCTTGTTATCTCTCCCGTGCTCTCCAACTTCTTTAAAGCTGTCCTTATTTGTTGAACAGTAAAGCCTAAAGCCTCGGCTAACAGCTTGTAACTGGTAACAAACTGACCGGCATTCATCGTTTGTCCCATCCATTTAAACTCTTTAAATGAAGCGGTTAAAAGGCAATGTAAAAACAAGTCCTTTACCACGCTGTCCTGATACCAACCCCACTGTATCAATTTCCTATACAGCTTTATGTACCCGTTTAATTCTTGCATATTCTACCTCGCAATTTCGCTGTCAAGCACATATTTGCATATGGTGTATATTTCAAGCGCCATATTTTCACGGCTGACAAATTTTATCCTTAAATCGTAATCAATCTCTAATTTATGCAGCGCACTCCAAAAAGCTTTTTCCGAATAATTATTTGGGTAATCATGGCTTAAAATGCCATCCCAGCCGCTCGGCTGCTCCACGAGCAAATACTTGTGTTTTTTATTGCGTGCCCTTTTCAGCTCACGCAGAAATGCGTCGTCATACTCTGTGCGCCCGTCAGAGCGTTTTTTCTTTTGACCGTATATAGAGCGCGCCAGTTCTTCCAAACTGTTTTTGCGCTCGATAAAAAGCTCGTCCGTAAAGAATGTATCCATAGGAAAGCCCAGTTCGGGGGCGGCTTCGATAAGAAAGCCGTAATCCCCCTCGCGAATGGAGCGCTGCCGGTATTTAATACCTTTACCGTCAAAATAATCCAATATATGGTCGTTTACCTGCTCATTAGTCTGACAGAGTATACACATTTTGCTTAACAGTTCTTTGTACTGTTTATCTGTGTAATATATTTTCATTATCAATCAAAAGGCAGGTCGTCGTCAGAATCAATGCTGGCGAAAGCGTCAGTGGTAGGCTGTGCCTGGGCGGTTTCTTTGAGCTTTTTTAATTCCGGTGCTTTAAAATTGCCGGAATGTATATCCTCAACCGAGCAAAAACCCTGAACATCTACGCCCTCTTTGACTGTACCGTCGTTTCCGATGTATTCTCTGTAACCTATAACAAGCCCTATGTATTTGCGTTTAAATACTTTTTCATCGTCGTTGAATACAAAGCCCTTATTGGACTTCTCAAAAGCCGTCAGCATAGTCTTGAAATAGCCCTGTGCTTCTTTTTTGTATGACTTTGAGAATTTACCCGCCCAAAAGTTTTTGGCTTCGTACAGGCTGCGATAGGTGTTTTTGAATTCGCCTTCGGCAATGTCAAATTCAAATCTTAACTGTTCCTTATCAGGCACATCTTCAACGGCGGTTATACCGCAGACATAACCGCCCATAGGCAGTTTTTCAAACCCCTTTGCCTCTTTTACGCTGTTCCAATCAATGTGTTTCATCTTCGTTTGCTCCTTTTAAGTTATAATATTTTCTGATTTCTTCATCGACGAATTTAAGGTCGTTGTCGATTTCAATTTCAAACATTTCCATAGGCGATTTCGCCGTTGTCGTACCGTCCGACTGAGTAATAAATTTGTGGCTTTGTCCATCTGTAACACAGAAAAGCACTATAAGAAAAAGTCCCTCTAACGTCAGCTGATTGTCAAGCATTTTGCCAATAGTTTTGGCTTTCTGTTTACCCGTATCCGTTGTTTCGCAATGATGTAAAAAGTATACGGTCTTATCATCATCAATATCGTTGACGCAAAATTCAATGAGTTTTTCAAAACTTACCGCCATATCCGTAAATTTTCCGTAACCTGTTTCTTTTACCCTGTCAAAGCTATCAAAAGCCATTAAATACTGACTATCATCAATGACGAACGTATTTACAGACGAATTTTTTATAACGCTCTTTATAAGCGTATAACGGTCTGTGCCCTTTTCTTTTGCCTTGCGGCTTATGTTGTACGGCGTTATTTCCGTCCTGAAAGGCAACGGCTTTCCGGCAACGCTTATAACGCCCACTTCACCTTTCTTGAAATTGCGCAGCGAAGTCGATTTTCCGCTGCCGCTTTCGCCTAAAATCATAACCGGAATTCCCATTTTTTACACACCCCCTTCACCTGATTCTTACTCCCTCACTTTGCTCTATGTGAGCATATGCGGTTTCGTTGCCCCTCTTGAGAAAGTCGATTATTGCTTTTTTATCAATCTTCGGCTCCTGTGGTATCAAATATTCATTTGGAATAGCCCTTTCATCGTCAACAATCAATGCAGGAGGATTTTTTTGCACATTAAAACTAAACAAATCGGTGCGAAATTTGGTGTTATCCGTTGCAATCATAGCGGCCGTAAGGCTCTGCTTCATATATGCAATATTGTTCTGTATTGCCGTTTTGCGCTCGGTAAGCCGCTTTATTTCTGCAGCTATTTTTTCAGCATCGGCGGAAAGTTCGCTTATAATTTTTGCGTATCCGTCTGCCTTTTCTTTTATATCACCTTGCAGAGCTTCAAGCGTATCCTTGACAGCCTGTCCGTCAATATCCGGATTCTGCGCTAATTCAAGTAATCTTTTATAATCGTCCGTCAATTCATAAAGTGTCATTTTTCATCTCTCCTAATATTTCATCAATTTCCATTCGGTTTTTACCCTTGAGGTAATTTATCAGTCTCCACTCTGCCGATGTAATATCATCATCATAAATCATACCTGTGTCCCCCGTTCTTTCTCCAAAAAATCTGCAAACCACTCTCTGTCGTCCTCAATAAAAGCACGGCAATCAATCTTATTATTTTCTATGTATTGAAACAGTGCGGTTTTAATTTGTTCTGCTGATAGCACATCTGCAATCAATGCCGGAACCGAAATCGTTTCATTCTTGCACTCGTTGCTCGCTTTCTCAAGAGTTTCATAGTCCTTTGCATAGTGATTTAAGCAATCGTCACACAACCCATCGTTATTTTCAGAATTATTACAGCCGGAACACAGTCTGCTACAGTTTTCACTATCACATCGGGGACAAAAGAAACCGCTAAATTCCTCCCCGCAATTGTCACATCTATACATTAAGGCTCCACCTCCTCTACGTAACACCACGATTGCGGCGGTCGCTTAAGTTTAAATACATTTTTATAACTTTCGTATGAAGAAGTTGCGCCGCCCTTGCCGTTATAAATTCCATAAACCCATTCACCATTTTTATAGTTTGTTCTGTGTTCTTGTCCATCTCTGTTTATTGCCTGCGCTCTAAATAATATTTCTCTCACTCTTCTTCACCCACCATTTCTTTTACATAATCGGGTAAGTCACTTGTCCGAAGCAAACCTTTGCTTGATTTATCAATTAAAAATTTTGCAAACTCTTTGTAAGCCTCGGCTTTAATTTGCTTTTCCCATTTGTCATATTCGTGTCGATAATAATATCTTTTATATCTCTCAACCTCCGCCTTTTGACGGTTGATAAGGTCCAACGTATCATTTATTGCATTTGCTACAATTCCCCGCTCTGCAACCCGCGGTTCTGCATAGTACAAATTTCGATAGTAATTTAAAATCTCAATAGCCGTCATATCACTGGTCTTTTCTGCAAAATTAAACATTAGCGTCTCTCCTTTTTCCGTAGCTGCAAAAATCATCTGCGTGCATATAAAACATATTAGTCCTGCTTTTAATATCACGCGTGCAATATTCGGCTACATAGTGCCGGCAATCTTTACACCGTACAATTTCTACCACATCAGCGGTTGGTGGGGCTTTTATTGCTTGAATAGCAAGCTCTATACCGTATCTTATATCGCCGTTATCAAAATGAGCCGGTATTTCGTTGACCTTGTTAATCACCGCTTTGCGTTCTATATATTCACTCATTTTTCTACCTCCTCATTCGGTGCCGATTTCGTCAAGCCGTTTCTTCATAATATCCAGCGCGCCGTAGCATGCGTTCTGCGCTATATAATCAGCTATACCGCCAAGCACGCGAAGCGCGCACGGTATGGCAAGGCTGTTGCCACACA
>ERZ808252.2225-NODE-2225-length-12195-cov-5.835091_pt1 | contig 12195 bp, 15 predicted proteins | sample MGYA00521242_ERZ808252 | MGnify/ENA primary metagenome ERZ808252 (study PRJEB31516, sample SAMN03275581) | gut metagenome | biome: mammalia-associated habitat; material: feces | host: Papio cynocephalus | place: Kenya | collected 2012-08-07 ...
GACGCGCGGAACGACACGCGGGTCGTTCCCTACGGATTACGACCCTGCAAAGTGCGTAACCCATCAAAAATGAAACATTGTAGGGAACGACCCATGTGTCGTTCCGCGCGTCCCGCTCACCAAACGAGTGCGAAGCCGCGCCCACCCAAAAAATCCCCTCCCAAATCACAAAAAAACTTCGCCGAGCCGAATCTCATTCCCACATACAGGACCCCAACCCGCGCAACGCCGCGCAGTCAGGTAACCTGATATGCACTGTGAATGAGATTCGGCTCAGCGAAGTTCGGGGAGAGAAGGAGGGGTTTGGGGAGGGAGGCGGCGATTTTGCAACGCAAAATCTGCCGATAGCGGCTTCGCCGCGTTGGACTCACCATCCGAAAGGGGGTCCTCTCCCTCCCCAAGGTCTTCCCTCACTCCCTGAACACCACTCTGAACCCAATCTCCGAGGAGCCCGCGCGGTAGGCGGTGAGCGTCGCGCGGTGCGCGGAAGCCGTTGCTTGTGCAATGGATAAACCAATGCCGAAGCCGCTCCCAGAGGTCCGTGCCTTGTCCGAACGGTAGAAACGGTCGAATAAACGGTCCAAATCCGCCTCACCGACCGCCGCATAGCTGTTTACCACCTCTAACACCGCGTGACGCTTGCAGGAAAGCGTTACCCGTATCTCCCCCGAGGGGTCGCAGTACTTCACCGCATTGTCCAGCAGAATCGCCAGCAGGCGGCGAATCGCGCCCTCGTCACCATAGCATTTGACCGCAGGCGTAAGACCCGATACCATCCGCTTCCCCTGCGTGTGCGCCAACGGCTCAAATTCCGATACCGTGTCCGCCACCGTTTCCGAGAGGTCGAATTCCGACTTGGAAAGCGGCGGCTTTTCTTCGTCCATGCGGCAAAGCGTTACCATCTGCCCCACAAGCTCCGCCATCTGCCGCCCCTCGGCGCGAATGTCGTCCAGCCACTCGTTCTGCCCCAATTCCACTTCCGCAATGTCCAGATTCGTCAGAATCAGCGTCAACGGCGTTTTCAACTCGTGATTCGCGTCGGTGATGAACTGCTTCTGCTTCGCGTAGCTCTCCGCCGCAGGCTTGACCGCCACGCGCGAGAACAGAATGATCAGAAGCAACACCACCGCAACGCTGCCCGACAGAACCGCCGCCGTGTTCAGCAACTGAGTCCGTTGCTGCGAGCGGTTCATGCTCCCGTCCACAAAAACAATCGCAGTCTCGCCATCGTCCGCATATACTTTGTAGCGATAGATGCCGTACCACCCCCGCGCATTCCCCTCGCGGACCGCCGCGGCATAGGCAATCGCCTCGTCCGCATCCACCGCGTGAATGTGCTCGGTGTCCACGTCAATCTCGCCGTCATCCTCATAGGTCACCGTAAAATAGCGCGTGCTGAAGCGCACCTCGCTCCCCATGCCCATGCCTCCATCGGGCTTACCCATGCTGTCCTTCGGCGGCGGAACATCATCGTCAAGCTCGGGAAACTTCCAACGTCCCGAGGATACCGCATCGGTCAGCGTGTCCATCGTGTGATTCAGCGACGAATAGCCCGATACTGCAATCAGCACAAAAATCAGAGCAAACACGCCGAGCATCGACAGCGTGCTGATCAGAATGAATTTCCTGCGCAGCCTCCAAATCATGCCGCACCCTCCAATACATACCCCGCACCGCGAAGGAAGCGCACCCGCCACGAGGAACCGATTGCCTCCAGCTTCCGCCGCAGGTTGGAGACATGAACCCATACCACACTGGTGTCCACGTCGGTGTCCCAGCCCCAGACGTGCGTGATAATCTGCTCGGTTGTAAACACCGCCCCCGGGTGCTCGGCAAGCATTCCGAGAATCTGAAGCTCCTTCCCGCTGAGCAGCTGTTGCTTCTCTCCGCATCGGATTTCGCAGGTCGAGCGGTTCAGCGTTGTGTCCCCGAGCGTGACGGAATCGGGCGTGAAGCGGTCCCGCCGCCGCAGCATCGCGCGCACCCGCGCCAACAGCTCCTGCACCGAAAAGGGCTTGGGCAGATAGTCGTCCGCCCCCGCGTCCAGCCCCTCAACCCGCTGGTCCACCTCGGTCCGCGCGGTCAGAAACAGCGCGGGCGTGGTGATTCCCTCGCGCCGCAGGGTCGAGAGCACCGTCAAGCCGTCCGCCCCGGGCATCATGATGTCAAACACAAACCCATCGTATTCCCCCGTGCGGGCGTAGTCCAGCGCGTCGGTCCCGTTCGATACCCCGTCCGCCGCGTATTGGTTGGACGTGAAAATATGCAACAAAGATTTGAGCAACCGCGGATCGTCCTCCGCTATCAAAAGCCGCATAACCATTCCTCCTTTGCCTGCTGTCAGTTTACCATATCTGCCTTAAGTATGCCTAAAGGCACCGGTTTCTTATCACCATTATACCACAAAACGCAGGTTTTGTCCAGCCCGTTTGCGAAAGGAGGGAAGCAACGCATGAATATTCTGCTTTGCGGCGCGAGCGGCAGGATGGGAGGCGAGGTCGCGCGCCTCGCCCTTGCGCGGGGCGATACCGTGACCCCCGTTGACCCGCGCCGAGGGCTTCCCGATGCGTCCTTTGCCGATATCCTCATCGATTTCTCCCACCCCGACGCAACCGCCGCGCTCCTCGCCTACGCAACGGGAAACCGCCTGCCGCTCTGCCTCGGCACCACGGGGCAGGACAAAGGGCAGCTGCACGCCATCCGAAGCGCCGCCGAGCGCATTCCCCTCTTCCGCACCGCAAATTTTTCGCTCGGGGTCGCCCTTCTGGAGCGTCTGCTGACCCTTTCGCTGTCGGTCTTTCCAAACGCGGAGATTGAAATCACGGAGACCCACCACAGCCGAAAGCGCGATGCACCGAGCGGGACCGCACTGGCGCTTGCCGATGCCGTCCGTGCCAAATGCCCCGACCGTTTCCCCCGCCTCGGGCGCACAGGCTACGGCGCACGCGACCCGCGGGAAATCGGCATCCATTCCCTGCGCATCGGCAACACCGTCGGTATCCATGAAATCCTGCTCGATACGGGCGGAGAAGCCTTCACGCTCCGCCACGAGGCGCACGACCGCTCGGCTTATGCGGCGGGTGCGCTTGCCGCCGCCGATCTGCTGGTCACCAAGCCCGCGGGACTGTTCGGCATGGCGGACCTGTTTGCCAATCTACCATAGGAGGCTTTTTCCATATGAACATCCGAATCGCAATCTGCGGCTACGGCAACCTCGGAAAAGGCGCGGAGCGCGCCGCACTTGCCGCACCCGACATCGACCTCGTTGCCATCTTCACCCGCCGCCCGAACGAACCGCTCCGAACGCTTGGTAACGTCCCCGTCCTGCCGCTCTCCGCCCTGCGGCATTGGAAAGGGCAGGTTGATGTCCTCCTGCTCTGCGGCGGAAGCGCAACCGACCTGCCGCGCCAGACCCCGACCTTTGCCGCCGACTTCAACACGGTCGACAGCTTCGACACGCACGAAAAAATCCCCGCGCATTTCGCCGCAGTCGACCGCGCCGCGCGTTCCTCGGGGCATCTCGCGCTCATCAGCGCAGGCTGGGACCCCGGGCTGTTTTCGGCGGCGCGGTCCCTGTTCGCCTCCGCCCTGCCGAACGGCGAGACCGTGACCTTCTGGGGCAGAGGGGTCAGTCAGGGGCATTCCGATGCCATCCGCCGCCTGTCAGGGGTGCGGGACGCAAGGGAGTATACCGTCCCCATCCCCGAAGCCGCAGAGCAGGCGGAGCATGGGCAGCTTGCGGGGCTGACCCCCGCAAAGGCCCATCGGCGGGAGTGCTATGTCGTCCCCGAGGACGATGCGGACCGTGCGAAAATCGAGCGGGAAATCCGCACGATGCCGAACTACTTCCAAGGCTACGAAACAACCGTCACCTTCGTCACACAGGAGGAGCTGACCCGCGACCACAGCGAGCTGCCGCACGGCGGGCGGGTCATTCGGAGCGGGAAAACCACCGCCGAGCATACCCATACCCTCACGATGGGACTGCAATCGGGCTCCAATCCCGAATTCACAGGCGGCATTCTCGTTGCCTGTTCCCGCGCCGTTGCCCGCCTGCGCAAAAGCGGCAAAATCGGCTGTATCACTCCGCTCGACCTCTCCCCCGCCCTTCTCTCTCCCCTCCCGCCCGAGCTCCAGAGGAAGCAATTCCTGTGAGCCAAGCGGTTGACGAACCGCTCGAAACCGGATAAAAAACAGCACCCGCCGAAACCGACAGGTGTTGAAATATACCCAAAATGGGTGTTGCTTTTTATCTCTTGAAAATTGTTCGCCCGTGAAGAAAACGCTCCTGTGGAGCGTTTTTAGGGCGAACGACAAAGCTATGCTTTGTCGACCGCGATTTGGAAAGGGATGAAAAACAACACCCGCCGAAACCGACGGGTGTTGAAATGTACCCAAAATGGGTGTTGTTTTTTATCTCTTGGAAAATTGCGGTGCACGGCGAGCAGCTTTGAGACCGTACTTCTTTCTTTCCTTCATACGAGGGTCACGCGTCAGGAGCCCTGCCGCCTTCAGAGCGGGCTTCAACTCTGCGTCCGAAGCAACCAGCGCACGCGCCAGTCCGTGACGGATTGCGCCTGCCTGTCCCGAGATTCCGCCGCCCTTTACGGTGGCGATGATATCAAACTTGCCTGCGGTTCCGGTTACACCGAAGGGCTGATTGACAATCAGCTTCAGCGTCTCCAGACCAAAATAATCGTCAATGTCTCTGCCGTTGACCGTAATCGCCCCCGAGCCGGGAACGATGCGAACGCGGGCAACCGACTTCTTTCTTCTGCCTGTGCCGTAGAAATAAGGCTTTGCACTTGTATACATCCGTTTATGTCCTTCCTTTCCTCAATTAAAACTCATAAGCCTCGGGCTTCTGCGCCTCGTGCTTGTGAGCTTCGCCGGCATAGACCTTCAGGCGGGCATAAGCCTGTGCGCCGAGCGTGTTCTTCGGGAGCATTCCCTTGATTGCCTGCTCCATCGCAAGCTCCGGCTTGGTTGCCATCAGGGTCTTGTACTGAACCTTCTTCAGACCGCCGATATAGCCGGAATGATGAATCAGGTACTTCTGCTCGAGCTTCTTACCGGTCAGAATCGCCTTGTCTGCATTGACGACAATCACGAAATTTCCGCAGTCGACATGAGGGGTGAATTCGGGAGCGTTCTTGCCGCGCAGCAGATCGGCTGCCGCAACAGCGGTCTTGCCCAAGGGCTTGTTCGCCGCGTCCAGAATGTACCACTTACGAACCACAGATTCTTTTTTCTGCATAAACGTGGACATTGTTGTGTTTCCTCCAAATTTATAGTACTACATTTATCACGCTCGGATATTATACCACACCCGCGCGGGCTTGTCAAGGGGTTTTTCAAAAAAAATTCCGTTATTTTAATTTAGATACCCCTAAACTCTCATTTTCTCTCGTTTTCTCCCGTTTTTGCGCCGTTTCCTCGCTCGTCGGGATTATTTTTTGACCGTAAAAAAGAACGGCTTCCGCCGTTCTTTTTTTGTTCAGTCTGCGTAAACGCTGACCTTCTTCTGCGTCTTGCTCTTGTGCTCGAACTTGACCTTGCCGTCAATCAGCGCGTACAGGGTGTAATCCTTGCCGACACCGACGTTCTCGCCCGCATGGACTGCGGTGCCGCGCTGTCTGACAATGATATTGCCCGCAACGACTGCCTGTCCGTCTGCCTTCTTCACGCCGAGACGCTTGGACTCACTGTCTCTGCCGTTTTTGGTAGAACCAACGCCCTTTTTGTGAGCAAAGAACTGTAAACTGAGCTTCAACATCATTCTGTTCCTCCTGTTCGTTTTTTGGATGGTAGAGATTATTCTCCGTAGGGTCTGTCCTCAACGGTCACGTCAAGGAAATCGCCGTATTCCTCCAGCATATCGCCGAGCTGCATATAGTACCCCATCATGATGCCCGAGACCGCATAACGCTTGTAGTCGTCGGCTTCAAACTCCGGCAGAGCGGCTTTTGCTCTGACACGGACGCGGGTGTCATCCTCCGAAATCTCGTAATCGACCGGAGAATCGTATGCAACCTCAACGGTGTTGATGAGAAACATGGTCATTGAGGAAATCGCGGCGCAGAGGATATCGTCCCCCGCCTCACCGAAGCCGGTGTGCCCCTGCTCCTCAAAGCCGTAGAATACTCCACCGCTTCTGAAAAACACGATTTTCGTCATGTTCTTTGGTTGAAGATCAACCCTCGATCTTCACGATCTGCACCTTGGTGTAAGGCTGTCTGTGACCGATCTTCTTCTTTTCGTTCTTCTTGGACTTGTACTTCAGAACGTAGATCTTCTTGCCCTTGCCGTTTTTCAGGACCTTAGCGGTCACCTTGGCGCCGGCAACGACGGGAGTACCTGCCTTGAAGCCGTTGTTATCCGACAGAGCCTTGACCTGATCGAAAACGATCTCGTCCCCCTCGGCAACCTCGAGCTTCTCAACGAAAATGATGTCCTGCTCGACTACTTTGTACTGCTTTCCGCCGGTTTCGATAACTGCAAACACGAAAAGCACCTCTCTTTCTCATAGACTCGCTGAAACGGGGCGGTGTCAGAGACACACTTCAAAAAGCCTTTTTCAAGCGGCGTATTATTATACCATGAAAAAAGTCTTTTGTCAAGGGTTTTGCGAAAAAAAGCGGGAAAGGTCTTGATTTTTTGCAAAAAATATGCTATAATACCTTTCGGTCGATGTTTCCGTAGCTCAGTTGGATAGAGCGACCGCCATCATTTTATAAAAAATAAGCGCCCCCATAGTTAAATGGATATAATAAACCCCTCCTAAGGGTTAGTTATGGGTTCGATTCCCGTTGGGGGTGCCACAAGCGGTCTGTAAGAAATTTATAGACCGCTTTTCTTCTGAACGTACAAATTGCAGTCAGATGTTTCTTCAGGAGGTAGAACAACATATGGACACCGTAACAATCATTCTCTGCATTGGAATTACTTTTATTGTGACAATAGGAATCGGGGTTGTCTTTGGAATTCACCAAAAGAACAATAAGACAGTGTACGCCAAAAGCAAGCGGATACAAGCCCTCTGCGCCCTAAATGATACAACTCAATTTTTTCACTTTCAGCCATACTACTGCAATCACCAATCGTGTAATTCAAAAAGGCAGTTAGACCATTTTTCCATGAATGAATACATGATTGCTTTGATAGACGAAAACGAGGAGTTTTACCGTCATCTGCTTTTCATGGTATCTCAAAACATAGAGCGATATGACGCTTATGTAAGACAAGCCGATACGCTAAAAACAAGCGCAACAGAGAATTTCTGTCAGGTCTTCGGGTTCAGTCTTTCAAAATTTCTTAAATATGAAGAACGTCTATTTAGGAAAAACCTGTTAAAAAAGCCGCAAACGGATGTAATTATCCGGTGTAAGGCAACATATGTTTCTCCAAAAGGGAGAAATCACTATAGCAGAGAACAAAGTTATAACTATCTTGCCTTAAAATTCTACTTTGAACGCGCAATCGACTTAAAGAAGCATCGGCAAACAAGACAATATCAAATCAAGTTGGAGCGTGCAAAGATGACAGATTCTTTGAGATATGACATATTGAAAAGGGATCATTTTCGGTGTCAGATTTGCGGCTCTTGCGCGCAGGATGGAGTAAAACTCCATGTGGACCATATCATTCCCGTTTCAAAGGGTGGAAAAACCATAGCAAGCAATTTACGGACACTATGCGACCGATGCAATATGGGGAAAAGCGATAAAATATAGATTTTTGCGTGAAAGGCAATTCTATATATCAAAAGCACCTGCAACAACAGGTGCTTTTGATAGGGAAAAGTTGACGAAACAGAAGAAGCAAATGTCCCGCATTTCTGCGGGACCTTCTGTGATAATGCTACAGAAAAACAACCCGAGAAAAAGTCCAAAATGAAGCTTTTCTTTTCCTGCATTTTTCGGAGATTGCCTTTGTAGGAACATTTCATACATCCAATAAAAACCGGCTCAAAGTCATTACAACTCTGAGCCGCTTTTCATATCAATTCTTCTCCTTGAAGTCCGCCCTTTAGCGTAACAAGGATATGTTTATCTTTATTTACCTGAATGCACTCCACAATTCGACGGATCGTAACATCGTCAAATTCGGAGAAGTTCAAATCAGCATCCATCAGTAAGGCAGTCAACCTTGCTACTTCACTATTAACCGTTTCGCTTTGTGACGCCTGTGCTTTGGCTGTTTCAAGCAAATTACGCAATGCGGTCAATTGCTCAAACATCTTTTTAAGTTCAGCCTCGTACTTATCGACATCACCACCCGTACTGGCTGCACGATCCATAAATATGGTCATATCCTCATTCAGCTGTGCAATCTGATTTTCAAGATTATAGACATCAAGCGCCGCTGCATTTCCGGATATACCGTATTGCAAATTGCTCTGTATCAATCGAACGACTTCTTCCCTGTCGGACATCATTTTTGAAAGGCATCGTAGGATTACCGAATGCAGTTTCTTCTCTTCAATTCCAAACGAATCCCGACAGGCGGTTGTTCCATGATCAATTCGGTTGATACAGCGCCAATAATATACTTTTTTGTCCGTTTCATTTTTGCAGGTTCTCTTGTAAGCTCCACCGCAACATCCGCAGACAAGCAGATCTGTCAGTGCATATTTTCCGCTATACTTGCCAAGTTCGGTTAATCCTTTGTCAGATTTCTTTCGCTTGTTGGAGCGTCTTGCTATCTCCAATTGAACAAGATTGAATGTCTCCCGATCTATAATAGCCGGATGATTGTTGCTTATCAGATAACGGGTAAGTTCCCCGTTATTCTTCAATACCTTTTTGGAAATGCAATCTCTCCTGTATGTCTTTTGGTAAAGAACATCCCCGACATACTTTTCGTTTTTCAGCATATAGCTGATGACGCTTCTTTGCCACACGCTGTTCCCCCTCGGCGTTTTGAAGCCGTTGCCCTCAAGGTACTGCTGTAGCTGAAGCAGACTCGCGCCATCCAAAAACATCTTGAAGATCGTTCTGACCGCTTCCGCTTCTTCCGGGACAATGTAGCTTACGGTGTAGGTCTGCGCCGAGGTTTTGGTGTATCCGCACTGTGAACAGGTGGATACGGTCTGACCATTTGAGGTTGTGCTTGTAAAACTGTGATTCTCATAGCTTAACGGCAGTTGGAGCATCGACAGGACTGCACGGCATATGGAAAGCCGGTGTCCTCACTTCGTTTTCGGTGGGCAACGCAGATCAGGTCTGTCAGCGTCAGCCCGGTTGGATTCATTTCAATGTACATTCGATTCCTCCTTGAATCTTAATTTTGGCAATAAAAAAAGCCACCTTCATTGACCGCAAAATTGCGGTATAAAGATGGCTTGATTTCGGATATTCAGTTGGTCAGGCGGGAAGCAGGTCAAGAAAACGGCTGAGCAGGTTAAATACACCCACATACTCCTCGCTGTTCTCAAGGGTACATCCCTGTGACTTCAATGCAAGACGGCGTTCATTCAGGATCCCGATAGCAGTTCTGACCTGATAGCCGGTAAGTTTCATGCGGTAAACGGATTCATAATTCTTTTTCATGTGTGTCCCCTGCCTTTCTTCACCTATATTATATAGGAAAGCAAGGGGATTTGCAAAGGTATGATGTCACTGTGCGGCTATGCGGACAAAACGCAGCCATTTTTCTTTGAGCGAAATTTTCTCGACACGGTATCCGTATTGTTCTGCTTCCTGTTTGTAACGGAGGAAAGAATGATCCAATGGAAAACCAAGAATCTCTTCTATCCGTTCAAAGGAAAATTGAATACATCCACTTCCGTCACCGGAAAGGAATCTCCAAAGCGGCTCATATTTGCTCAATGAAATCACCTCCGAATCAAAGAAAAATGCCCCGAAAGTCGAATGATTGTAAACAGGTAGTGGTCAGTGCCAAATGGTCTTTTCGGCGGTATTTCGCCTGGTTAACAGTCATTCGGTGTAATGAGTGTGATTAACAGTTATTTGCCCGTATTTTCGGCTGAATTGTCATGAGTTCAAGTCATATAGGCTCCAAAAAAGTTGCACTGTTTTGCAAACATCATTTTTGCTCCGAAAATAGCAAAAAACCCTTGAAATACAAGGGTTTTTCGCTAAGTTGCTTTTTTGTAGCATCTTGATGGCGCACCATGGCGGACTCGAACCGTCGACACCTAGCGTCGGAGGCTAGTGCTCTATCCATCTGAGCTAATGGTGCGTTCTTGCCGAACGTTCTTATTATAGCACATTTCCGCTCGGATTGCAAGCGTTTTTTCTGATTTTTTTCGGCTTTTCTCAAAATTTTCGCGTCCGCGCTCCCGCCTCTCCCCCTCCGCGGCGGCTTTGTGGGGCGGTTTGTTGAACTTGCTGTCCGTTTTTGGATTTTCTTTGTATAAAAAGTCGCTTGACTTTCTGCCGCAAACGCGATATAATAAAGCGGTTGGAAAGAGCCGCTTCGGTTCCGCTCCGACAATAATAAAGGCAGGTAAAAACTTATGGAAGAATTCAATATCCTGTTCAGTCTGGCACTCGGGCTGGTTGCGGGGCTGTTTATGTCCCGTCTGATGAAGCCGCTCGGACTTCCCGCCGTGACCTCCTATCTGATTGCGGGCATTCTGATCGGTCCGTTTGTGCTCGGTCGGCTCGGCATCACGGGGCTGTTTTCAAGCCTTGCGGAGCTTTCGACAATGGGCAGTCTCGTGCAGGACGTGGCGCTCGGCTTCATTGCGTTTGCAATCGGAAACGAGTTTAAGCTCTCCGACCTGAAGCACACGGGCAAGCAGGCGGCTGTGGTCGGCGTTGTGCAGGCTGTGGCGGCGATGATTGTGGTGGACGCGGTTCTGATTGGGCTGCACTTCGCGCTCGGACAGGAGGTTCTGCCGCTGTCGGTTGCCATTACGCTTGGCGCGACCGCGACGGCAACGGCTCCCGCGGCGACCCTGATGGTGGTCCGTCAATACAAAGCAAAGGGTCCCCTGACCGACATCCTTTTGCCGGTTGTGGCTCTGGACGATGCGGTGGGCTTGATTTGCTTCTCGGTCTCCATTGGTGTTGCGCGCGCGGTTGAGGGCGGCGCGGTGAGTGTGATTTCGATTCTGGTAAATCCGCTTCTGGAGGTTCTCCTCTCGCTCCTGCTCGGCACGCTGGCGGGTGTGATTTTCACGGCTGTGGAGAGCCTGTTCAAGTCGAACAGCAAGCGGCTCTGTCTCTCCATCACCTTTGTGCTTCTGACGATTGCGCTCTCGCAGCTGGAGTACACGTTTGATTCGGGCTTGAAGATTTCCTTCTCGTCGCTTCTGGTCTGCATGATGCTTGGGACACTCTTCTGCAATCTCTGCAAGTCTGCGGACGAGCTGATGGGCAAGACCGACAAGTGGACGATGCCGCTCTACGTTCTGTTCTTTGTCATCAGCGGTGCGGAGCTGGATTTCACGGTTTTCTCGAGCATCGCGGTAATCGGTGTCGGTTTGGCGTATGTGGTATTCCGCTCGTTCGGCAAGTGCATCGGTTCGCACTTCAGCGCGAAGGCGACGCACTGCCCGCCGTCGGTTGTAAAGTATCTCGGCATTACGTTACTCCCGCAGGCAGGGGTTTCGATTGGAATGTCGATTACAGCTGCGGCGGCGCTTCAGCACGGTTCTCTGGTACGGAACATTGTTCTCTTTGCGGTTCTGATTTACGAGCTGGTTGGACCGTCTCTGACGAAGTGGGCTTTGATCAAAGCGGGCGATGTCACGCCGAAGCCCGCCGAGCACAAGCCGACCGTAGCCGAGATGTTCGCCGACGATGTGGATGAAGACGATACGAAGTGATAAGGGAAAGACCTTGGAGGCGCAGGACCCCCTCTTTCGGAGAGGGGGTCCTACCCTCCAAACCTCCCTGACCTCCCGAGAACTTCCCCACAGGACCCCGCCATTATGGGAGCGAAAATTTGGTTCGCTTTACGTGGTGGCGGGGTCCTGTGGGGAAGTTTTTGTCGTTTGGGGAGGTAGGGATTTTTTGCAGGGTGCGGCTATCGCACTTTTTTTGTGAGTGGGACGCGTTTCGTAGGTATGCCATACACGGGTGCCGAGATTCCGCCTGCCGGCGCCCCTGCGGGGTTCGACTGCGCGGCAATGATTGGTTTTCGCGTTCGCCCTTGCACGGGTGGTGCCGCTCCGCTCAGAATGACACGGAGGCTGGGTGTTGCGTGGGTGATACAATTTTTATC
>ERZ808252.2226-NODE-2226-length-12188-cov-3.044177_pt1 | contig 12188 bp, 6 predicted proteins | sample MGYA00521242_ERZ808252 | MGnify/ENA primary metagenome ERZ808252 (study PRJEB31516, sample SAMN03275581) | gut metagenome | biome: mammalia-associated habitat; material: feces | host: Papio cynocephalus | place: Kenya | collected 2012-08-07 ...
TTGTGTAAACATTTTGCATATTTTCACTTGCTCGTCTTGCATTTGCACCAGTGGACGAAATCTCCCACGAGAAAGATACATGAATAACTGCATCATAATCTTTAAGTAAGTTTTCAAAATACTCTTTGTACTGATACTCATTTACTGCACTTGTTGAAGGTAATTTTTTATTTTTATCAAAGTACTCAAAAAGTTTGGTATTGTCAAATTCTCCGTCAAGGTAAACATTATCTCCCATAATCACAGTAAAAGGAACTGTGTGTATATCAAATTTTTGCAATAATTCTTTTGGCATATCTATTGTGCTTTCAGCCGAAATCGCTATTTTCATTTTTATCTCCTTTGGTTTCCCTAATTGCATACATAATGTATAGCAAATAGTAAAAAAATACTACCTACTATTAAGTTTTTTATCTCTACAAACTAATAATAGCATAGTAGAGTTGTATTTTCGACATTCTACTACCAGTAGAATATGGGTTTTTAGTTGTTTTTTTGTTAGTTTTATGCTAGTATTCTTTATATGGAAAACTTAAATTTAGTTATTGCAAAAAATATTTGTGAATATAGGAAGAAATGTAATCTCACTCAAAGTGAACTTGCCAATCTTCTTAATTTTTCTGACAAATCAGTTTCAAAATGGGAGCGTGGAGAAAGTATTCCTGATATTAATGTCTTAATGAAAATGTGCAAAATATTTGGTATTAATATAAACGATTTAACAAGCGAACATAAGTCATACAAACTAACAAGTTTTTTAAAAAGAAACAGAATACTTATACCAATAATATCTGCTGGCCTTGTTTGGCTTGTTGCAACAATAATATTTGTTAGTCTTTTATTATTTGCTCCAAATGTTTCAAAAAAATGGCTATGCTTTATATTTGCAATTCCACTAAGTTCAATTATTCTTTTGATATTCAGTTGGATTTGGGGAAAAAGATGGATGCGACTTTTGTTTGAATCTATTATCACTTGGACAACACTTCTTTGTATATGCTTAAGTGTTTCAAAAAATGTTTGGTACTTGATGCTTATTGGAATACCTGTTCAAGTCCTTGCAGTACTTTGGTACTTTATGCGTAGGAAGAAAGATACAAAAGTTATAAATTATACCGAACAACAATAATTGTTACATAAAAAAACTTTGAAAATTTATTTCAAAGTTTTTTTGTTATTTAATTATTTTTCGCCATTATCTTTTGGTTCTTCATTGTTTACATCAGCATTTTCAGTATTTTGTTCTTCATTTGCTGGTGCATTTTCTACTGGTGAATTTTCATCTTGTGGAACTTGATTTTCACTTTCTTCACCTTCTTCTTGTTGTCCTGCAAGAATGTTTTCTTGATGTTCTTTTATTTGTTGTAATGTTTCACCAAGTTGACGGTTAAGTTCGTTTTGTTGTTCCATAAGTCTGTTGCTTTCTTGCAAAATTTGATTACTTATTTGAGCAAGTCCATCAGGAGATTTTTTGGGTCTACCACGCTTACCTTTTGGTTTTTCTTCTACTTGTTCGCTTGGCTCTTTTTTAGGTCTGCCACGCTTTCCTGTACCCTTTGGTTTTATGTTATCTTCTGTTGTTTCCTTTTTAGGACGACCACGCTTGCCAGAACTTTTTGGCTTTTCATTTTCTTCAGCAGAATCCGTTTTTTTAGGTCTACCACGCTTTCCTGTGCTTTTTGGTTTTTCAGTAGCATTTTCACTTGCTTCTTTTTTTGGTCTACCACGCTTACCTTTGCTCTTTGGTTGTTCGTCTTCAGTTGTTGTTTCTTTTTTAGGTCTGCCACGTTTTCCCTTTGGCTTATCTTGTGGTTCTTCACTTGTAACTTTTCTTGGTCTACCACGCTTGCCTTTTGGTTTTTCTTCAACTTGTTCTTCTTGTTTTTCTTCTTCTGGTTCTTTGTTATAAAGTTGAATTTCTTCTTGACCTTCAAGTGGTTTTTGTTCATCTTGTACAGATGGTTCTTCTTTATTTTCTTCTTCAACCTTTTCTTCTGGTTGTTCCACTTTTTCAAGGTTTTCAACTTCTGCGAGTTGTTCTTGTTTTGGTTCAACAGGTTTTTCTGCTTCTTGTGGTTGATTTGCTTGTTCTTCGCTTGGTTGTTCTTCACTTGCTACACTTTCGCCAGTAAGTCTTTCATATTCTTCTGGAGAAATATAGTTGCCATCGGCATCATAGATATCATTATTTTCATCATGATAATAGTTATGATTATCATAATATGTTCCATTTGCAAACCAATAGTAACCATTTTCATCATAGAAACCAGGGTTTGCATCTTCTTGATTTTCTTCTGGTTGCTCTGCTTCTTGTTGTTCTTGAACTTCTTCTTGTTTTGGTTCTTCCACAACTTCTTGTGGTTGTTCTTGATTTTCAACTGGTGTTTCTTCCGCAATTTCTTGTGCAGGTTCTTCTTGCTTTTCTTCTTCTACATTTTTAGCAGGTACTTCTGTTTCTTGTGGTTGTTCAACTTGTTCTTCACTTGGTTGTTCTTCCACAGCTGTTTCATTGGCATTTTCTTCCAATTCATCAGTTTCTTTGTTAGGTTCATTTTCAACTTCAGCTTCAGCACTTTCTTCTGCTTCTGCTTCTTGTGGTTGTTCTTGTGCTTCTTGTTCTGCTTGATTATGTATTAATTCTCTAAGGTCATTAATTACGCTATCTTTAATATTGTTAATTTCTTGAGCTTTTTCAAGTTCTTTTTCTGTTTCTTCTTTTTGTTCATTAAGTTCATTAAGTTCTTGTGTGTGTTTTTCTTGAACATCATTTAAGATTGCTTTATAAACTTTTGTTGCAAATGTGTCATATTCAGAAAGCATAACATTTGTTGCATACTCTTTCTTTTCTTCAAGTTCTGCTCTGCATTTTTCAATTTGTTCTTTAAGTTGAGCAGTTTCTTGGTCGTAACGAAGTGTTGCACTGTCTTGGTCTTTTTCAAGTTGTTCTTGCTTTTTGATTTCGTCTTGTTGTTGTTTTCTAATATAGTTTACTTCAATACGATTTGTTGACTCTTCTTGTTGAGTTCTAAATCTTTCAATATTTTCTTTACTTGCTTGAAGTTTGCGTTGATAATCTTTTGATGTATTTTCGTAGTTTCTCTTTAATGATTCAATTTCACTATCATATTGTTGAATTTGAGCAAGTATTCTTTGACGAGTGTTAAGATAAATCTCTGACTCTTTCATTGCTCTATCCAAAATAAGAGAACCATCTATGCCTGTTTTTTCAAAGTCATATGTTTCATGTTCAACTGCATTTTGTCTTGCTTTTTCAAGTTCTTCAGCTTCTTGTCTTGCACGCTTTTCAAGATATTCATTAAGAACAGGAATTCCACCTTTGATTTCTTTTCTTGTGAATAAGATTTCAAAGTCAACATATTTTGGAATTGTTGTTGATGCTTTATCAACATATCTATTGAATAAATGGAAATTTTGATACAAACTTGCAAGTGTAAAGTTTTGAGTTGTACGAAGCATCATTACAAACACAACACTAAATATCAAAATGATTGTTGGAGCGATAAGAGATATTGCAATTGCTTCAACTGTTAATGCTGTTGTTCCATAATTAAGCAATGTTAATAAGAATGTGATTAACATTGTTGCACCACAAATACCAATATAGTTCTTTATATTTGCTGTGTATGAACTTGTATGCAATGGCTTTTCAATACAGTTATACATACTCATATAGTAACTTGGAGCATGTTCACGATACAACATATATTGTTGCCAGTGATATCTTAATAATTTTGGTGAAGTTTTAATTAATTTGTTAAATTCAACCAAATTACTTTCATCAATTTGTTCGTGATTATATAGCCAACGATTAAGTTTTTCAAGGCTACGGTTAAGTCTTCCTTCATAAGCATAACGAGATTTTACCATAAAGAAAATTACCATAAATATGATAAAACCAAGGCTTATGTAGAATAATAAATCTTTAGTTAGTCCATTTTGGGTAAGTTTTAAAAAGAAATCCCAAATGTTATCAATGACACCTAAAAGCATAAATTTGTCCCCTTTTTATTACATTTTTCGAGTGTAGTATAACACATAAATATTTTTTTAACTAATATTTTTAAATATTTTTTTTGATTTTTTTAATATTTTTTTAAATATTTTTTTGTGAATTATTTTTTATTTATTTTTAAAGCAAAAAAGTTGATGCTATTTTACATCAACTTTTATTAGTTCGCATGGCTTTAAACTTAGTATATAACACTCATCAATTTGCCTTCCAAGTGCGTATGTTGCCGACTTTTTATATAGTAATAATTGTTTATAATATTTATTAATTAAACCACTTTCATTAAGATTTGAAAACTTGTAGTCAACAAGTATTGTTTTGTTATTTTTTATAATAATTAAATCACACACACCTTGAACAAGAACTTTATCATTTATATCACTGTCTTCAATTTCGCTGTATGGAACTTGCATAACAAATGTTTGTTCTTTTAGTGTTGTACTATCTTTGCACAATTCTTTTAACAATTTTAAATTCTTTATTACAATATCAAAGTTTAAGGCGTTTATTGTCTGCTCATTAAATATATTTTGTTCTTTAATTTTTTTGATTATTGTTTTTATGTTTTGAATATTCACAACATCATTAAAGTCGTATAATTCCATAATCTTATGATACAGACTTCCAAGTTCATTCTTTTGTATTCCTTGATATTTATCTTCACTTGTCAACAATTTATTTGGTTCAAAATTTTTGCTTGCAAATTCATCATCTGCTTTTAGAATACTCGACACAGAATTTTTCTCTGCAATAAATGTCGCCTTATCATTGAAATATCCTGTTTGAATATAATTTGCCAAATCTTTTATTTCTTTTTCTTCATATTGTTTATTTAGTATATTAGTATTATTAATAACATTAATACTTTGATAATCTTTTTGGTCAATAACATTGCAAGTATAATCTTTTGAATTCATCAAATTAAATGAACTAACTTTTGCATTAATTTTTGAAATATCTTCATTTGATAGTGAATTTACAATTTGTGTTAGATAGTTATTACTATTCATAATTTGCCAATCATTCTCAAATTTTTCATATTCCAACTTATTTGTTTGTCCAATTAAAATTAGTCTATTTTTTGGTCTTGTTAAAGCAACATACAAAAGTCGTAATCTTTCGCTAATATTGTCAATTTTGTTAAAAGTTTTTACAACACTATAAAATACACTATTACTTTTTTGTCTTAAATCTTGATTATAATATTTCAGCCCAACACCAATTTCTTCGTTTAAAACTATTTCAGGTTCTTGAGAATTTGTATTAAATGATGCCGAAAGTTCAGGAATTATAACAACTGGCCATTCAAGTCCTTTGCTTGAATGCATTGTTGTTATATTTACAACATTGTTTGATGTTATTGCTCCAACAACTTTTTGCTCTCTAACATTTTCTCTTATAAAGTTAAGATATTCTGTAACTGAGTAATTGTAATTTGAATTTGTGAAAGAATTTACAAAATCTTTAACATTTTTTGCTCTTGATAATCCGTTAAAACTATTTTGAATTTTGTATTCATAATTTGTTTCTTCCAAAATTTGATTTAATGCAAATATCAAACTTTGATATGTTGAATTGTAAGCAAATTTTTGCAAAAGTTCTGTCATATAATCAATTTTTCTTTTTATTTCATCATCTTTACTATATTCAAGCACACAATCATAAAAGTTTTGTTTACCCACAACATTTTTACGAATATCAAGCATTTCATTTGCAGAAAAATCAAATAAATTTGACATCATAACACTTGCAAGCGAAACATCATCTTTAAAATTTTGACTGACTTTTATTAAGTTTATAAGAACGCTCGCATCAAAAGTTTCATCAAGATTTGCATTTGAATTTTCAAGCACAGGTATATTAAAATTGTTAAATGCTTCAATGTATGCCTGCTGTTTTGTCCTTGAACGAAGAAGTATCGCAATATCTTTATATTCAATTTTGCGATAGCATTTTGTGTTTATATCATATATTTCTTCATTTAATAATTTTGTTATCCTTTCTGCAACAAAATTTGCAGAAGCCATATCATCATCACTTTCTTGATTTTGAAATTCTTGAACACTATACACCTTGCTTTCAGTTTCTTTTTCTTCTTTGTCCTTAAATAATATGTCAAGTTCAACGCAAGGATATTTTTCTATTTCAAAATCTCCTTGCCCATTAAGCATTGATTTATCTTTATAGTCAAGGTTTGCTGTTTTTTGAGTCATAATAACACTAAATATGTTATTCACAAAATTTAGTATTTGATGAGTTGTTCTAAAATTACAGTTAAGTTTCAGGTATTCAGATTTGTCATCATTTTCAAATTGATTTATTATATTTTCAAATATTTTTGCGTTTGATTGTCTAAACCCATAAATTGCCTGTTTTAAATCTCCAACCAAAAATAAATTATTTTCACTTCTAAGTTGGTTTATTAATTTTTCTTGTACTCTGTTTGCATCTTGAAATTCATCAATAAAAATGTGTTTATATTTTTGTTTTATTGTTTGCAAAATTTCAGGGTTCTCAAAAAGTTTTAAAGTCAATCTTTCAACATCGTTATAGTCAAAAAGATTTTTTGCTGATTTTATTTTTTCATATTCTTTTAAAAATCTTTCGTAAATGTCAAAGAAAATTAAAGTTGTTTTTTTGCAAACATAAATTGATTTTTTATATTCTTCAGCACTTTGAAATTCTTTTATAGAGTTTACCACATTATCAAATCTTTCTTTTTGAGATTTGATTTTTACAAGCAAATATTCATCTCTTTTATCTTTTTGTGGACTTCTGTCAATTTTAATTAAATTTGCATTATCAATCATTTCTGCCAAATTTTTAGAATTGTTTATCAAATCCATTCCTGCAAGAATAGAGTTAATATAAATACAATACTTTTCAAATTCTAAACTTTTTGACAAGTTGAACAAATCTTTTAATTTGTCGGCTAGATTTTTAACTTGTTCTTTTATGCTGTCGAATAAAATTTGACTTGCAAATGGATTATCTTGTGGTTCAAAAAGACTTAAACTTTTTGATTTAAAATCAACATAACTTAATATTGACCTGCAAAAATCATTCATTTTTAAAACAATTTCTTTTATCTTTTTATCTGTTCGGTTTGAGCCATAAAAATCAAAAATTATTGAAAAATCATCAAAATTTGATTTTTTATATGATTTTATTGCATTTTTTATTGCTTTGCTACGAATTAAAGTTTCTTCGCTTCCCTGCAAAATATTAAAAGCAGGGTCTATGTCTAATAAGTAAAAATATTTTTTCACAAGTTTTTGACAAAAACTATCAAATGTTGAAATGTCGCTGTTTACTATATTATCTAACTCTTTTTGAATTTCAACTTCGCCAGACTTTGTTATGGCGTTTATAAGTTTTTGTTTCATCTCACTTGATGCAGAATTGGTGTAAGTTAGTACCAAAATATCTTCAATTTTTACATTTTCTTCTGTAATTAGTTTTACAATTTTTCTAATCATAACAGAAGTTTTTCCACTTCCTGCCGATGCAGAAATGGCAATATTTTTGTCGTGAGATTTTAACACAGCATCTTGTTCTTCAATTATTTTAAATTGTTCATTTGCCATTTTTATTCTCCACTTCACCAAATGTATTTTTGTCGACTTTTACACCTTTTCTTTCTCCTGTTGCCAAAACATCAATGCCACAAATTGATTTATATTTGCAAAATTGACATTCATTTTCAAAAGGCGAAACAAATATATTCCCACTGACTATTTCTTTTATTCCTTGTTTTACAATATCTAACGAATATTTTGTAATATTGTCAAGTTCTTCTTTTGTTAAATTTTTGCTATATACAAAATTTTTATTATCCACATCAGATTTTGAAGAATATTTTGCTTGCAAAAATCTACTTGATTTTGTTTCCAAATTAAAAGTTTTATCCGCCTTTTCAACAAGAGCAGTATTGTCCAAAAAGTATCCATGAAGTTTATAATCATCTTCATTCTCTAATTTTGCATCACTGTAACTTTGAACTATTGGCAGATAAAAAGCACCAAATGGTTTTAATCCTTTTATTTTTTCAACAGCATAAAGATAAACATAAACTTGAATTTTTGTTCCATAGTAAACATTTTTTAAACTTGAATTTTGCTTACTGTTTGAACCTGTTTTATAGTCAATTATTCTAAAGTAATCATCACACTTATCAATTCTATCAATAACACCAATAATTTTATATTTTTTGTCCTGATGTAAAACATAAACATTTTCATCATTAAACTTATACTCTGTTTCTAATGGTTTAAAGTCAGAATTTTTTGCTTCATATGTTAAAAACTTTGCAAATCTTATTGTTTCCCCCTTTAACATATTAAGTGTAACAATGTTTTCTTCTTCACCAATTTTTTTGTAATCGTTAAGACTTAAAAGTTTGTCAATGATGCAAAGCACTTTATTCTCTATTTCTTCTTGCGACAAATCTTTAAGACAATTTTTATTTTCTCTCACATATATATCTACAAATTTATGTAAAAAGTTTCCAAATTCATATGCTTCAATATTCGCAGTTTTTTGTTCTTGCAATTTTAAACCATACTTTACAAAATGTTCAAAAGGACACCTATAATAACTTTCAATTTGGCTTACTTTTGTTTCATCTGCTTTTAGCATCATTTCACCATTTGAAATGTTTTCTTTATTTTGTTTTTGATATTCCAATTTTGCTCCAAGATTTAACAAACTTTTTTTAATTAGTCCACTATCTTGATTCTCACTGTTAAGATTATTGCTTCAAAAACATTTGGACAAGAAAACATTGTCTTTGTTATTTCATCTAAATCAAACTTTTCATAAATATCGTTTTGAGTGATTTTTATGCTATCTCCACAAATTGTAAGAATGTCATTAACAAAAGGACTGCACAAAATCTTTTTCCCATCATCACTTTGCAAATGATAAAAAACATATAGTTTTTCTTCTGCTGATGAAAGCAAGTCAAATAGTTTGAATTTTGTTCGTCTGTTTATCATCTTTGATGTTGGTGAAATTTTTACAACATTATCCAATTCTTCAATTTCATTATCACTAAGCAATGCTAAATCTTTTGTTGGTTTTGGCAAAACATCTTGGTTCGCCCCCAAGATAAAATAATACTTTGTTTTTTCAAAGAAACTTGAACTTGCATCGCCAACAAAAACGCTATCCAAACTTAATGGTACTTGTGATATTTTTATTTCTTTTAATGCACTAATATACAACTCATAAAATTCATTAAAAGATAATTCATCTTCAATGCAGTCAACAAGTTCACCATTAAGTTTTTCAATTTTATCAATAACTTGTGAATAAAGTTTTTGGTTAAATAAATCATTATTTTTTGCAAAAATTACGCACAAATTATCAATTTTTGACTTAATTTCATATTTCTTAAAGATATTTTCAACATTTTCTATATAATTTTTAATATTGTCTTTATCTTTAAATTTTTGAGAAGATTTGATTATTTCGCCAAACTCTTGCATATCAAAATTTTCAAAAAGTCTATCAGTCTTTTTATATTCAATCTCATTTGTAATAATATAATTTTGTATATCTTCCTTTAAATTTTTTTCAATATTTACGAATGAATTATTGAGCAAATTTAACAAACTTTCTTTGCTTAAATTATCGTTTTTTAAATCTAAAACAAATCTTATGAAATTACAAATTTCAGTACTATAAAATTGTTTTGATATATCAATGTAATATGATATTTGATACTTATCAAAAACATTTTTTAAATCTTCAAAATAATCATTTGTTGTTATTATTGAAATATCACTATATTTGCATTTTTTTAGTTTTGTTAAACTTGCAATTTTGTTAGCACATATTTTGATTTCATCTTGCTTTGTGGCAAGTTCCAAAACATTAACATACCCAAAATCTTGCATAGGCTTTATACCAAAACCATAAACATTATCAAACAATGCTTTTTGTGGGATACTTAAAACTTGATGACTTTCTTGCACAATATATTCAAGTTTTTTTTCCTTTAAAATGTCTGTTATATTGTTAAACATTTCTTTGTCAAATATCATATTGTTTTTATTGTGGTTTGGATAAAAACAACCAACAACAACATTATTTGCTGTTTTAAAAATATTTCTCAAAATTTCGTAACCTTGTTTTGTAAAAGCATCAAAGCCACAAAAATAAAAGTTTGTATTTTTTATACTTTCTGTTTGTTCAATTATTGAAGTAAATAATTTGAGTGTATTAGTGCCATCAAGTCTACCATTTAAAAGTTCGTTATATTTATCATTTATCACTGACAAGTCTTGTAATTTTTTTTGTGTGCTAACACTTGCACTTTCCCCCGCCAATTTTAACATATTTGAGTTTATATCACTTGAACGAATAAGACTTAATATGTTTTGAATTTTTTGGCAAAGACCTTGACTTAAGTTTTTTGAAAAGCAAGAAAAATTTTCTTTACATTTTTGCAATGCTCTAAACAACAAAAATTTACATTCATCATTTGTCAAGTAAACGCAATTTAATCCTGCTTTTGAAATAATATCTTTTGCAAGTGATGTTATGCCCATAACTCGAATATTAAAACTACTTTTTATATTCAAAACATCAAATACCATTTTTTCTGCAAGCAAAGAAAATCTATCAGGCACAACAATAATATTTTGGCTTGATAGATTTTCTTTTTTATCATTTATTTCAAAAATAACACTTTTTGAAATATCAATTAATTTTTGACCAGTTACTATTTTTATCATATTTTAATGATAACAATCTTTAATGTAAAAGTAAACGATTTTTTAAAATTTTATGCTTATTAAAATTTTATATTTTTCAACTATAAATATCTTGTAACATAAACCAAATATTTTAATTTATTTTTGTTATTTCTTTATTTTCAAATTTTTGAGTAAATTCTTTTAATTTTTTATTTTTATTACATTTTTCTGCATTTTTTATGCGTAAATCTTGAATTTCTGTATTTAATTTTTGATTTTTTAAACTTTCTAATCTAAATAATTTTTGCAAATTTTTAATTTCTTTTTCCTTTTCATTTATTTTGATTATCATTCGTTTTAATGCTTCGTTTGCCTTTACGCCAATTCCACCATTTTCTCTTATCACTCTTTCTTCCGTTTGTTTTTGGACCAATCTCACAAGCCCCATAAACAAACTGTTTATATCACTATCACTTAATAAGTTTTTGGGATTTACAAAACTTATAACATTGTTTGGTTTTTGTAGTTTTGCTTTTGGTTTATCTAATTTTAATATGTTCAAACATTTGTCATAAAGTGGTTTATTTTTTACAACAACTGCCCTAAACTTATTTTGCAATCTTACCATTTTGTTAATATCTCCATCAGCGAGTTGCATACAAGCTTTTCTCACAGAAATACCTTTGCTCGTTAATCTCAAAATTTCAAGCACTAAATTTTCGGTTTCATCTTCCGTAAATTCTTTTTGTTCCACTTTTTGATGAAGTGAAATATCTATACCCAAATTTTTTCTTCTTTCCTTATTATTTTCTAACTCATTTAATTCAGCATAATAATAATTTCTAACACTGTTTGGTTTTCTATTAGTTATTTTTGCATACAAACTAAACATTCCCGACAAATTATGATTTTGTTTTTTGCCGTCTTCTATAAATCTAAACAATTTGATAACTTCTTCATCTGTCCATTGTGAATAACTTTTCATTTTGCCCTACCTTTTTTAAAATTATTGACAGAATAAAAAAAGTTAAACTATGCATAAATAAATAGTAAATAAAAAAACTTGCAACCTTTTTGCAAGTTTTTATTTTTATTTATAAAACTCTTCTGTTTTTTCTTTATGTTTTTGTACATATTGCTTTGAATAAATATTTTGGGGTTCTTTTGTTTGTTGACTAAATTTTTCGGTTGTGAATACTGGTAATTTTTCACAAAGTTTTTTCTCACTCAAATTTGTTAAATCAATATTTTGATATTTTGCTTCGCCATTTTTGCACTCACATGCTGCAACCATAATTTTATTCCTTTGTGAGCAAACAACATCTTTAGCTTCTTGCCACATTTTTTGTTCTTCGCCACTTTTATTTTTATCAACTTGTGGCATAGAGTTTATCAATTCTTCCAATTTGTCGCCACAAAAATATTTTATATCTTCAATACATTTTCTATATTCTTTC
>ERZ808252.2227-NODE-2227-length-12177-cov-23.760188_pt1 | contig 12177 bp, 8 predicted proteins | sample MGYA00521242_ERZ808252 | MGnify/ENA primary metagenome ERZ808252 (study PRJEB31516, sample SAMN03275581) | gut metagenome | biome: mammalia-associated habitat; material: feces | host: Papio cynocephalus | place: Kenya | collected 2012-08-07 ...
CGGCACATAAAAAAAGCCTCCCGGTTTTCCCGGAAGGCCTTTGCGGAGAGAGAGGGATTCGAACCCCCGATACGTCGCCGTATGCCGGTTTTCAAGACCGGTGTAATCGACCACTCTACCATCTCTCCTTGTAGCAGAATGCGGCAACGCCGCGATTTTGACGGTGCAAAATTAATGAAAGCCCTGCATACTGACAAATTATGACTGAGGTTTTTTGAGGGCTTTTGCATTTTTAGTAATTTTGCAATCGGTTAAGGTGCTAATGTTTAGATAATAAGTTAGAACATAATGATATATCCCGACAATTTCGAAGAAAAGATTGGTTTCAACGAAATTCGCACCATGCTCAAGGGGCGGTGCCTTTCCGAGCTCGGCGTGGAGTGCATCAACAAGATGGAGGTGCTTCACGAGGGCGACGAAATACGCGAACGCCTTGAGCAGGTGAAGGAAATGCGCCAAATCCTCAACGAGGAGGACGACTTTCCGGTGGAAAACTTCATAGACATACGCCAGGCCCTGATGCGCATACGCCTTGAGGGCACGCATCTCGAAGAGCTTGAACTTTTCGACCTCATGCGCTCGCTTTCCACTATTTCAGACATTGTAAGTTTCCTGAAACGCGGCGCAAACGATGAGGAGGATAGCGCACCCTACCCCGCACTCCTGCGACTGGTTGACGGAGTGGCGGTTTTCCCCGAAATTGTGGAGTGTGCCGCTGCCATACTCAACAAATACGGAAGAATAAAGGACAACGCCTCGCCGGAACTCGCCCGCATACGTTCGGAGATAGAAAGCGCGAAGAGGGGCATTTCGCACTCTTTACGCGCCATCATTTCCTCGGCTCAGAAAGAGGGGCTTATCGACAAGGATGTAGCCCCAACCATACGCGACGGCAGGCTTGTGATACCCGTGGCCCCGGGGTTGAAGCGCAAATTCCGTGGCATTATACACGATGAGTCGGCAACGGGAAAGACCGTGTTCATAGAACCTACCGAGGTGGTTGAGTCGAACAACCGAATTCGCGAATTGCAGAGTGCGGAGCAACGCGAGATAATAAGAATTTTAAAGGGCATAACCGACCGTATTCGCCCGCAGATAGGCAACATTATTCCGAGCTATCATTTCATGGGCGAGATTGACTTTGTGCGCGCCAAGGCTCTTGTGGGCGAAAGCATGCAAGCCGTTGAGCCGCAGGTTAGCGACAACCCGGTGATAGATTGGGTGCAAGCCGTTCACCCCATACTCTCGGCCTCGCTAAAAAGACGAGGGGGGAAAGTTGTGCCGCTTGACATCGAAATTTCCTCAAGCCGCAGAATTCTCATAATCTCCGGCCCCAACGCCGGCGGCAAGTCGGTATGCCTCAAAACGGTGGGGCTTCTGCAATATATGCTTCAATGCGGGCTTTCCATTCCCGTGCGCGAAAATTCCAAGACCGGCGTATTCGACAGCATTTTCATTGACATCGGCGACGAGCAAAGCATAACAAACGAGCTCAGCACATACTCCTCTCATCTTTTGAACATGAAGACAATGATGAAGTATGCTTCGCCTCGCAGCCTTCTGCTTATAGACGAGTTCGGGGGTGGCACAGAGCCGCAGATAGGCGGCGCGCTTGCCGAGGCAATACTCAAACGCTTCATAGCAAGCGGCACATACGGCATAATAACCACCCACTACCAAAACCTTAAGCGTTACGCCGACGGACACTCGGGCGTGGTGAACGGCGCAATGCTTTACGACCGCGAAAAAATGCAGGCTTTGTTTCAGTTGCAAATAGGCCAGCCGGGAAGCTCGTTTGCCGTGGAGATTGCAAAGAAGATTGGCATTCCGCAGGACGTTATAGATGACGCGTCGCAGATTGTGGGCAAAGAATACATAGACAGCGACAAATACCTGCTCGACATTGTGCGCGACAAACGCTACTGGGAGACGAAACGCCAAAAGGTTCACCAACAGGAAAAGCGCCTTGAGGAAATAATAAGCCGCTATGAGCGCGAGATGCAGGAGCTGCAAACCAGCCGCAAGGAGGTAATTGCCAAAGCCAAGGAGGACGCAAAACAGCTGCTTGACGCATCGAACGCAAAAATAGAGAACACAATACGCTCCATACGCGAAATGCAGGCCGAGCGCGAAAAAACGCGCGAAGTGCGCCGTGAACTCGAGGACTTCAAGAAAGAAGTTGCCGATGTGGACGTAAACTCTAAAGAAGACGACATACAGCGCAAGATGGAGCAGATACAACGCCGCAAGCAACGCCGCGAAGAGCGCCGCCGCCACATTTACGACAAAAAGAGCGAAGCTCTGCCACAAAATTCCGCGCCAGAAAAGCCCTCCGGCACGCCCAAGCCCGGAGACTACGTCAGGATTAAGGGGCAAAGTTCCGTAGGGCTGCTAAAAGATATTTCGGGAAAGAAGGCCATTGTGGTGTTTGGCACCATGCAGGTGGTTGTTGACGCAAAACGCCTAGTAATCGATTCCGCGCCAGAAAAGAAAGTTCTTCAGGATGCCGCCTATCTAAGCCGCTCAACCCGCATGGCGGTTGACGAGCGAAAGAACAATTTCAAGCCCGACATAGACGTGCGCGGAATGCGTGGCGATGAGGCTCTGCGCACCGTGATGTCGTTTGTTGACGATGCCCAGCTGCTCGGAGTGCCACGAATAAGAATACTCCACGGCACAGGCACAGGGGCTTTGCGCGAGGTTATACGCCAATACCTGCGCACAGTGCCGGGAAACGTGTCGTTCCACGATGAGCACGTGCAGTTTGGCGGAAGTGGAATTACGGTTGTTGACTTTCAATAAAGCCCATACGCGATATGAACGAAAATAACGTAAGGAAAAACTCGCCGAAAGCATGGCTGCTCGCCACACGCCCAAAGACATTGAGCGCGGCGGTTATACCTGTGATAGTTGCGTGTGCTGCGGCATATGCCGACGGGGGCTTCAAATGGTTTCCCGCAATTATATGCATTGCGTTTGCAACACTGATGCAGATTGCCTCAAACCTAATAAACGACATATACGACTTCATGCACGGCTCGGACAAGGAAGACCGCCTCGGTCCCAAGCGCGCAACGGCGCAAGGCTGGATTTCGCCCACGGCAATGCGCCTGGGCATAGTATTCACCGTGTCGCTGGCGTGCATCTTCGGTTGCCTGCTGGTCAGGGAAGCCGGGCTGTGGCTCGTGTTTCTCGGCGGGGCGTGCGTGGTATTCGCCTTTCTATATACCACTTTTTTCTCATACATCGGTTTGGGCGACATACTCGTTTTGGCGTTCTTCGGACTCGTGCCGATAACAGCCACATACTATCTGCAAACCTCCGCAATCAACGCGCCCATAATTATATGTGCCACAGCCTGCGGGGTTGCAATAGACACGCTGCTTGTACTCAACAACTACCGCGACCGCGACACAGACAAACAAAGCGGCAAGCGCACTTTAATAGTTTTGCTTGGCGAAAAATTCGGACAAAGGCTATATCTGTTCCTGGGCGTTGCAGCCTGTTTGCTCACGCTGTCGCTCGCTTTCTACGGCAAATACGCCGCCGCAATATTACCCTTGCTTTACCTTTTCCCCCATGTTGCCACATGGAAAACAATGGTTAGAATAAACCATGGGCGCGAGCTGAACCGTGTGCTCGGTCTAACATCGCGCAACATGCTAATCTTCGGTATGCTACTCGCGATAGGGCTGTGCTTTGAATTCTAACAAAACACATACTGCACAAGTAGCATATAGCACAGTGTGCCACCCATTATCGACACAAGCATTCTGCGCCAGCGCAAATGCAAAAGCACAGTAACCACAACGCCAGCGAGCTCGGGAATGCCATGACTACCCGATGCGAAATCCACATCCTTCATGCAATACACCACAAGCATACCGAACACCGCCGGAGGCAAAACCCGGCTCAAATATCGAATATAGCGCGGTGTACGACTGCCACTAAACAGCACGAACGGCACAAAGCGCGTAAGCGATGTGGCAAGGGCGAGTATCGCCACCGTGGCTATTTGTTGCGTAATGGTCATGAATCTGCCTCCTCAAGCCTTTTTCTCATACCCATGAAACACAAAACCATCGCCACCATTGCCGGCACAACAAAGCTACCCGGCCCGAAAACAACAAGCGACACCACCGAAAGCCCGATGCCCAAAAGAGAGGCCGCGTGGTTTTTCTCCTTCATCCACTGCTCCGTGAAAATGGTTACGAACATTGCTGTCATAACAAAGCCGAGCCCGCGGGTGTCAAACTTCACATACGAGCCGAAAAGTCCGCCAATGGTTGCGCCGCTCACCCAATACACAAAATCGAGAGCCGTAACCCAGAGCATAAACCACCCCTTGTCGATGTTGTCGGGAATGCGAGCCGTATAGTTAACCGAGAATGTCTCATCGCACATTCCGTATATCAGCGGAATTTTCTTCCACCCCATACCCTTGAACCTTTCAAGCATCGAAATGCCGTAAAACAAATGGCGCGCACATATAAACAGGGCTATCATGAAAAACTGCAGCGGCTGGAAACTCCCCAACAGCATACGCACGGCTACAAACTCCACCGAACCGCTGTAAATTATCATAGCCATAAGCATCGGCCATTGAAAGCCGAAACCCTCACGGCTCATAAGCAGTCCGTAGGCCATGCCCATAAACCAAAACCCGGCAAAGATGGGAACGGTATAAGGAAACGCCGCCTTGAGCGCGCCTCTCCACGGTTTCACACATTTTGTCTCCACAATGCAAAATTAGAAATTTGCCCCCACACGGCGTTTTCGCCCGCCATAAAGACGCGCTGCACATATTCGGATTTGCACCGTTTTTGCAAAACACAAATTATGATTTTTCGGATTACGCCATTTTCTGACGTGTTTTCATGCGGCAGAATACAGGAAAAACGCGCGACAACACAATCAACAAACAAATCGCAACGCCGTAGGGGCGTATGGCATACGCCCGAATTGCGCGGATTTGCGATGTTGCGGCGGAGGTTTGCGGCGCGGCTCATGCGGCGGTGTACAGGGCGTATGCCATACGCCCTGAATTTGCGCCTATGAAAAGGCAATAAAAAAACTTTCCCCGAGCACTTGAATGCCCGGGGAAAGTTTTTTGTATATGTGTAACTAAAACGTTACTTAGTTCGTTCCTGTGGATGCGCTAAGATAACCCGACACCTTGAGGTAACCATAGGACGCTCCGTCAACCTTCACATAGTAAACTATGCTGTCGGCCTTGATTTTATGTCCGCGGTCCTTCTCAACGGTGGCAGCGTTCTTCAGCACCTTGCCGCCGATGATTGTTACAGGCTTGCCATACTGGTTGTTGCCTTCCTTTACCGAGAAAGTCATACCCTTGACACCAACCTTAACCTTGTGGCTGTAGTCATTGACGCCGCCGAAGTTGCACTCGCCCTGATCGTCAACCCACATCTCGTTGCTCTTGTTGGCAGCCGTGTTGTAGGTCATAAGGTCGCTGCCGAAAGCTCCGGCTTCTTCCCACTTCCAACTGTCGATATTGGCAACATCATCGCCCTGCTCGTCGCAAGTGAACACGCTCACGACCCATGCGCCTGCCAGCTTCTCAACCTTTGTGCCGCCGGCACTTGTGCTGCTGTCGCTGGGGTCGCTGTCGCAAGAGGTGAAACCCATCACCAGCGCTGCTGCTATCAATAATAGATATTTCTTCATGATTGAAATCCTGTTTTTTGTTTAATTATTTCTCAAGCACCATTACAAGGTGGTAACTGATCTTCACATCCATGGTAACTTTGCCTGTTTCGGGATTGTAGCTGCCCGTAACGCTCTCCATGGGGCTGTTCCAAGGGTCAGAGCTTGATATGCCATTTATGCTGTTGTCCTTGCCCAAGGAAAAGTATCCCGAGCATCTGTAGGCAGCGCCATATCCCACTGTTACATCGTACAAACCTGCCCAGTAGTCGCTTATGGAATATAAGCCCGGAGCAAGCTGAGTAAGTACTACGGAGTTTCCTTTAACGGAATACTTGTCAAACAGAGCCTGCGAGCCTTCGGTGCTCGTAACTTTATATGTGCCGCTGATGTCAGTGGTTATTGCGGGGTCGTAAACAAGCACTTTGCGAGCAACCGATGCCGAGAAGCCGTCTTTGTTAACCGCCGAATAGGTTAAAGTGTATATACCCATCTTGTTTGCGTCAACCTCGCCACTTACTTTCACATCTTTGGTTACGTCCTCGGTGCCTTCGGTTGCGGTGTATCCGGGGTCAACATATTTCGAGCCTACAGGCACAAGATACGTATCACCCTCCTTCAAGTCAATGGAAACGTAATGTGTGACATACGCATCGTCCTTTCCGTCGTAGTCGCAGGAAGAAAAGCCCACGAGCACGAATGCGGCAAGTGCGAACAAACTTATAATCTTTTTCATTTTGAATGTCATATTAACTGTTTCAAATTTTATTTATCCCAGAACACAGGAGTTGTGAGAGCCGGCTGCTCGGGAACGTTTTCGTTAAGGTTCTTGCTCGATGTGGAGTAGAACACGCGCAAGGGTGCAGCCTTTTCGCCAAGGTCGTCGCGGTAGGGATAGATAAGGTCGCCGGCAACATATTTTGTCTTGTCGGCCTCGTATTCCTTACCGGTAAGCCCCCAAGAGGGAACATTGGTGCGGCGTTGTTCCGACCAAGCCTCCATGTGATCCATATAGAGAAGGGCAACCCACTTCTGCATGTAAACAAGCTTGAGCTTTGCATCGTTTCCGCTCTGAGCATCCCAAGAGGTGCTCTTCTGGGCAAGGAACTCATCCGCGCCACTTATGCCGCGTGTTTCAAAGTCGGCCTTTACGCCGGCTTCGTATGCAGCCTTGGCCTTAGCCTCATCGTTGAAGTATTTGAGGTAAACCTCTGAAAGAAGGAACTGCAATTCTGCCTGTGTGAAGAACTCAACCGGTTTGGTTGCATAATAGTTCAATACGCTCACCACACCGTTATCAGAGTAGGTGTAGCCTTTTTCCAGGTGCGAACCCGGCAGGAGACCTGCATACTGACCGGCGTTATCGCCTTCGGTTGCCTTTTTGAAAGAGTAAGCAATACGCGGGTCGTTGGTGAGGTTCATATAGCTTACGATAGGCAGCGCAGCCACGTGGTTGTTGCCGCCAAGATTACGCTTGTTGGTGTCATACCAAGGGTTGCTCTTGTTGGTTTCTTCGGCAAAGCCCGGCTGGTATTCGAAGTTGCCCGTAAAGAACTCTCCCTTGCTTACCACGTCCTTGAGCTTTGCAGTGTAGTTTGCCACGTCAACGCCGCCCTGTATCATGCGCAGATACATACGCACGCGGAGTGCATTAACGAATCCTTTCCACTGCTTGATGTTACCGTTGGCTATAAGGTCTTTTGCCTCCATTGCAACGTCATCGGGGTTGAGAGCAGCCTCGGCGTCGTCGAGTTCCTTCAGAACTCCCTCATAAATGGTTTTGCCATCGTCATACTTTGGCTTCTGTACGCTCGCGCCTTTGTTGGCCTCGGTGTAAGGAGCCTCGCCGGTTGCGTCAACAATAAGCTGCAAGGCGTATGCACGGAGTGCGGTTGCAGCAAACAGATCGTATGTATTCTTGGTTTTGCTCTTTATCTCCTCTATATCCTGGAGTGCGCCGGCATATATGTTACTGTACCAGCGGTCGGAGATGTTGTCATCCACAGTTAGCTGATACCACGTATACTTATTGTTCTGGTTGCCAACGGGAGCTTGTTCGAAATACTGCACGAAGAAACCGGCAGTATTGTACATATCGTCGCCTACCGTAACAGCCACATAGTTCTGCGCCGCCGGCATTATGAGGCTCACGCCCACATTTCCCCCACTGGGGTTGTTGGGGTCTTCGTTGATGTCAAGGCTGCCGCAGCCCGTAAGTGTGGCAAGTCCTATTGCTGACAATAATAATATTTTTTTCATGCTTTACTGTTCTTATGTTTAGAAGCTGATCTTAATGTTGAAACCGTAGGTGCGGGTTGATGGGTTTGTACCATACTCGCCGAACATTGCGGCAAGGTCGCCGCTGAAAGAGGAACTTTCTGGGTCAAAAAACGTGTTGTCGCTCGGAGTCCACATAAGCAGATTGCGACCGAACAAAGAAACGGATGCGCCTGTCAGGAATGTTCTGTCAATCCACCTCTTCGGGAGATTCCAGGTTAAAGCCACATCGCGGAGTTTCACGAAGCTGCGGCTTACGAGGTCGGAAGCATCGCAGTCGTATTGGTCAGCCCAGTAGCTCTGAATGTAGTTGTAGCTCAAAGCTGTGGTGTTCTCTACGTATGAAACGCTACCATCGGCAGCGGTTACCTTGTTAACCGAGTTGGGGACGATGAACGGCTTACGGTCGTTGTAAACAGTCTGCTTTGCGATACCGGTGAAATACACAACGCCCTTTGTGCGGGTGTACACCTTACCGCCCACGCGTGCCTCCATATTGGCTGTTATGCTGAAGTCCTTCCAGCGAAGGGTTGTACCCCATCCAAGAGTGTATTTGTGGTTCATGTCGCCGCAATAATCGTATTTGTCGCTCTTTACGGGCAAACCGTTCTTTGCCGACACAACTACGTGTCCTTCGGGGTCGTGCTCGAGTTTCTGAGCCTTGTACATGCCGAGGGGCATTCCCTTGACAGCATACAAACCGGTTCCACCGCTGAAGCCGAATATGGCAACTTCAGAGCCAAGATCCTTAGGAAGGCTGACAACCTTTGAGCGGTTGAGTGTCCAGTTCATATTGAGATCCCACTGCCAGTCGCGTGTTTTGATGGGAGTACCCTGGATGAGGAGTTCCACACCCTTGTTGGTTATTTCGCCCAAGTTAACATAGCGGCGCGTGTAGCCGGAACCCGGGTCAAGGTTCATGGCGAGGGTTTGGTTGTTTGTGCTACGATTGTAATATGCGAAGTCGAACGACAAGCGGTTGTGGAGGAAAGCCATGTTGAGACCAAGTTCCCACTCGGTTGTCATCTCGGGCTTAAGTTTGTCGTTGCCCATAATGTTTGAGAGGGTGAAAGCGTTAACGCCGTTGAGCGGGAAGTTAAGTGAACCAAAGCCGGTGGTGGCTTCTGCCTGTGCGTAAACAGTCTGTGTGCTATACCATGACGCATCGTTACCTGTCTTACCCCAAGCGGCACGGAACTTGCCGAACGAGATTATGTCTTTGAGTTCCCTTGGAAGGAGTTCGGTGAACACGAAGCTGCCGGTGAAGCCGGGATAGAAATACGAGCGGTTTGCCTTGGGGAGCGTTGACGACCAGTCGTTGCGGCCGGTAACGGTGAGGTAAACCATGTCTTTCCAAGAACCCTCAACCTGTCCGTAGAGACCCACGAGACGGCTGTGGTAGCTGTGGTCAACGATGGCGGGAGTACTTCCCGAGTTGCCTGTGTTGAACCATGTGGGAACGTCAAGGCTGTTAACTTCCTGCGATGCAATCGAAAGCTTGCGCTCGTGAGTGTTAAGACCCACAATTGCGTCGAGGTTGAAGTCATCGTTTATAGGCTTCGAGAAGTTAAGCAGGAAGTCCTGATCGATGAGGCGTTCCCTGCGGTCCATTGTGTAGACCCATCCCTTCTGTCCGCTTATTTCGCCGTTGTTATCCCAGTTGGGAGTTCCTGCCCACAACGCGCTCATGTTGGGAATACCGCTGCGGGTTTTGTGTATGGTGTAGTCCATTCCCACGCGGTAGGTGAACTTCAGGAAGTCGAAGATGCTGTAGTCGGCCTGGAACTTGCCCCACAGTTTGTCCACTTCAGACTCATCCAAATAGTTCTTCAGGATGTAGTAGGGGTTGGTGGCGTTATAGGGAGTGTAGTAGTAGCCCGGGGTGTTGAAAGGATCACTAAGGTCCTTCTGCGCGGTGATGCTAACATCGCGGGGCACATTGTAGAGTGCATAAATAGGGTTGAGTCTCTGACCGGTGGAAATGAAGTTGTTCTTTTGGTAAGAATAGTTCACCGTTGATGAGAATGTAAGCTTGTTGTTAACACGATAGCTGCCGTTAGTACTAAATGTATATTTGTTGTAAGCGTCAGCACGTGTGGGGAAGACACCGTTGTTGTTGATGTTCGAAAGAGAAACGAAGAAGTCGCTCTTATCGGTTGCGCCGTCGAACGACACGCTGTTGTTGAACATAACGCCGGTATCGAAGAAGTCGCGAATATTGTTCTTGATTGGGCTGTAGCTCTTTACGCGCTGCGAGTTGTCGTAAACATATCCGTAAACCCTCTCGAGACCGTCGAAACGCGGACCCCACGAGCCGTTCTCTATCTGCACGTGTTCGCCACTCGCACCCTGACCGAAACGGTTCTGCATCTCAACGAGACGAGCCACGTTGGAGAACTGGATACCGCCGTTGTATGTTACGCCGAGGCCTTTGTCGCGCTTGCGTCCTTTTTTGGTGGTAATCATGATAACGCCGTTTGCGGCACGCGAGCCGTAGAGCGCGGTTGCCGCAGCACCTTTGAGGACAGTCATCTCTGCCACATCGTCGGGGTTGATGGCGTTTGCGCCGCTACCGAAGTCGTAGTTGTGGTTAAGTTCATCGGAGCTCTGGATTGCCTCGTTGCTCATAGGCACACCGTCAATGACATACAGCGGCTGGTTGCTGCCTGCCAACGATTGGAAACCACGTATGATAACCGAGTTTGTAGAGCCCGGGGCACTGTTGTTCGAAATCGACACACCGGCAATCTTGCCCTGCAAGCCGTCCATCACGTTGGCGTTGCGGGTTTCGGTGATTTCGTCGGTCTTCACCGACGTTGCCGAATAGCCCAACGACTTTTCGGAACGTTTGATGCCGAGCGCTGTTACAACCACGCCGCCGAGCACCTTGTCGTTGGATTTGAGAGCTACGTTCATCACGCTCTTCACCGGCAGTACCTGCGTCTCCATTCCTATGAACGAGAAGCGCAGCTGCTTAGCAGACGCGGGAAGTTTTGAAAGCGTGAAGCGACCGTCCCCGTCGGTGTTCACACCGACTGTCGTGCCGGGCACACTGACGCTCACACCGACCAACGGCTCGCCGTTGTCTGCGGAGGTAACGCGTCCAGTTACGGTCTTGACTTGTGCGTTTACAAGGAGGCACGTGAAGGCTCCCAATAAAAGCATCATCAATTTTTTACCCATAATCTTACTTTTTAGATTAAACTTAGTTTTTGTATTGTATGTTATATGTTGTATATCTCTTTCGTATGCCATAAATTTTAGCAGCGCTTTCACCACCACGTAAATATGCAAAACCTGTAATATTATCCATGCGCCGCTTCATACATTTTTGCAAAAGTAGGAATTTATTTTAACAGCAAAAACACAACATTATGACTCGTTTTTATGGAGCAAACAGGTGTTTTAGTCTCTTTTTTTACAAAATGGCACAATTTTGCTTGGTTTTCGCTTTATTACGCACCCTATTTCTTTACTCATGCTCCGAAAATAACCTTAAAAAAGCAAAAAGACAAAACAACAATATTTTCGGGAAATTAGCCAAAAAGAAACATTTTTGTACTTTCCCCGCCGTTTTGACAATTAAAGTTAACAGTCTGCCCATATTTATTCAATTACGCGCAAACTTTCGGGCGACGGATGGCTGTTATTGCATACGCGGTTCATGCGATGGAGCATCGGGCGCATGCCACATGCCTATACATATATATAGTAATCAAAAAAACAAAATACTTCGTTCATGCAATTCCTGCAAACCCCAAAACGATGCCTTTTCCGAAACTCTCCGAAAACCACATAGGACATAAGAAAAAATATGTCTGATATAATTTTTTCTACATAGGACATGTTTTTTTCTACATCCGATGTAGTTTTTACGGTTTCTTTTTACGCCGCTTGTAGGGGCGTATGCTTTTTGCTGCATATTCGACAAAATATGCAGGCTGTTGGTATTCGCTAAACGCAGGGGCGTATGGCATACGCCCCTACATGCTTGCACATGAGCCGCAATGCAAATCATTGCAAGCCAACAGCGCAATACAGCAAAAACGCTTCGCATATCCGCGCAATTCAGGGCGTATGCCATACGCCCCTACATGCTTGCGCATTAACCGCAACGCAAACAAGGGAATACAACAGCGCAATACAGCAAAGACGCTTCGCATATCCGCGCAATTCAGGGCGTATGCCATACGCCCCTACGGCGTCGCAATTCGGTTATTGATTGTACATAAT
>ERZ808252.2234-NODE-2234-length-12154-cov-3.557567_pt1 | contig 12154 bp, 17 predicted proteins | sample MGYA00521242_ERZ808252 | MGnify/ENA primary metagenome ERZ808252 (study PRJEB31516, sample SAMN03275581) | gut metagenome | biome: mammalia-associated habitat; material: feces | host: Papio cynocephalus | place: Kenya | collected 2012-08-07 ...
TACACAAAGTATTCCGCCATTTTCCAAACCTTGTCTTGACGAAAAATCTCTCGCCGTCCACAGCCGCTGATTGAATCAGAGCTTCCCTAAAAAATCCCGCTGAACAGCCCCTGTTCAGCGGGATTTTCCGTATACCCGAACGCCGTCAGCTCTCCTGCTCGTCCTCGCAGTAATGCTCCCAGCCATGCCATGTCATCGTGCCCAGATCCGCCCACGTCAGGCCGTAAGCTTCCGTCTCCTGCCACGTGCAGTACCGGAAAAAGTACCAGATATCCAGCTGACACGGCAGAATGTCCTCGATGATGATCTTCATCTGCGAAAATCCGTCCGGCACGCCCATCACGCCCGGAAAGCGCACCTTCACATGGTTGACCTGCCCCGTCTCCTCGACCAAGCACTTTACGCCGCACGCGTTCAAGCACGCGTTGATCGCCGCCAATGTAAAGCTGTCGCCGCCAATTGCCAGAAAGCCCGCAATGGCCGCGCGTCTGGCCTGCACAGTCCTCTGCGGCGTTTTGCTCCTGAAAAGCGTCTCCCATTTGGAAAGCCCCTCGTCCTCGGCCGTCATGACGACGCTTTCTTTCTGATTTTCCGCCAGCACCGCATCGGCCTCGTCCAGAACCTTTCCCAGCGCCTGTAGTTCTCCCAGCGAAAAGCTCCCCTCGCGGAAGCTGTAAACGCCGAGCGGCCGCAGCATCGAAACAAGCTCGTTCGTATAGCTCATCCCTGCGCCTCCGTAAGCGTGAGCGTTTTGAGCCTGCAAAGCGTCTTCTGCGTCCCGGCAATATCGGCTGCCGGCTGCGAGAGCGTGACGTTCGAGACCAGCCCTGTCTCAAAGATCGCGCTCACGATCGCCGCTTTGTAAAGGCTCTTTCCCAGCAGCGCTCCGGTAAACAGGCCCTTCACCGCCTGCTCTGCCGCCGCCTTCGCCTCGGAAAAAGAAACGCCCGTCTTCGGCAAGATCTGCCCCGCCACCGTGACCTCGCGGATCTCCGGGGCCATTACCGTCACATCCACCGCGATCTCGCGCACCGCGTCCAGATCCGCCTGGACCTCCTGCAAAAGGCTCTCAGACGGCGTCCCCTCCGGCGCGGCAATGACGACGCCCACCGTTCCGATGCCGTTCATCCGCGGGATCACGACCGCCGCTTCCACGCCCGCATGGCTCAACGCCCGCAGCTCATAAAAGGCCGCGTTCGCGCCGTTTGGGAGCCGGATAAAGCTGTCGAGCACGCGAAGCCGGAGGCTCTCATCGTCCTCTGTGCCGCTGCCTCCTGTAAACGCCCGCGGATTCAAGACCCCCGCCACGCCCTCCGGCGCTTTGGTCAGGACCGTCACCGTCTCCGCGCCCACGTTTCCGCTTGCACCGATGCTCTCGGCCTGTGCGGCAATGTCCGTGTAGAGCGCACCCGCCGCGATCTCGCCATCCTCCGTCGTCACGAACCGCACCAGACCCGCCGTCGAGCAGACCGTCCCCTTCGGAACCGGAAGATCACTCTCCAGCGCCCGGTCGATGCGAAAGCGCAAAACGCCCGACGCCTTCGTTCCGGCCTTTCTCGAAATGCCCCGCAGCGCCGCGTGGTAGTCCAGAAATTCCCCCGACGCCGTCTGCGGAAAGCTCTGGTTCACCGCCCAGTCCGCGTAGGCATAGAGCGTCTGGAGCTGCGCCGCCGCCGCGAAAAGCCGCACCGCAAGATCCGCCGTATCGTCCATCGTAAAGCCCGTTTTTTCCTCAAAAACGGCCAGCATCTGCTCATAAAGCTCCTGTACTTCCTTCAAATCAGCACCTCCACTGCCTGCCGTTCATCCTGATACGTCAGCTGCACCTCGAGCCGCGCGTGCCCGCCGTCCAGCTCCCGCAGCGTCACCTTCTCCACATCCAGCCCCATGCCGGAAAGCGCCTGCGCGCAAAAAAGCTTCGCCATCGCCTCCCGTGCCGCAGGCTTTTCGCGCCCCAGCTCATACAGTCTGCTTCCCAGCTCCGGCAAAAACGGAAAGCTTCCTTTTCTGCACGTGAGCTTGAAAAGTGCCCGCGCCAGGACCTCCTGCGCCCCATAGAGCCTTGTAAAGCCGCCGAACCCATTGGGCACATAATCGCCGTCTCGCAGCAAATTCTCCATTCACGGCACCTCCATTTTCTGTCCGTTCACGTAGAGGTCGCCCTCCACATACACATCGCCCGTCAGCGAAATTTTGCCGTCGTTCGAGACCTTTACGCTGGCCCCTCTGGAAAACACCAGCACCTCGCCGGGCTCTAACCCCATCGTGCCGCTCTGCGGCATACCGGCCGCATACAGCTCGTTCCCCTTCACCACCAGCACACAGTCCGTCGCCGCCGGATTCCAGCAGTACCCGCCCGGAGAAATGACCTTTGCCCGCCGCTTTTCCGCGTCCGTCAGCACCGCCGGCGCATCGCCTCCGATCGTCACCGTCCCGAGCGTCGCCGCGTCGTCCTCGTCTCTTTCCAGCATCACACGTTTGGATAACCACATACCATCACCTCATAATGAGCGTGCACGTCAGCCCCGTCTCATCGCAGCTCGACTGCACCTCCTGCACCGTAAACGTCCCCGAAACGCCGAGCGCCGGAACGGAAAGCGAGACCCTGTCCAGCGGCTCTGCCAGAAAGCTCCCCGCGCACGTCACATACAAAAGCTTTTCATCGCGCTTCGTATCGTCCAGCCGCTGCTTTGCCGTGCGGAAGCTCGCGCGGATCTTATCGCCCGTTCTTCCGGCGTACTGCACCCGCGTGCCGCCCACGGCCTGAAATTCCGCGTAAGAGGCCTCCTGCGTGCTTCCGTTTCTCGTGTTGATGAGCACCTGTCTTGCCGCCACACCGTAGCGGTTGCGGACATACTGCGCCCGCAAAATGCCGCTCGTGAGCGCAACCGTCTTCCCCGCCGCTTCTCTTTTCAGAACCAGCGTTCCGTCTGCCAGAAACCGCGGATAAATTTCCGCGCTGTGCCTGCAAAACCCCGCCAGCGCCTGATAGCACGTTCCGCCCGTCTGCACCACAAAATTGGAAACCGGCCCCATCTCGTCCGCTTCGATCTTCAAAACGCCGCAGGGCCTGACATACGCGTTGAGAATATCCGTCAGCTGCGCGCTCACATACTCGGCAGCCTTCGTCTGCATATCCATGAGCCGCGCCGCCATTCCGCGCCCCGTCACCTCCGCCAGCGCTCCGTCCTTTCCGAGCCGCAGCTCAAAATCGTCCACGATGCCGGTAAACACGAGCTTTCCTTTTTCATACGCCTGAAACTCTGCCGCCTGCTCCAAAACCGCCTTCGTTTCCTTTCCGCACGCAAACTGCACGCTGAAGCTGTCGCAGGGATCGCCGTCGGTTCGTTTGACGCTCCACTGCAAAAGTGCCGGCAGCTGCGTCCCTGCGCCCTTCGCGCTTTTCACAATTCCGATCATTGCACGCGCACCTGCTCTCCGGCCTGCACCTGCGAGGGCTTTGCGATCTGCGGATTGAGCCGCAAAAGCTCCGTCATGGAAAGCCCGTACTCTGCGCAAAGCGACCACAGCGACTGTCCCGACGCCATCTGCAAATACCGCTTCCCCGCCGTCAAAAGCGCCTTTTCCTCGTCCGGCAGCATCCCGGACCCATCCGTGCCCGGCGCCTCGCAGAACGTGAACCGATACGCCACATAATCGTCCCGCGGCTCCTGCGTCAGCTGCAATTCCGTAAAGTACGCCCCCGCCGTGCTCCAGACCGGGTGCGCCAGCGCCGCGCACCCGCCCTTCTGAAACACCGCCAGAAGCGCCTGAAACGTCTCGTAAGCGCCCGGGCCGTAAAACTCGCCCTCTCCCTGCATCACAGCCGCCGTTCTTCCCAGATCCTGCACCACAAAGCCCCCGCCCGGCACCTTGTGCACCGCCGTCTGCCGCTTGGCCGTGAGCGTATACGTCCGCGGATTATTGGGCCAGACAAACCCGCCGTACCGCATTTTGAGCATCCTCTTCCTCCTTAACCGTACCGTCTCGCGTCGCGCTCAAAAAAGCGTGAGATCTCCGTCATCGACCGCTGCGAGGGGCTCGACGCGATGCCCGCAAGCTCCATGTTAGACCGTGCGCTTCCAAAAACCCCGCCGCCTTCTTCGTCGGCCGTCTTTTCTGTCACCCGGACCGTCTGCCGCTCAAAAAGCTGCGCCATCGCCCGCTCGAGCTCGTGCGTCCTTATGACCTGCTCCTGCGCTGCACGCTGCCTGGAAAGCCCCTCGAGCCGCATCGCCTGCCGCGACGCCTCCCGCAGCGTATCTTCGATCGAAGTTCCCTGCAATTCTTCTGCCCGGATCTCCGCCGCCGCGTTTTCCGAGCGCCCCTTCTTTTCCTCCGCATCCTCCTGCGCATCGATCTGCCGAGCCGCCGTCTCCGGAAGCGAAGTCTCCCGCACCTCCGGCTGCCGCGCCGGATCAAACTGCGCTGCCAGCTGTTCCTGCGCCCGCAGAAGCCGCATCATATACTCTACCATGCTTCAATTCCTCGAATCTGCTCTCGTCAAAGCCCGCGTTCTCCTCCGCCAGTTCTTCCCCGCACACCGCGCATCGCGCCCGCTTCGCCTTTTCCCGGCACGACGGACAAAGCGCGTCCAGCTTCTCCTGTGCGTCTAACATCATCTGCGCCGCGCAGTAAAGATAGTCCGCATCCGTCATCCGCTTTGCCCGCGCCTCATTCGGCAGAACGCCGAAGCTTTTGAGAACGCGCCACTTGAGCCGTTCATATTCCGCATCCTGCAAAGCCTGCGCGGCCTTTTCCGCATTTTCCGCGCTGCAAGCCGGGTTCTCCTCTCGGCAAAGCTCCGCGTATTCCTTCGTCCAGCTTTCCACCGTCTCCGCCGAGACTGCCTGCAAAACCGCCTCGCCGCTCAAAAACGCCCTTACGCCGTCCTTAAAAACCGCCCGCGAAAGCAGACACGCGTTCCTCCAGAGCCCCAGAGCCTCGGTATCTTCCCCGCAAAGCTCCATCGCCTCGCGCCGCGCCTGCAAGACCGCAAACGCCGGGACCACGCGCACTTCCAGCCCGCCGCAAAGCGCCCGCCTGCCGCCGCCGGCAAACAGCTTCAGAACCGCCTTCTCGCTCATAGCAGGTTTTCAATGCGGCGTCCTGCCTCGACCGTGACCTTTTCCAGCACGTTTCCGCCGACCTCCGCGCTCTCCTGCAAGCTCTTCCACTGGCAGCCCGTGTAAATGACATTGCGGTCGGGCTTGCAGATGACCAGCGAAAAATCGTCCATCTCCGCAAAGCTCAGCCCGTCGCGGATCGCCTCATCCGTCGCGTAGATCCTCGTCAGCTCCAGCGTGTACTGGCTCTGCCCGCGGATCGTCGTCACCGGCTCAGACTGGCCGAAGGCGTAAATTGCCTTGCTTTCCCGGCTGGCCGTCACCTTGTAGCTCTGCACCACCGCCACGCGCACGCCGTTCACTTCCAGATAAATATCCGCCGTCGTCGGAATTTTCCGAATCGCCATACCCTTTCCTCCTTAAACGCTGATATGGGCCGTCAGGAAGATCCGGTTCAGCCCATGCACCACGGTAAACGAAAACTCCACCAGACACGTCGTCGGGTCCGATTCCAGCGCCGTCACCGTCAGATTTTCATAGCCTTCGATGATCTCGCGGCTGATGCGGTCTTCGAGCTCGACAATGACCTGGCTTTTGATCGCGTTTCTCGTCAGCGCGTTGTTTTTTGCCCGCGCAAATTTGGCTCTCAAGCTTTTGCGGATAGCCGGGATGACATCGTCCACCACCAGGATCGTTCCGAGCTCGCGGAACGTCGCGTCCTCACTCTGGCCGGTCTTCGTTCTCGTCGTAATGCCGCGCATCACGCTGACCTTGCCGCCCCAACACTCGAGAACCGTCACGCCGCCCTTCACCAGCGCGTCGATTTCCGTCTCCTCATACACCTCGCTCACACCCGTAAGCCCGTACAGAACCTGTCCGTTGAGCGGCAGCGCCGGGTCCGACTGATCGGTCAGGATACCCGCCAGCGCACTGGCCGCCATCGCGCCGCCCGATGCCGTGCTCTCGCCCCAGACATACACATCCGGCCCGATGAGGACCATCCGCTCCGAGTTGAGTGCCGCCGCCCGGTCCGTCAGGTTTTTGAGCGTCGGCGAAGAAAGCCCCACCAGCCCGATGCACTCGCCTTTTTGCTGCGACGCCTCCTCTACCGCATTGCGCAGCGCCTTGTGCACCGTCTCCAGCACGCTTCCCACCACGCAGAAGCTCGCCTGCTTCTCGGCAAAAATAAGCGCCAGCGCCGCCTGATAATCCTCCAGCGCGTCCTCCGCCACCGGACTTGCCAGCACCGTCCCCGCGCCGTTCTGATAGGCGATCTTCGCCATGCGGCCGAGCTCACTTGTCTCGCCGAACGCCTCTTTTGCCTCGGAATACGAATGGAGCGTATAAAGCCCCGCCTTCGCCTCGGCCACGCCCACCAGCGCGATGACGCGCTCTGTCGACCCTCTTGCGATCACCGACGAGGCGTCATAGCTCGAATACACGCCCGGCCGCTCATGATAGATAAGACTCATTGCACTTCTCCTTTCAGCATAAAGTCCGTAAACTCCGTCTCTTCCTCGTTCGAAAGCGCATACAAATACGCCTGCGCCTTTACCGTCACCTTACAGCCGAAGCAGTCCTCATCGGCCAGAAATCTGCACGCTTCCACCGAGATCTCCCCCAGCGAAATTCCCGCGATCGTGCCGGACAGCTTCGTCAACAGCGCGTCGGCCTCTTTCATGCACCCCTTCGCGCCCAAAGCCGCCGGAGAGAGGACCTCCAGCGCAAGCTCCGCCTCCAGCCGCCTTCCATAGAGCGACACGCTTTTCCCCTCGATCTGCGCCTGTCCCAGATACGAAAAAAGCCCCGCGTCCTTCGCCTCCGCCTTCTCAATGCCCACAGCCACGACCGTCTTTTCCAGCGGCGAAAAAATCCTGCCCGGCGTCCGGCGTCCGGCCGAAAAGCCCTGCTCCTTCAGCCACTTCAAAACCGCCTCGATCAGCTGTTCCATACGCCGTCTCCTTCCGCCTTCACCAAAAGCGCCCATACATAGACCGCCTCGTCCTTCATGTACGCCGTCTCACACCTGCGCACCTGGTAGCTTTCCTGCCGCACCGTCAATCTCTGCCCCACCGAAAGTGAAACCTCTGCCGGCCCAATGTAAACATACTGCCCCTTGCGCACCTCGCCGAGCGGCCCAAAAAGCGATCTTGTTGCCTGCCAGCCCTTTTCCGTCACAGGCCTTACAAACGCGCGGAACGTCCTGGAAGCTTCGCCCTCCGTCACGCTCACAAGGCTTCCGTACCCCTGCAAGATCGCGTCCACGAGCGTCCTCATCCGCGCACCCCCAAAAACGAAAACCCTTCCGTCCTACAGTACGGCGTCAAAAGCACCTTCGCCTGCGAAAGAAGCGTTCCCGGAACGCCTGCGCTCGTCGTCTTCTCTCCGCCCGAGGTCTTCACGCTCACATCGCCCACCGTAAAGCTCTCCACGTTCCAGCTCTGTGCGCTTTCCTGCGTGCAAAGCCCCGCAAGCGCCGTCCAGACCGCCGCGCACACAAAAGCGTCCCGGCAATCCTCGATCGTCACGCCCTCACGAAGCTCTCCTTCCAGCCGCGCAGAAGCCGCTCTGCAAAGCCGCTTCAAAAGCGCCTCATCCGTCCCGGAAGGGGCGGCCTTCCCGGCCGCCTCGTAAATCTCCTCCAGGACCGTCATCCGATCACCAGCACCTTCGCCGCCTCGGGCATGATCTTGCCGAAGCCCGAAATAGACGTGATGGCCGCGCGCTCTAACTGCCGGTCGATGAGCTTGTCATACTCGACCGTCACATCGCCCGCCTGCACCATTTCCAGCGCATATCTCCGGTCCAGACCGATGATCCTGCCGTCTTCGACGCAGCTTGCCTTCAGAAGCTCCGCGCCCAGCGGCGTCGACAGCGTGCCCGTGCCCTGGAAATTGAGCCCCGTCAGCGGATTCTGGAACTCGCTAAGTGACAGCATCTTGACCATCGTGCCGGTGTTCATCAAAAAGCTATTGAGCTCGTACGGGCCAAACTGCGCCCAGAACTCGACGAGCTGCTGATAGGTAAGCTTGCCTGCCTCGCCGGAAAGCGGGCTCGTGCCAATGGTAAAGCTCGCCGCCGCGTTGTTGTTGCCATCGCCGTTTACCAGCACATCCACCGCATCTTTTAAGTGCATCGTCTGGATATAGGCGCCGATCTGCCGCAGGGTAACGGAAAACAGATCCAGCTTTTGAAAGCGGATGGCCTCATACGACGCAACGAGCATTCTGCCGCGCTTATTGAGCTTGACCAGATTGTCCTTTGTCTTGACCTGCGTGGCCGGAATGCTCGCACCCTCGGCTACCTGCATGAGCTGCTTGTCCTGCTCAGAGGGGACCGAGTACACGCTTCTGTAGTCCATCGCGTCAATGCTCGTCGTGCTCGCCGTGATCTTCGGCAGCACGTTGTTTTCCTCCATACCCTGCTTGACCGCCCGCGCGATATACTCCGGGAACAGGACGCTTGAGTCCATCGTGCGGAAGAATTTTTCGACCGGGTCAGAGTACGCGCCCCTGGCCTTGATGTCAAAGCGCTTGAGCTGCCGCTGGAACGCATCCGTTCCCTCGAGCGCCGTGCCTCTGTAATTTTCGCTCGGGTCGAGCGATTCGAGCACCTGCGTAAACGTCTTGCCGCTCTCGCGGTACATACCCTTTTCCAGCTTTACATGATCAAATCCCATTGTCCTTCTCCTTTCCGCTTATAAAAAAAGACCGATCTTCTTGTTTGCCGCATCCACGCTGACGACGAGGCACGTTCTGCCCGAGCCGTTCTGCGCCGCCGGAACGACGTTCCCATCCTTGTCGGTCGTGAGCACCGCGTAGCCGAGCGAAGGTGCCGTCGAGCCCGCATAGGAAAGCTCCACGTACCCGTCCAGAATGACGCCGGCCGCGCCGCCGCGCACCTCCGACACAACGCCGCAGAACCCCTCTTCCGAGCAGGGCCCCACCGTGCCGTTCGCCGAGATCTTGCAGACCTTGCCCGCCGTCAGACCGGACCCCGCCGCAAACGTCGCCAGACGCTCGCCGATCGCCTCAAAAGAAATTGCCATTGTTGTTTCCTCCTTCAAAAATTAAATAAGAAACGCACTGTTCTGTTCCAGCGCGGTTTCCGCATCCACCTTCATCTGCGGCTCCGGTGCAAAAAGCTCCGCCGTCTTGCGCTCGAGTCCCTTGGAAAGCGCCCGCAGGTCCTCCGCCGCCATCGCCCGCACGATCCTTGTCAAAAGTCCGTCGTCCAGCTCCAGCTCCAAAAGCATCGCCGCCCGCTTTACCCGCGTCTCCAGCTCCTGCCGGTACGCTCTTCCGAGCTCTGCCTCCTTCGTGAGCCGCTTCACCGCAAGCTCGTCCGGGATCGCTCCCGAGCCCGCCTGCTTTTTCAGAACGCCCGCCTCCCGCTGCGCCGGCACCGCCACGAACGAAAACTCATACGCATCGGCCGCCTCGCACAAAATCGCCGCGCACCGCTCCGTTCCGTAAACCTCACCCTTCACGTGAGCGCACGCGCCATAGTCCTCGCCGCAGATCGAACAGAGCCTTCTTCTCACCGCACAGCCGATCGAGACCTCCTTTTTGATGCCGCCTTCAATTTGCCGGATGAGCCCATCCGTTTCCTCGCCGCGCAGCATATACGCCCAGCCCTTGAGAAACGTCACGCCGTTTTCCGTCAGGACCTCCGTATCAAAGATCCGCGCCACCTGCTTCTCCGCCGACCATGCGTGGTCCATCACGCCCGTCTTGCCGATAAAAAGCTGCGCCAGCTCCTGAATGCACTGCGCCGAGAACCGCTCGTCGTCCCGGTCGACCTGATCGTCGCACAGCCGCACGGAAAACACATACACGTCCTCCGCCTTCATTTCCCTCTTCGTCAGCCGGTTGATTTTTTCCAGCTGTTTTGCATCCGGCGCACCGCTCAAGCTCACGGCCGCCGCCTTTGTGACCTTCATTGCCCTTCCTCCATTTCCGCATAAATTTTATCCGCCTGCGCCGTGTAAAGCTGCGCGTGCGCCTGCTCGACAATATCCTGCAAGCTGATCTCGTCCCACACGATCTGCACCTCGTCGGAAAATCCGTGCAGCTGCATCCACAGCCTGCAAACGCGCAGGAGTACCGGCTCGACCGCCCTTCGGATCGCCCACAGCTCGGAGGTAAGCAGATCGGTCTGCTGCGCGCTCATCCGCTCGGTCGACGCCCAGTTCAGTCCCAGCAAAAACGGCGGCAGTCCGGTCTTTGCCACCAGCTGCTCCAAAATCTGCCTTACCGGCACCTCCGCGTCCAGGATCTGCCCATCGGCCCCAATGACCTTGATCTCCACATCGCCGACCGCCACAAAATCGCGTACGACCCCATGCTTTGCCTCCTGCATCGCCTGCGACCACTGCGAAGCGATCTGCTCGCTCTGCTCCTTTGCGTCGACCAGTGCTCCGTCCTTCGGCTTATACACGACCGAATAGCGCACATTCCCGGCCCGTTCCCAATTAGACCCGATCGTGCTGTAGATCTTCAGCAGCACATCGACCAGAAACGGCATACTCCGGAACACCGACGTGCCATAGGGATTTTCCTCGTCCGGATTCCACGCCGCAAACAAGATCAGATTCTGCCGCGGGAAAATTTTCACTTCCCCATCCTGCCACTGCCCGAACGCAAAATCGAGCGCCGTTTCCCCTTCCTGCACATACAGCTTCGTCACATCGCCCCACAAAAGCGCCGTGATCTCGTCTCCGCTCACGACCATCTCGCCCACCGCCCGGCCATAAACGAGCATACTCTGCAAAAACGCCGCCAGAAAACCGTCCGCGCCAACCTGCCCGCGCCCTGTGTTCACCTCGCGCAGAAATTTCTGCAAGCCCTTTTCCGCCTTTGCATTCCAGCACCGCACCGTAAACCCGCTCGAAAGCCGCACCAGCTTTCCGATCGCCGCGTCCAAAATCGGCACCGCGTTTCGCATCTGCCGGTACACCTCGAGCTCCCCGCCGCCGAGCGCCGTTAAGCCTGCCAGCATTCCGAACGGATGCTTCGTCCCCTCGCGCAGCTGCGCCGCCTTGCAAACCGCTGTACCTACCGCTTTTTTCCGCATCTTCCTCACCTCATTCAAATCTTCGTTCCGGCGCGCACGCATAAAAGCCCATGCCGCCCGACAGAACGCCTGTCACAAAATACCGCATATCATCCATCGCGTGATCATTCTTCTTGACCACCTTCTCGCCGCCCGCCGCCGTATCCCAGACATACAGGTCCATCTCCCGCAAGCAGTCCGTGCACCGGTCGCAGATCACGATCCTCCCGGATCTCAGTGCGTCCGCCGTCTTCCGGATGCCCGAGAGCACGTCGTTGTCCGCCTTTCTGACCCTCCAGCCGTCTCTGCGCAAAACCTCAATAAAGCTCGCCGCCGACGGATCGACGATCACCTCGCGCACCGCCTTCCCGCCTGCAAGCTCCCGCAGCTTTCCCGCGTATTCCGCGTCGGTCATCTGCCGGCCCTCGCGCCGCGAGTCAAAATAAAACTCGTCCACGCGGTACCACACATCGCCCATCTTGCCCCACAGCCCAAAAGACGCCGGGTTCACCGTCCCATAGTCGCACGAAATGACCCACTGCTCAAAACTCCCCGCCGGGACCGGCCGCACGCTTTGCGTGTCAAAAAAGTCGTAAACTCTTCCTTCCGCCTGACACCACTGCCCCAGAATGAACCGCCGGTAAAAAACGCCCGCATACAGCCGTTCATACCGCCGCCGCACCGTCCGGCTCAAAGACGGATTGTCCTGCATCGTAAAATGCAGCACCAGGCAGTTCCGCTTTTCCGCCTGCAAGATCCACTCCTTATAAAACCAGTGCTGCGGCCCCTCCGGATTGCAGCTGAACCACAGCCTGCTTCCCTCCACCGAGCACCGCGCGCAGGCCTGCTCGACAAAAGACCGCGGCATCAATACGACCTCGTCCAAAAACACGCCCGCCAGCGTCATGCCCTGAATGAGCGCCGCCGAGCCCTCGTCCTTTCCGCCAAAGAGAAAAAAGTCATTCTCCCGCTTCCCGAACGAGACCGTCAAAACTCCTTCCGACCGCCGCTCCGAAACGCGCATCCCGAGCCTT
>ERZ808252.2235-NODE-2235-length-12148-cov-5.896965_pt1 | contig 12148 bp, 8 predicted proteins | sample MGYA00521242_ERZ808252 | MGnify/ENA primary metagenome ERZ808252 (study PRJEB31516, sample SAMN03275581) | gut metagenome | biome: mammalia-associated habitat; material: feces | host: Papio cynocephalus | place: Kenya | collected 2012-08-07 ...
AGACTGCGGGCCGTCGCGCATATCTGATCGCCGCCGTCACATGGTAGCTGGCCGGCAATAGCCGCCATACGACAATGACGCAGCTTGATACCAGTTGAAGGCCACACAAATCAGCTTGACTGTGGGCATGAAACGTCTGGTGGCGGGGCTTCTCAAAGTCATGGGATATACGGATCACATCAAAAGAACTGGACGGCGGCTGGGACGCCGTAGCGCCGCCAGGTATCTTGGGCAAATCGCTGAACGCGCAGTGATCAGAACAGTCAGGGCAGATCAGACGAGCAAATTGTACGCGCTACGCATGGCAAGCAGTCCATCCGTCATCCATTGGTAGGCTTCCGTCATGTCACCGGAGAAATCCACGTCATGCCGCACCCAAAGGTGTCGGTTCTTCTTGTCGGCATCCGGTTCGTCCCAGATCACCGCGCCCAGATGCGCCAGTAGCTGTTCCACGGAATCCCTCATGGCGTAAAGCTTCGCATACTGGAACGTGTCGGTGAAGTACAGATCGACCGTAATATAACCGTCTCGAATATTCAGCGCCCCATCAGGGTGGCAGAAGCCCGAGCCCACGCCGAAGCCCGTCCACGTGTCGCTATTCGTTTTGCGACTAGATGGATCGCCATACACGTCGACGAAATCGGCCCGTGTTGCGGCATATTCGTACAGTCCGTTCCAGAAACCGCGCCGCAGCGAGGTGGCACTGCCGCTTTGCCGCAATTCATTCAAGGTTCTGCCGTCCGCGACCTTCCATACCGTCCACCCGTTGACTTGCATGTCTTCGCCGGTTTTGAGCATTCTGGCGCGGCGGAATGCGCCGGATGGGCTGCCGAATATTTCGCCGTTGGCCAAGCGGATACGGTGGTCTTCGGTTACGGTCGCAGTGGCGGTTATGCCGGCATACCGGCTTTCCAGCATATCTCCGGCCGCAAGGACTCCACGCTTGCATAGATCGGCGAAATCTACGGCATTCTGTTCGTGTTCCCCTTGGGTCGCGTTCCGATTGCGCAGGGTCTGCATAACCTGCTCTCCCGCTGTGGGGCTTGCCCACACCTGCAAAGCGAGATCGGCAAGTCGGGTGCCCCGTTGCGCAATCGCGCGCTCATCCCATTGCGAGACGTCATGCAGTTCGGCGGAAATGGACAGGTACTCGCTGTTGTATCCGCCGATCGCACGGCTTTTCTTCTGTTCGAACGTTCCGTCGGAGAGTTCCGAATTGTATGCGGTCAATGTCAGGTTGCCCAGACTGTTGACCAATAACGGGAATCGGTCGGGGTCGGTGAGCATGTTGCGCCATTCGGCATGCGCCATGGCGTTCTGCGGCATGATGTGTTCGATGGTGTATCCGTCGAAAGTCCGTGGATCCTTAGGATGGTTATGGTTCTCCAATCCGGCAAGCAGGTACTTGCATCGTGGAGTCGGGCGGTACAGATCCTCGCCAAGCAGCGCCTTCCTGAATTCCTCGTCTGTGGGCATGCGTGCGGCCTTGGCGGTTTCGGTAAGCAGCAGCGCGGCGAAGGTCTCGGCCAGATCGTCCTCGGCTGATTCGAGTCTGGCGATCAGGGACGGGACAAGCTTGTTCAGCCCATTGCTGGATACCGAGCAGACCATTCGACGGAACAGATACGATTCGAGGTCCGCAAGCATGCGCAGCAGTCCGTCACGGCCCGCATGATTGTGCTTCCATGCCGCGGACATGTATAGAAGAAGCGGATCCGTGACCGTGCTGCCCAGTTTTCGGATCGATTCGAGACGGCGGTCCACGTTCACGTCGCCGCTGCCGGCATTCGCGGCATCTTTGATGACGGCATAGTATTCGGCATATTCCAGTATTTTCTCCAGAAGGCCGCGCGTGCGCTCCATTCGCGGCAAAGAACTGTCGGCCGCGAAACGCTTGAATTCCGGATACATGGCGCGGCCTTTGGATACTGGCTTCTTCAGTGTGACGACCATCCAGTCGTGCAGGAATGCGTCGAATGAGAGATTGCCGAGAACGCGTTCCATGGGCAGCCAATAGTCGGCATACAGGATTTTCTGTTCGTCCAGGGGGCACCCCATGAGCATGTAGTTGCGCACCAGGTCAGAAGTCTCCAAATCAAGCCCGGTGGAATTCATCGATTCGAATACCAGCTGCGGTTCGTCACGCCCCTGGTCCAAGGTGACGGACACGACTTCAAGGCGCTGCAATCCGTTCCATACCACGTTCGCGTCATCGATGGCCGCGACCAGCGAACGGAACAGGCCAAGGTTCGCCTCCAACCGGGAATCCGCTTCAGCGTGGTTCGGCCGGCTGGGGTCGACCGCATGATCACACAGACGTTGCAGCACATCCCTGTCGTCACCGGAAAGCGTCAGCCTGTAGCGGCTTTCGCCATTCGCATACTTGTCGACGATATAGCCACGGTCGATAAGCATATCTGCGGAGAAACGCAGATTTCCAAGATGTTCGCGGGCGTATTCGGCAAGAGCGATAAGCAGCAAGGTCACCGAGGTAAGGCGCTGCTGGCCGTCGATGAGCTGGCATTGGTTGACGCCATCCGGACCGATGCCGCCTTCCTGCATCCACACAATCGACCCGGTGAAATGCGTTTTGTCGGGGTGCCTGCCAGCCGTTACGATGTCGGCCCACAATTGACGGCATTGAGCCTCGCCCCATGAGTATCTGCGCTGATACACCGGCACCACGAACCGAAGCGAACCGGTAAATAAGTCCAGCAGGATTTTCTTGCCAGCGTCCATGATGCTTCCTCTCTTCACCATTGAAATTATCTTTATCCACTATAAGTAATTAGACGGAAAAATCCTCTGCGGAACGCACCAATTCCCGACTCCCCTCCCTATATACTTGAACAAGCAATGAGTGACCTACCTTTAGGACGAGTATGACCGATAGCAACAGAAACCGATACACGCTCATTGATTTCAATACATACCCACTGAAAGACATACTGGGCATTCTCCTGCAAGACAAGAGCACGAAAAGCAACATCATCTATGCGACCGACGCGTATGTGAACGCCGATCCGGAAGCCACGGAGACGGCACCAATACTTACCCAACAAATTTCAGGCGACTCCCCCACCGTGCGTATCATCCCACGAGTACAGAAAAGCCTCGATGAGCAGACAGGCCGCACTAAAGCAAAAGCCGAGGTGTTCACGCCATCTTGGATGGTGAACCAGATGATCAATAATCTTGATGAGGAATGGTTCAACAGAAAGCACGTATTCAACACGGAGCAGGAAGACCATTCATGGATTCCTGCGAAGGGGAAGATCACATTCCCATCCACGAAGAAACATGACTGGCATGCCTACGTGGACAGCCGCCGACTGGAAATCACTTGTGGCGAAGCACCATTCCTTGTATCGCGTTACGACGCCGCTACAGGAGCAATACTGCCTATCAGCCAACGCATTGGTTTGCTCGATCGCAAGCTACGCATCGTAGATGAGCACACGGAAGATGACCTGATGTGGTGGAAGTGGACATTGCGGGCATTCCAAAGCGTATACGGCTACGAATTCCAGGGCGACAGCCTGCTGATCGCACGCGCGAACCTGTTGCTTACCTTTGTGGACCATTACCGCGATAGATTCAATGCCGATCCGGATAGGAAGCATCTCAAGCAGATTGCGAATGTAATCGCATGGAATCTGTGGCAGATGGATGGATTGACCGGCACACCGCCATTCCATAAACCCCCTGAGGAAGACTCGGGATTGAATTTGTTCGACATGCTTGACGAGATGGATGGAGCGCCGCCAAAAAACGACCCACCTATAGACGTGCGTGTCTTCAACTGGAGAGCGAAAGAATCATTATCATATAGGAAAATGGCGAAAGGACGAAAACAATGAAGTTTGATTACGTGATTGGCAATCCGCCATATCAAGATGAAAGCAACGGCAACAAAACCTTCACCCCCCCCCCAATACCATTTGTTCATGGATTCCGCCTATGCCGTCTCTGATAAGGTAGAACTGATTACACCTGCACGTTTCCTGTTCAACGCGGGAAGTACTCCCAAAAATTGGAATCAAAAGATGCTCAATGATGAACATCTTAAAGTTGAATCCTATGAATCAGATGCCTCGAAAGTATTCCCCGATACAGATATTAAAGGTGGCGTCGCAATCACTTATCGTGATGCTACACAAAATTTTGGAGCAATTAGGACTTTTACTCCATACAAAGAACTTAATAGTTTGCTCACAAAAATTAGTAACACAAATATTACTAGCCTAAGTAACATTGTCACCAATAGAGGTGTTTATAGATTTTCCAGTAAAATGTATAAGGAAAACCCAAATGAAATGAATCGGGTCACTGATAGCAGGGTTTTATCTAATGCATTTGACAGATTCCCTGAATTCTTCTTCTCGGAAAGGCCGAATGACGACCACTCTTACATTAGAATTTTTGGAAAAAGTTCAGGAAAGCGCGTGTATAGGTGGCTCCGCAAAGATTATCTTGCTGAAACCGAGAATTTGGACAAGTATAAAGTCCTCGTGCCCAAGGCAAACGGTAGTGGCATTTTTGGAGAGGTGCTCTCAAATCCACTCGTATGCGAAAAAGGAACAGGATTCACAGAAACTTTCATAGCCATCGGCGCAGCAGATACGCGTAATGAGGCTGAATCAATTTTAAAATATATCAAGACTAAATTCGCAAGGACAATGCTGGACGTTCTTAAAATAACACAAGATAATACCCGTCCAACTTGGCGCCTTGTTCCCTTGCAGGATTTTACTGACAATTCTGATATCAATTGGTCGAAATCCATTGCAGAGATTGACCAGCAGCTGTACAAGAAATATGGGCTCGATAATGATGAAATCGAGTTCATCGAGTCCCATGTGAAGGAGATGAACTGATGAGCATTTCCGATATCACCGGCAAGGTCAAGAGCACCCGCCCGGCGCTCCCCCAGATTTACGCGTATACGACGCCGGAAATCCGCCGTCATGACGGTTGGACAAAAATCGGCTACACCGAGCAGGACGTGAAAACCCGTGTCTGGCAGCAGACGCACACGGCGGATGTGCTCGCACAGATCGAATGGCATCATGACGCGACCTATGCGGATGACGGCGAGGTGTTCCACGACACCGACTTCCATACTTATCTGCTCAAATTAGGCATCGACAACCTGCCCAAAACCGAGTGGTTCAAAATCGAGCCGAAACCGGCTGAAGTCAAACTCGACGGTTTCAAAGCCGATCACGGCATCCTCGAAACACCGGAGGCAATCGACTATCAGCTTCGCGCAGAACAGGATGCCGCTGTCGACAAGGCCTTGGATTACTTCCAATTGCACGAGCAAGGCGAATTCCTATGGAACGCTAAGCCGCGTTTCGGCAAGACCCTCGCCACGTATGATCTATGCAAGCGTCTGCCCATGCCGGAAAGCGGCAGGGCAAAGCGGATCCTTGTCGTAACGAATCGTCCCGCGATTGCGAACTCCTGGTACGACGACTACGTCAAATTCATCGGCACAGATGCCGGATGGCGGTTCATCAGCAGCGTGGATGCATTGGCGGACAGGCCATACTGCATCAGCCATGACGAATACCTGCATCTCGCAGGCAAAGGCCAGCTTCCGAACTCCATTGAGTTCATCAGTCTGCAGGATCTGAAAGGCTCCATCGAGTTCGGCGGTCATTACGACAAGCTGAAGTACGTGGCGGAATACGAATACGATCTGCTCGTCATCGACGAGGCGCACGAAGGCGTGGACACGTACAAAACAGACGTCGCATTCGACCATATCAGGCGCAAGAACACGCTGCACCTGTCGGGAACGCCGTTCAAGGCCATCGCGAACGACAAGTTCCCTGAAGAGGCGATCTACAACTGGACGTACGCGGATGAGCAACAGGCCAAGAGAGATTGGGACAACCCCGAGCTGCGCAGCCCCTATGAGTACCTGCCGAAGCTGAGTCTGTTCACTTACCAGATGTCCGACATCATTGAGGACGAAGTGTCCCAAGGCATGCAAATCAATGGTGAGCAGACCGAGTACGCGTTCGACCTGAACGAATTCTTCGCGACCAAGGACGGGCGCTTCGTCCACCATGACGATGTAGAACGTTTTCTCGACGCGTTGACCTCGCAAAAGAAATACCCGTTCTCCACTCCCGAACTGCGCGACGAGCTACGCCACACGTTCTGGATGCTCAACCGCGTGGATTCGGCACGAGCCCTTGCCAGAATGCTCCAACAGCATGAGGTGTTCAAGGATTACGAAATCATCCTCGCGGCCGGCGATGGCAAAATCGACGATGACGAAGAAAACGAAAAATCGTTCGATAAAGTGCGCAAGGCAATTGCCAAGGCAGAGAAAGGCGGAGACGGCGTCAAAACGAAGACCATCACCCTGTCGGTCGGGCAGCTGACCACAGGTGTGACGGTTCCCGAGTGGACGGGCGTGCTCATGTTGTCGAACATGAAGAGTCCTGCATTGTATGTGCAGGCCGCATTCCGCGCGCAGAACCCCCACCTGTTCCATCGTGGCAAAGATTATCTGCGCAAGGAAAACGCCTACGTGTTCGACTTCGACCCGGCACGCTCCCTGACAGTGTTCGAGGAATATGCAAACGATCTGTATTCCGGTACCGCTGGCGGCAATGGCGACACCGACTCGCGCAAGCAGAACGTGCGTCGTCTGCTGAACTTCTTCCCCGTAATCGGCGAGGATGAGGACGGCGAGATGGTCGAGCTGGACGCCGAACAGGTACTGTCCATACCACGCAAGATCCATTCGCGCGAGGTCGTGCGCCGTGGCTTCATGTGCGATTTCCTGTTCCAGAACATCAGCAACATCTTCCACGCGCCTGCCGAGGTAATCGAAACCTTGCAGCAGCTGGAGCCGTACAAGGCTCCGAACAAGGATCTCGGAGTCAAGGAAGATACTGCCGACGAGCTCGGTCTTGACGAGGACGGCGAGGTGTCCATCCCGGACGAACAGGTCATCGGCAAGTCCCAAGACATGTTCGGAGACAAAGTATACGGTGACATCGGCGATGAACTCGACTCCGCAATCGACTCCATCGTCTCCGCAAAACCGGAAGATTCCGGGAACAATTTCCTCGACGACCTTCAGAAGACATTCTGCGACAATGTCGCCAAGCCATTGATCGAGACCGCCAAGCAGAACTACGGATCCGATATGAAGGCCTCTCAGCAGAGGAAGATTGAGCGCAAGATCAAATCCGATGTGAACATCCGTCTTAATCGCGAGTACGGCGACTACAACATCGAAAAGAATCGCATCGAGCGAGACCGCGAGCAAGCGCTCGAAAATGCTGAAACGCAGGCCGAGGAAGAGCAGATCAACCAAGCGCACGACGAACGGATTGAGACCGCTCGGCAGAATCTGATCGACAACCTCAGGCAATCACGCGACGAGATGATTCAGTCCGCTGGCGAAACTGTGGTACGTGAAGTCGAGACCGCGAAGAAGGAGGCTCAGAAAAACAGCATCGAAGGCGGAATCCGCGACCATCTTCGTGGATTCTCCCGTACGATTCCATCATTCCTGATGGCTTATGGCGACGAGAACACCACGCTTGAATCGTTCGATAAAATCATTCCTGCCAACGTCTTCAAGGATGTGACCAGCATCACCGTGGATCAGTTCCGCCTCTTGCGTGACGGGGGTGACGTGACGAACCAAGAGACCGGCGAAAAGGAACATTTCGATGGCCATCTGTTCGATCCGGTCGTGTTCAATGATTCCGTGCTTGAATTCATTCACCTGCGCGGTGAGCTCGCCGACTATTTCGACGAATCCCACAAGGAAGACATCTTCGATTACGTGCCGCCGCAGAAGACCAATCAGATCTTCACTCCGCGCAAAGTCGTGGTGGAGATGGTCGATATGCTCGAGCGGGAGAATCCAGGCTGCTTCGATGACCCGACGCACACGTTTGCCGATTTGTATATGAAATCCGGCATGTACATCACTGAAATCATCAAGCGTTTGTACAACAGCAAGGCGATGCGCCGCTACTTCCCGGACGATCACATCCGCCTGGCGCATATTCTCGAGCATCAGGTATACGGCATCGCCCCAACCGAAATCATCTACCAAATCGCGACCCACTACATCCTCGGATACGGCAATGAGCTCGGCAAGGGCCTTCATACGCATTTCGTGATGGCTGATTCAGCCCGTCTCGCGAAGGAAGGCAAGCTTGCCGAATTCGTGAATGAGAAGTTCGGAGACTGATCCGGTTGAATAAACCCTCTGAAAGAGGAATATGTATGTGGGGCTCACGTGGATAGTCGCGTGAGCCCCACATATATATTCAGACGAGAGACGACCGTTACTTTGCTGTTGAAAAAGGCCCGAAGACCAAATCCGCGATCTTCTTGGCATCCAATCCCTCACTGGATACCTGCTTCAGAGCATTCGTCATCCTCGCCATGAAATCGTCCGACAGCCTGTCCTCCATAAGATTCTTCAGCCAATTAATATCGTCAATGCTTTTCTTGCCAAGATAAACCTGTTCGCAGGCATAGATCGTTCCTTCACACAGAGCCGCGACGATACTCCCAGCGACCACGGCATTCATCGCGGAGGCCGCAAGATTGACGCCTGGAATCGCCTTGGCGAAATTCAGCACTCCCTTAGCCACCACACCAACGGTACCGACCTCCGCAATTGTTTCTTTAAATCGCTCGAAACCATCTTCCTTATCGATTCCATAAATCTTGCTGATGGCTGTAATCGCAGCGACTTCAATAGGACCCAGAATCGCGGCATCCGGTACCGGAACAGGCACAGCGCCCACGACTACAGCGCTCGACGTCGCAGCAGCAGCCGTGCTGTGTGCCAGAGCACGTTTCCTGTTCAATCTGAATTGGGCGGCATCTTTCTCGGCAGCATCCAACCCCTCCGGCATGAGGTCGACCGTTGCGGCAATCAGTTCGTCAATGCCTTCAGGAGCCGCATACTTATCATCGTCTATCCAGAAAGTCTCAGCGACAACCGGAATAACGGCTCTGAACATTCTCTTTGTCTTTACCTTGTCGAATGCCTTCTGAACCAGCTCGATGTTCTCTTCACGATCCCGTTTCGAATACGACTTCGTGATGACCACAGCAATCGGAACACTAGGCCATTGCTTCGTCGCATCCAGAAAATTCTTTACCGCCTGAGGAAACAACTTTCCCGCGGTGCCGTCTACGCAAAACCAGATGACATTGATCTGGTGATCAGATTTGCCATCCTTCGTGCTTTCTCTGGACCATTTCTTCACTGCGGCAATAGCCTGCTGCCGCTTGAAAAAGGTCGGCTCGAATCCAACAGAATCAATGACTCGGAACGGACTTGCATCATTTTCATATATTTCCAGCCGATTCGTCTGCCCTTTGATTCCGCGCTCTGCAGTTGCCACCTTTTCACCAATCACGGCATTAATCAACGTGGATTTACCCACACCGGAATTGCCAATGACAAGGACATTGCCCTTGCGTACATTCTCCCCTGCCGGCTCCTCAGCCTTGCTCTCTCCCATGTTTTCTCCATCTCGATAAGACGCATCGCTTGCAATACTCATGATATATTTGCTCCTTACTTGTTCAATGCATATGCGGATAACCCGCACTCATAATGCGCCATGTTTTTCACGCGAGCGCACTGGAATTCGCAGGCGGGGATTATGATCGGCGGATCAATCGATGCGTGATGTCTCTCCAAAATGATTCCAATCCCTGAGATGCGGCTGAAAATGGATTCTTCTACCGTCTTCGCAGAACATGCAGTAGCGCACGGTGAATAAGAAGATATTTCTCCGGTTGCTTTCATTGCCTATTTCTGAACAATCAGTTTGACTTCACGCAATACCTCATCAGTGGCGTACTTTCCTGATCAATATTTCCCGACCCCTACGTACTGTCACCATCACGCCAGAACACGATATGTCCACGTTCGCTTAGTTGGCTGAAATATCTGGAAACAGCCTATTATCTGATTGTCTTATGCGGCTCTACCCTTGTTGACTCATGTATTCGCATTGACACGCCTAAGCGTTTCCCTGTCCTGATTCGCATACAGGTGTAGTTATCCCATGTGCCCTTAATCCGACGCATCGCCACTCGCTCCCCGACCAGATCATGCATGTCGGCGGCGATGGATTGCCCGCGCTGCCGGAACCGTTGTCCGCGCCGGCGATCGCCAAGAGTGGACGCTGCGTCATGGGCAGACATGGCCATCGACCGTGACGGGGATTGACGACGGGTTCACCGAAAAGTCACCGATTCGTTTTCCAATCTTCCCCTTCCCGCAACCCGAGTCTGGAATCAACATGCGAGAATCTAAGAAGAATCCGTATCCGATGGTGGATGCGGGAAGGGCCGTGACGCGGATGGAAAACGCAGTGTACGGCGTGACATATGACGCGGCAATGAGCATCGACGGATACAACGAGCTGTATCTGGCGAAGTAGGACCAGTTCAACAGGAAGATGGCGCCTCTCGGTACGCGCCCGGGCCCGGTGGAAGACATCTCCTCGACCATCGCCGAGGCCCGCCGCCGCGCCAAGAGAAAGCTGATGAGCGACGAGGAGATCAGGGAGCTCGTCTCATGGGCCGATGAAACGCGCTGGAGACGGAACCCGGGACCGGCCCCTTCCCTGCGGCCGCATCTCCGCGCCTTTCCTGAACGTCCGGCATCCCATGGGCGGGATCCACGGTTTCCGCAACATTTCATGAGCGAGATTCTACCGTTCTACAACATTTCATGAGCGAGATTTCCAGATTTCATAACATTTCATGAGTGAGATTGACTCCATGCCTCCGCGGCGGACGTTCCGGGAACACGGTCACGCGCGGGAACCATATGGAACCCGCACAAATCGTATAAGATTCTGACCGGAGGAAACAACATGAACGTATCAGAGGCAATCGCCAAAAGATATTCCTGCAGGAAATACAAGCCCGAGCAGATTCCCGAAGAGGCATTGGACGGTATCCTGAAGGCGGGCATGGCGGCGCCGGTAGGCTCCGCCGCCTACGATTCCCTGCACATCACCGTGGTCCAGGACCGGAACCTGCTGAACGCCATCGGCGACACCGTCACCGACATGGTGGAGAAACTCACGGGAAAACGCACAGACAAAAACTTCGGCGCGCCCACGATGGTCATCGTGTCCGCCAAGCCCGCCATGATGCCCGGCGTGGAATACGCCAACGCCGCCTGCGTGCTCGAGAACATGCTGATCGCGGCCACTTCCATGGGCATCGACAACATCATCTGGGGCGGTGGCGCGGCCGCAGTCGCACGGAGCGGGGAGCTGATGGAACGGCTGCACATCCCCGATGGGTTCAAGCCCGCACTGTGCGCGTCCTTCGGCCATGCCGCCACTGAGGAACCCGCGAAAGCCCATACCATCAACGTGAACCGCATATAACATGAAATCTCCCCGCCATCGTGACGACGGCGGGGAGTCCGATTGCGCGGGACCGCGGGACACATCCCGTTTCCATGGTCTCTCGGAGACATCGGTAGATAGCGGACCGTCCCACATACATCATCGCGACGATCCAATCCACCATCACCGTTTTCGATTCATGCCGATGCCGCACTTCTCTTTGTCCGCCTTGCGTCAGGCTTTGCGCAGGACACTGGCCCATCCCTTCAAGCACGAATCATCAGCATCCGGCCAGTGCAGAATGTCTAGTAGTGATCACGGACGGACAGAACGCACAAGTCCCCGTCCTCGACCATGTACACCAGCCGGTTCGCGGAATCGATGCGACGGCTCCAGGCGCCCTGCAATTCCCATTTGAGCGGCTCGGGCTTGCCAAGTCCTGTGAACGGGGAACGCATGGCGTCGCGTATCAACGCATTAATGCGCTTGAGCGTCCTCTTGTCCTGGGTCTGCCAATACAGGTAATCATCCCATGCGTCCTCGGTCCAACGCAGCACCGCTCACTCCCCGACCAGATCATGCGAGGCAACGGCACCGGAATGCACCTGGGCCATTCCGCGACGAACCTTGTCGAACAATCCGGGATTCTGATAGACCCGCAAGGTCTCCATGAGCGAATCGTAATCGTCGGCGCTCATCACCACCACGTTGTCATGCGGGTCCTTGTTGGTGACCAGAAGCATGTCCGCGTCATCGTTCACGCGGCGTAG
>ERZ808252.2239-NODE-2239-length-12123-cov-4.533643_pt1 | contig 12123 bp, 11 predicted proteins | sample MGYA00521242_ERZ808252 | MGnify/ENA primary metagenome ERZ808252 (study PRJEB31516, sample SAMN03275581) | gut metagenome | biome: mammalia-associated habitat; material: feces | host: Papio cynocephalus | place: Kenya | collected 2012-08-07 ...
TATTCAATAATATAATATTGTTAAAATGTGTTTGTGCAAGCATCGTGCAAGCAATGCAATCGAATAATTAAAAATACACGCCTTTTGTCTGCTATATTTATTGTCGATTTTGGATGTGCTAAAACGAGAACAAATTATAGCTTACCCCTACACCTACATACGGCTGAAGGCCTTTCGGAGTAAGTCCGTAACCAACATTCAAACCGACATTCCAGCGTTTCGGTTTCTGCCGTATCGTGTTGGTAATAGTGACGACTTCATGCCGTGGGTAAATATGGATGCTGTCCAATGACGGGCGGTAGCCGCTGACCCAAGCCGTGTAGGTGCTGTCGGCATACCGCTTCTGCGTGATTGGTATCTCCACATCTACGCTATCAGTGCAGCCTATCTGCACAGAATCCCTTTTTACTGGCAGGCGTTCCGTCACGTATCTTACTACCAAGCTGTCCCTTACTACAGGGCAGACGATTCGCACCGTATCAACGATGGTAACTCTTACGGTGTCTCTGATGACGGTTGCGCGTCTCTCTTCTTCTTGTCTTTTGAATGTAGCCAACAGACATAAGATGAGGACGCAAAAGAAAATCAATATTGGTATACCGGTATTTTTCATATCGTCAAAGATACTGATTAAATTGTATATCCAACAACTCAATCACACATTTTGGGCTCTGTCATTTTTGCCATTACAGGCTATTTTTGTTTCAAAAAGAAACCACGCGGAGCATACTTGTGAATCCAATCAGTAAGTTCATCTCCACCTTTGTCAATTTCACAGCGATTGAATCCTACGATATTTTTGTTTCAAAGACCTTTTTTATTTTGTAAATTCCAATATCATGCTTGTATCTCCCAAAAAGAATTTGAGGATTTATTCCATACCTGTCAGCTTCTTCTTTAATGTAAGGAGCTATCTTGTGCGGTACTACATTACGTGTCCTTGATAGAAACCTTTTCCAATCTACGCTTGGAATAATAGCATTCAAAGCAAAATTGTCTGCCTCTGTCTCTTCTGAATCTTTCTTCTCATCAAACAGGTTGATCAATGCCTTCCCGTTCTTTGAAAGATGAGTATAAACGTGGCCAACTTCATGTAAAATTGTAAAGGCGAAATTGTCAATAGACGAAATACGTTCTGTAACAACAATAGTTGGATTGTCACCAATCCAGAAAGACATGCCATCTACAGGAACCTGTCCAACCTTTTTGACGACCATAAAATGTACGCCGTACTTATTTAATATTTCACCTGTCTTTTTGACCGTTTCTGAATTTTCCTTGAAAATATTATTGAGATCCTTTGTTAGTGAGCCTACATCGTTTTTGTTAAAACTTACTAATGCTGATTTGTCTTTTTTTGACATGTAATAGCAATAGTATTTCCAAGAAAAAATATCAATAGGATTAGTCGTCACTTTTTCAGACTTGTGATAATATGCAAATTCCATCTCCTTGGCTTTCAGACCAAAGAAATCATCCAGATTATCTACGGCAAACACCTCGAAGATGCGTTTTACATCATCAATAATGTTGCCTTTAATAATACCTGCTTTTCTAAAGAACTGAGTATTCACTTGTTCTTTGAGAATCTTCCAAATCTCCAACATTTTTGTCTGCAATACTACTCTTTCATTTTGTTTTGCACAGTCAAGTTCATACTGTGTCTGAATGTTCATGAGAAATGTTGCAGAAATACCAAGGGCATTTCCCAATAACAATGCCATTTCGGGTGTCAGAGAACGTTTGCCTTTTATGACATCATTCAGAATAGATTTCTGTATGCCGGTGAGTTCGGACAATTCGCTCTGCTTCATGTTACGAGCAGTCAATTCGTCCTTAATCACCTCTCCCACATGAGTTGCCTCAAATGGTACTGCCTGATTAAAACTAAACTTAGTCATAATGATGTGATATTTCAATTAATTCTATTTCGGTAATAATAATACTGCCATCAGCAGGAGAACTTTGGAAAATCAATCGCCAAACATTATTGCATCTTACTGATTCTTGATCTTTTCTGTCACCACGCAATCTTTCATAGCGTAAACCATTATCATGCATGATGTCTTCTATCCTTGTCGCAGCCCTCATTTTGTTGACAGCCTTAACATAGCCTTTGATTGCAGCGGCAGGAAGTTTTTTGTACTTCTTATCGGATGTTTTGCCATTTTCAAACAACTCCAACAGTGCTACATCTTCGCTTGTTATGTTCATATTATATTTAAGCCACGTTATTTCGACGCAAAGGTACAACAATTGTTTTGATTATCAAAATTGATAACTGATTATTTTTTCTGCGCTTGATGACACACTATTTAGGAATGTAATTATCAGAACGTTACGCTCATTGCTTAGTCTTTCCTTTCTGACAGGTAGCATGCCTCCTGCCTTTCCTCGACAATCGTAATCGGCATCACGCGTCCGCAAATCATGCATCCCTGCCATATTCTGCAATAGCGACATTCGCCGCATGTGTCACACCTCTTCATCGCAAAACCTCCTTGCTTCCCATTCCCTGCGTTTTACCAATCCGGCCAATACCTTGCCGTCAGAATATACCCAGCGTCTGAACTGCCGCTGTATGTCTCTCTTGCCGTCGCCGCGTTCGATACACTTTAGCAGCGTGCTGCCTTTTAAGGCCTGTACGCCTAAATTAAAGGCAAAGCTCACCAAAGCATCAAATTCGCACTGCTTCGCGCAGACGCCAAGCCCATTCACTGCTGCTTCAACCATTTTCAGGTCTTCACGCAAAAGGCCGTCGGCCTCCCGTTCGTCTATCGTCATGCCTCGCCTTACACCGGCAGTATGGCCGTAGCCTATAGTCCACACACCGGCAGGGCAACGGTAGGCCACTCTCCGCAATCCCTCAAACTCTTTCAGCTTTTCAATCAATTGTTCGCTTGCTTTCATGTCTCTTCTTCTTTTGTTTCACATATTGCTTCTTCTATGGCCGCGCCTGTGTCGGGCGACTTTCTCTTGATGAGTTTCACCATGACCTTTCCTATAAAGCTCCAGAAAGACTTCCATGTCACCTTTGGGGCTTGCACGTGATGAACGGCAAGTATATGGCCAATGATACTGATAACCTCGAACAACGCCCCGAAACTGACAAAGACGGAAGCCACCAGCACATGGTCTACACCAAACTGTCTAAATACGGACAGCCCGAGAAACAGGCCGAGCAGGAAGTACGTGATGTAGTCCACCAGCTTGTTCATTGTCCTGCGCCCCGCCCTTGACTTGTGGAATTTCCATTTTTCGGCATCCATTTTCCGCCCCTCCTGTATGGCTTCGCGGTATCGCATCTGTGTTTCCCTGCTCCCCCACCACAAATCCGTCAGTATCAGGATAACGATTAAGGCGAGCAGCATACGGCAGTCGTTGATGGCCGCCATGCTTTCAGCCCCGAATGTGGTAAAAATGAAGCCGCTGTTTACTATGCTTCTTGTCGTATTATTGACCATAACTTAGGTTTTGTAATATTCAACATCAGTCGGAGACTGCACGCTCAGTAACATCCACCTGCAATAGGTAGTAGTCGTGTTCCCACTTGTAACAACATACGGCACGCCTATAAGCTCTATGAACCCTGCAAATACCTTGATTGTCCGAGCTGGAGCATATAGCGTTGAAGAAACATTAGGATCGTCAAGTCCGCAGTCTGTATTCAAGAACCACGTCAATTCTTTTTTTGAAGCCCTATCAACAAAAGTAGGGGATAGACCTGTCCCTTGCGGCACGAAACACCCCGTGCGGATAAGGACATCAAGGTGTTTCCTGTAGAATAGGCCGGTTCCATAATCGTTGTATTCGGGCGCAACGAATACAAGCACTCGGGCTCCTACGAATTTTTCATCATTTGGTAGCCACATGATGAGTTCGGATTTTGTGTCGTTAGACTGCTTTTCGACCATCAGATTCAATTTGTCCTGCACGAGATATACCCCTTTCCCCGTCCCCATCATGGTATCTTCATAATCGTATCGGACAATCTCGAATCCGCTTCTGAAATACCCAGACACGGTGAGATTCTTGAACGTGGCGTTTTCGGCATCGATGGTCTTCGCTTTTAATGTCTGCGTGTAAAATTTCGTCGCGCTGATGTTGACGGCTTCTATGATATTGCTCAAAATCTGATTGGACACAAGCAGCTTGGTTGCCATGTATTCGGCTGTCGAAAACTTAATCCATTGTGTGGCCGTTTCCGACGGCGTTACACCTGTGACCTCGTCGGCTGCCACCGCCCAAAACTGCGCCATTGAGCCGTTTTTGCCGTAGCTTACGTAATCCGTAAAATATTGGTCGCTCGTGTTGTCCAATTGATAATGTCTCTGGTAGGTTTTGGTGCTGTCGTATTCGCCTTGACATAGCATTGTGTCTCCTGCCACCCCTTGCAGACCCTTTTGGCCATCCTGCGATACGCCTACCTGCACTGTCAGTTTCTGGTCGGCGGGCATGCCGCTCTTCTTGGCCGTGACGATGAAGCTCGTGATCGTTGTGCCTTTAACGAGATTGGACAGCTCTACCCATCCGTCAGTGTTAATGGTAGCCGTAATGCCGGTATTGGCCGTTACCGACCACGTAACCCCAGAGGTCACCTGCTCGCCGTCTATGTAGAGTTTGGCCTGTACACGCTGTTTCTTCGTCGCTGACTTCATCACTCCTTCCGAATCAACGTATATGGTTACCGACGGGCATTGTATGGCATAAGAATGCCCGTTTTCGCCCTTGTCTCCCTTTTCACCTTGCTCTCCTTGTGCCCCTTGCTCTCCTTTGTCGCCCTTGTCTCCTTTAGCCCCGTCAAAGACCTTGTAGAATGTCACCTTTTGCTTCAAGGTCGTGCCGTCCACATCAACATACATGTTTACAAAACCCTCATTCTTGCTTGCAGAGAATCCTGACAATGTAAGTATTGTGCCTGCCGTGTTCAACGTCGGTGTGACATAACTGTATGACGAGAACTTGGGCTTGTAACTGCTCGTGATGTTTGTCGTTCCTCTCATTACGGCCACCGAGCAGGTATAGGTGTCCTGCTCCAATGTGCCGTCCGCCTTGCATTTGACGGCCACGGAGGACGGCGTGACGGTAAAAGACAATGCGTCCTTGCCATTCTTGCCGTCGCTGCCGTCCTTTGCCTTGCGGTGCAGTGTCAGTGATGCTCTTGCTATGCCCATGTCGCCGCAGTTGTAATTACAAGGTCACTATCATCGCCCACCTCGCTCCAATAGTCATTGCCCACCGTCAACGGCATGCCGGCTACATTCGAAGCTATCGGGTCTTTCACTTTGCTGTCGTAAATATCCGAGCTCCACGTAACGCCTGTGCTGACGACTTCCTGCGTCCTTACATTGCGCAAACGGGCGTTGACGGTAGCAGCATTCGTGCCGTCCCATTCGGGGTTGGCCGAGACATACAGCTCCACGTCGTAGTCATCCGTGAAGTCGTTGATTTGATGGAATGTCGTGGCCAGTGCCACCGTGTCGCCCGCTTTCTCGAAAGCCATACAGTATACGCCCGCATCGGGACCCTGACCGGATACGTGATTCGTTGAGACTTTTACTGTATAGGAGTTGTCTTCCGTTGGTATCAGCGTCTTCATGTCGCTCTGATACCATTTGATGACCTTTGATGTGTCGGCCTTGCCGTCCACGAACAGATGAGCTTTCAGTGTTACTTCCGTCGCCGTTGCCGTGAGGGCATTGCCGCCGCTTGTCATCAGCGTGTAGCCAGAAGACGAGATTTCCTGTATCTTGAACTCGAAACTGCCGGTTGCCGTGTAGTTCACGCCGGCTACCTCTCCGACTGCGACGAAATAGAACGTGTCACTTCCCTTGTTGGTTTCGCTCGCTATGTCCTTGATGAACGTGATGGCATGTGTTGTCGTGTTCTCTTTAAACAGCCCGTTCTTGGAAGTCCTGTAACCTCCGCTTGCCGTGTTCCATTCGATAGGTGTGTCCATCGAGTTGTAATACCATTTGCTTTCCGCGCCTATCGTGCAGGTGCTGCCGTCGCTGGAGTATACATTCGGCGTTACCGTAGGTTGGTTTTCGGCCTTGGTAAAATCGGGGTCGGGCTTCTTTGATATAGGATTCCACCCCTGAAACAGGGAATTGTCTGTAGTGAATCCGAGAACTATGTTGCGTCCTTTGCGCAATCGCTTGATGGTGATGCTTCCTGTTGCTTCCATTGTCTTGTTTTTAGTTGATGATTAGATAATTGCCGCTTTCGTCCGTCAGAGAGTTGCCGCTTTCGTCTGTGGCCAGCGCGTAAGGTGGTTTGTGTTCATGCTCAATATACTGCTCTATCCAGCCGTCCCTATAGGTGTTGCCGACTTTCGTCTTCTGTAAGGGATAGTTGACGCTTGCACCATAGCCCACCACTGTTTCAGTGGCATAGGTTGTGTCGGTCTTCCAGCACATATCGATAACATTTTCTGCCGCCTCCAGCACTTGTGCCTTGTAGCTGACAAAAGCCCTGTCGCGGTGTGTCACGGCCGTAGGATAAATATCCTCTTCATTCTGCATCTGCACGTCATAGGCGTTTCTGAGCCGTGTGACGGTACACATGCCGGCGCGCGCTACTTCCTTGCCGTCCACCAAGGCAGATACGGCTATCGCCTCCCCGTCTGCAAGGCGCAGGTCGAGCGTTACCTCATTCTTGCTTGCTGCCGCGAGCAGTCCCTTGCCGGCCGTCAGTTCCTGTGTCGTGCTTCCTGTCGTCGAATATACCTTGATTGTGTAGGTGCTTACGTCCGTCTTTCCCTTTTTGAGCTTCACGCTCTGTTTGTATACATAGCCGCTCCCATCGTCGGGGTCGGTTGTAGATGTGCCTTTGGCAGTAAGATATTCGGCTGCAAGACGCGTGTCGAGCAACGGGTCGTACAGCACATTCTTGCTGCCGCCAAACTCCAGTGTATAGCCGTCGGCCGCGAATGCTCCTGTGTACAACGTAATCATGTCGGTCTTCACAGGGATGTTCTGCCCCGTGCGGTAGTCGTTCATCTCCGCCTCCATCCATATCGTGTGACGCTCGCCTATCGGGAAGTTCTTCTTGATGGCAAGCACCCATCTGTACTTACTGTCGGCTTCCAAGGCATAGTTGGTGCTGTCTATGGTGATTTTCGTGCCGTCCATATAGAACGTGGGATTGCCCATGTAGGCATTGCCCAAAAGGCCGTTCCAAGAGCCGTCATCGGCACTTGCGGATATGACGGGCGCAATACGCAGGGCGTTGCCCTCCGTGCTTCTGTCAGGTATATAGGCATTGCTCCCCGCATCGAAAAACTGTGTCAGCGGGCTGTCGGGTGACGCGCACACGAGTTTCGCGCCCACCGTCAGCGGTTGGAACTGCCGTCTGAGATATATTCCGGAAGTCTTCATACTTCTGTCCCGTTAAGATATTTCAGAGCGGCTTTAGCAATTTTCTTGGCTTCTACCCTCCATGCCTGAAAGGCTTCATATTCGGCCTTTGTTTTTTCGGGGTCTGAGGCATGGTTGGCCAATATGGCGTACTGGTCATCCATAGAATATCTCTCGCCTATCACGGCACTCACGATGTCCCCGTAATTGGCCGTTGCCGGCACTGTCACATAAGAACAGCTCCACACTGTCTTCTCTTCCTGCGTCTCGGGGTCTGTAGTCTGCTTCTGCTCTGCACCGAAGAATACGTGCATCTGACTTGCGACAACGATTGCCGCTTCCGGCTGTGATTCTAATCCATACAATTTCATATCCTTATGTTTTTTAGTTATTCAAAATAATAGTCTGTCTTGTTGCCTCCGAGACTTCTGCATCTCAATACGGCCTCGAACGGAAATGCTTCCATCTCCCTGCACTGGTCGAGCACGTTCTTCATTCGCGGATTGTTGGTCAGAAACTTGCAGTCTCTACCGCCCTCCGAGCAAAGCACGGCATAACGCCCGTCGCCGTGGCGTGTGTCACAGTCAGCCTGAAAGTTCTTTACAACGATGGTGCGGTCTTTCAGAAATTCGCACTTCACCATCGGCACATCAAAAAACATGCGCCCTTTTTCGTCCCTGTCGATTTTCTTGATTCCAAGGTCTGAAAACTTTTTCATCTTCTTTATCTTTTGCCAAAGCGTCCTGCCGTTGCAATGTTGCAGCCATCCCCTATAGCTGATGAGTGCATTGTGGGTTTCCGTATGCTTCATCCGCATCTTTATGCGCTTTCTTATGGCCGTGCGGTTGGTAAAGACGCGGTAGCCCACAAAGTCTATGGCCGTCTGCTCCGTCACCTTGTTCACATCTGTGCCGTCATGCACGCCAAGCCCCGTTTCCATGGCAAAACGTCTGATACGGTCAACGCCCTTCCATACGTCCTTTTTCGTGCGTCCTATCAGCAGCAGGTCATCACAATAACTGAACACATGCACACGGCCGCGCCTGTTGATGCCGCGAGCGAGCGTGTCAAGGTAGTAGTTGGCGATGGCCTGCACCGGATAAAGCCCTATGCCAAGGCCATGCTCGCGCACCGTCAGCACCTCACGAAGCAAAAGGCGTATGCCCTTGTCATGAAACAGACGGCAAAGCGACAGGTAGCACAGCTCCTGATTGATACTCGCATAGAACTTCTTGAAGTCCGTCTTGGCGAAATAAGCATATCCGTATACGTCAACCCATCTGTGCACCCTGTATAGGGCTTTGTGGATGCCGCGTTCTTTGACGCCAGCGAAGCTGTCGCCATATAAGGCCTTGTCTATCGTGCCGCCTATGACGCGCATAAGGGCGTGATGGACTATGTGGTCGGGGAAGTAAGGAACTTTGGTCAGCTCCCTTGTCTTTCCGCAGGGACACTTGCGCAGAATTACCGTGGGGTCGCTGCTCCTGAAGCTGCCGCTTTGCAACATCTGCTGTATTTCTTTCAGCCCCCGCTCCACTCCGTAGGCATCGAAACGCCTTACGCCGTGCTTGCGCCCTTTGCCCTTGCGCGCTTCCTTTTCGGCCGCTACAAGGTTGTCCCAGTCCCATACGGCTGAGATTTTGATGCCCCTGTGCTTGCCCTTTACGGCTTTTTCTATGCCTTCGCGTATCATGGCTGTATGGCTTCGGGAGGATGGCTTTCTTGGATAGGGGCAAACGGGCTTTCGGCCTTTCGCCTACTTGCGCGTGGCCATGACGGCCTCGCCCAAATGTTCCCCGTCGCGTCTTTACACGCTGTATGCCGGGAGGTCTTCAAGGGCGTTATATTCTCTTTCACCGCTTTAAAGCAGTGCCAAGTATGAGTCTGACGCGCGCCGTAGTTCGAGTTCGAGTTCGAGAACGCGAGATTCGAGTTCGAAGCCGCGAGACCGCCGAGCGAACCGTAATACGCGTTACCGCCGACCGCCAGCGCACATACCCTTTGAACCTTTGTTATTGCCATCTTCCTGTTTCGGTGGATGCTTTGTTGTTATACTTTAATTTACAATTCTCTTTATCTTTTTTTAACTCAAAATCTCCGAGCCGCTCACCGTTTGCGGGTCGCCGTAGAAAGCCAGACGCGCGCCGGCGGACGCGTACGAGCGCGAGAACGCGAGAGTCGAGTCCGAAGCCGCGAGACCGCAGCGCGAACCGTAATACGCGTGACCGCCGACCGCCATGCAACGCCCCGCGGTGGAATGCCACGAGCCATCGCAGAAACCTTTGACGGCATTGGCAGCCTTGTTTTCGGCCACAGTAGTAGGCAGCATATTGAAGAATTTCCCGCCTCTGACTTTCATGATGTAGCCTCCTGAGGGACCTGTTATCGCCTTGCTGAAACTTCTTGTAGTAACGTCGTTCATGGTCTCCGACCATACGTTGTTGTTCCATACGTAACCGTTTGTATCGTCGAAGCGTATGCCGCCCACGAATTCAAATATATGTTCCCCGAGACCTTCAAGGCCAAAGAACATCAACACGTTGACGGCAGCACCGTTGGCATCGGTGGTGGCCTGTGTCCCCGTGGGCAGTATGCCGGCTGTCTTATTTGTGCCTACGAGGCGGAATCCATGTCCCGTAACGATGTTTCTTACGGCAGTATAACCGGCTTCCGTGGTATCGCCGATGCGTCCCGTGCCCACGTTGACCTCATAGTTGGTATTGCCGAAGTAGGACAGATGAATGGCATTCTCCTTGCACCAGTCCATGAAGTTCCACAGGCCGTAGGCCGCGCCTCCTGCCTTGGCGGCATCGGTGAATTGCTGGATGTTTTGTGAGCCTGTCGGAATCCTGTTGGGCTGGCTTTTGAGCTTCGTGCCGTCCTTGTAGGCCTTAAACATGCCTATATACTTGGCCGGCATCTGATAGCCGCCGTTGATGGCTCCCGTACCGGCAAAATAGAGCACGTTCTGATTGTCTTCCGTGGTAGACAGGATGCCCAGCTCGGGGCGGTAGACCATGAAGTTGCACCCTGCCGCGTTGAGGTCGGAAATGTTTTTTTGCGTGCCGTCCTTGAAGACAACGGCCATGCTGCTTGTGGGGTCAGTGCCCGAGCAGCGCAGGATTTCGGCTTTCTTCGTTCCTGCCGAGTTGAACACATAGGCCTTGCTCTTGGTCAGATAGTCGGTCACTACGTCATGGTTGCCGCTCTGTGCAAGTATCGGCGAATAGGGGTCAGGATTGTTGTAGAATGTCTTTAGCGTAGACGTTGAATGCAGATCGCCTAAGCTGTCGGCAAGGTCGTTAACGGTGATGCGCCTCACGCCTCCGGACTGTTCTATGATTACCGTATCACTTTTTGATACGGATTTAACTGCCGTAACGGTCGATAATGTTTTGTTTGCCATATTTTTCTTTTGTTTTAATGGTTTCTAAATGTTGATTGTAGCCTCATAGGTCTTTTCCGTTCCCTGTAGCCGCGCCTTGGCGGTGAAGATGGTCGAATAGGCCGGCGAGGCCGTGCCGAGGTCGTTGTCGCCCTCCTTGAACGCGATGGTCAGAGTGGCCGAACTTCCTGCGTTAGCGTTGAATTTCTGAGCCTTTGCGTTTGCATTCCATACGGCATCGCTTGCAGCGTCGCCTGAGTTGCGCTGAATAGTCCATACCCAGGTCTTGCCGGCAAAGGACGACAGCTCGCTGATTGGCGTGGTCTGAATGCAGAGCTCAAAGGTGACGGGCAGCTCTTCGCCATAGTCGAGCGTGGTCTGTCCGGCATAGGATATGTCCATGCGCAGGGTGTTGAAAAGCTGTGAATTGGTAACGATGGACTTTGCCCATATGTCACCGAAGACAACGCCGTAGCCGCTAAACTGCTGCGTTTCGGTCTGTCCCGTGGTGAAGTCGTAATACTGCATGGAGAAGCCGTCGAGCCGTCCCTCAATCTTGTAGATGTTCTGTGTGCCGTAAGTCCATGTGGTCATGTTGCGCAGCCCTATCGTGTATTCGGTGGTCGAATACCGGCACGATTGGCGCGACTTGTCCGTGGCGTGGGCATATTGTGCAAAGTGCATCTGTGCCTGTGGGTGGTGCTTAGCCGTCCACGTGTCATCAGCACGCAGAATGTACGTAAAGGCTTCCTTGCGCGATTCATCGGCCACGAAAGAGCCATCATCAGAGATGTAGCCCGTTTCGTCGATGAGGAAATATACGGTGCAGAAGCCGGCAAAGGTGAAGTTGCCGTTGCGTGCGTCCGTGGTGGCGGTTTCGTTCGTCCCTCCCTCATTGTGGAAAATGCCCATGCACATGTCGCCGGCCGTGATAGCCCCTATTTCGCCCTCTTCGAGTTTCAGCTTGCATACGCCTGTGGCCGTTGTCACGTCGGGCGTGACGCTTTCTATGATACCTCCGCCGTTGGTGTGCCACTCCACGCCTGTATAGATGCTGACGCGGTTGTATCTGAGCTCGGGCACTTCGAGAAAGTCCCACAGCCTTAGCGAGCGCATCTCCCCGTTGCCCTCTCCGTCTATTCTGCCGCCGCGTCCGAAAAGGCCGGTGACGAAATCACCGAACGTGATGCCTTGGCGGGTAAGAATGTCTTTCAGCGTGGCCACGCCCGTAGGGTCTATGCCATAGCCAGTATCGGAAATGAGCAGTCTTGCGAGCTTGGCCTTTCCCTCTTCGTCTATCTGAAAACCGCCGTGGCCGAACTTCGCACCCTTGAGCAACGTGATTATGCCGGCTGCCGTATCATCAATGTCTTTGCGCAG
>ERZ808252.2240-NODE-2240-length-12121-cov-2.388778_pt1 | contig 12121 bp, 6 predicted proteins | sample MGYA00521242_ERZ808252 | MGnify/ENA primary metagenome ERZ808252 (study PRJEB31516, sample SAMN03275581) | gut metagenome | biome: mammalia-associated habitat; material: feces | host: Papio cynocephalus | place: Kenya | collected 2012-08-07 ...
TCGAAGTCCTGGTATCCGACGGCCGGCAGACCTGCACCGGCATGCTTTATTTCTCGGTGAAGCCGGCGAACACGATGGCCGCCGTGATCGACCCGGTCGTCAAACAGACCACGCCCGACACCCGCACCACCATCGATCTCAAGCCGTACGTGCATGGCACCTCCGTCGAACCAGCCCAACTGACTTCGGTGGAGAATCCTTCCGGCGCATCCACCACCATGAACGCCACCGACATGTCGATCATGTTCAGCGCGTCGGATCCCGGCACCTACTATGTGCCCTACACCATCACGCAGGGTTCCATTCCGGCGACCGGCCTGGCGCGCGTGGAGGTGCAGGCGGTGGCCGGCGACGCGGCCAAGCCGGTCGCGGCGAACGATGTGGCGCTGCTCGGCGCGGACAACACCGCGATCGTGGAGCCGCTGGCCAATGACGTCGATCCGATGGGAGGCGTGCTGTCGGTCACCAGCGTCACCGCGGATGCGCAAAGCGGCATCAAAACCGGCATCGTAAGCAACAAGCGCGTCTACATCACGGCCCGGCAGGTGCCGACCAAGCCGGTGCAAATCAGGTACACCGTGACCAACGCGGCCGGATCGTCGACCGGCGTCATCGTATTGCAGCCACCGGCGCTGGTCACGTCGAACTCGGCACCGAAAGCGGAGAACATCACCGCTTCGGTGCGCACCGGCGGCATCGTCTCCGTGGATGTCCTCGACCATGTCACCTACTCCGACGGCACAACGGTAAGCCTGCGGAACGATCTGCAGTACGACGGGAACACGTTCAGGGGACTGGTGTTCGTATCCGGCGACACGGTGCGCTACCAGGCCACCGACCAGACCGGCTCCTTCCCTGTCACCTACACGGTGACAGACAATCTCGGCAATGCGGCCTCCGCTACCATCACCATCAACGTGCATCGCAAGGACGCCTCGAACAAGGCCGCGCCGACCCCCTCCGACATCGAGGCTCAGGTCGCCGCCGGACAGAAGGTGCAGATTCCGATCCCCCTCACCGGCATCGACCCGGATGGCGATGACGTGCAGCTGCTCGGCCTGGGCAACAAGACGCCGAAACTTGGACGCATCACCGAAGTGGGCGCCACCTATCTCATCTACGAGGCGTACGGCGATTCCTCCGGTACCGACGTCTTCTCCTACGCGGTGGAGGATTGGACGGGACAGCGCGCCACCGCGCAGATCCGCGTGGGCGTGTTCGAATCCGGCAATGATTCCGGCGTGTACGCGCGCGACGACGAGATCACGCTGCGTCCGGGCATCGCGGCCACCGTACCGGTGTCGCAGAACGACATATCCGGCGACAACACGGATCTGACGGTGTCCAAGGACGTGCAATCGCAAGGCATCGACGGCGTCGAGGTCATCGACGACATGCTGTCGTTCACCACGCCGGGGCGGGACGGCACGTACTACGTGGTCTACTCCGTCAAGGACAAGGCCGGACTGTCCGATTCGGCCACATTGACGGTGAACGTCGACGCCAACGCGCCCATCGACCCGCCGACCGCCTACGATTACCGCATCCCCGCGTCCGCCACCATCGACAGGAAGTCGGTGGACGTGGACGTCTCGCAATGGATAGCCAACCCTTCCGGTACCGCCGACGAGCTTGAGGTGGACGTCGACCCGTCCGCTACCGAACATGCGCGCGTCAAGGGTGGAAAAGGCTCCGCCACCATCACCGTGGATCTGACGGACGAGGCGCGGGCCGTGCCGTACACCGTCACCAATACGACATACGGCATCACCTCCACCGCGTTCATCCAAGTGCCCGCGTATGGCGTGTTTCCGCCGACCCTGCGTCCGAAGGCTCCCGCGTTGAAGGTGAACGCGCGCGAATCCATCACCATCGACATCGCCGACTACGTGCGGGTGGGCGTGGGCAAGACCGCATACGTGGACGGCGCCGATTCCGTGAGCGCCACGAAGGCGGCGGATGGCGACCTGTACGTCAACGACCGGACGCTGAGGTTCACCGCGCCGAAGGATTACGCGGGTCCCGCCTCCATCACCTTCACCGCGGCGGATGGCAAACGCGGCAAGGACGACAAGGTGAAAATCGTCAATTCGGCGGTGCTCACGCTCCCCATCACCGTGATCGGACGCGAGGTCCCGCCGCCGACGTTCTCCTCCTCCACCGTCGACGTGGCGGCCGGCGAGAAGGCCACCACCATCGATCTGACGGCGCTGACCCATACTCCGACCGGACTGTACGAGGATGAGAGGCAGTACGCATACTCCGGCGGCGTGGATTCCGACAGCGTGGACGCCAAGGTGAGTTCCACGGGCAAGCTGACCGTGTCCGCCGAGAAGACGGCCACGCCCGGAACCATGCTGAGCGTGCCCATCGCCATCAAATATTCGAAGGGAACCGTGAACGCCGGCGTGACCGTGAGTGTCACCGCTTCCAACAGGCCGCTGGCCCGGATCGACGAGAAGACCGTGAAGATCAAGGCGGGTTCCGGTGACGAGGTGGATCCGCTGTCCGGCGCGTACAACCCGTTCCCCGAAACCCCGCTGACCGTGACCGGATGCGCGTCCGACGGCGCCTCAAAGCTGACGGTGGACTGCCGGTCCGACGGCAGGATATTCATCAAGGCGGCCTCCGACATCGGCGCGAGCACCAACAAGGTGGTCGTCACCGTGCGCGACGCCACCAAGACGAAGGAACGTGAAGCGACCGGCACCATCAGCGTCTCGGTGATGGACAGGCCGGATGCGCCCCTGCTGTCCCCGGTGTCCGGAAGCCCGCAGGATGGCGCGGTGAATCTGAGCTGGACCGCCGGCTCGGCGAACGGCAGTCCGATCAGCGAATACCGGGTGGCGTGGAGCGGCGACGGCTCCGGGGAGAAATCCTGCGGGCAGAAGACCTCCTGCCTCATCGACGGGTTGAGGAACGGCAAGACCTATTCGTTCAAGGTGAAGGCCAGGAACGAGGTCGGATGGTCCAAGGAATCCAATGCCGTGGACGGGACTCCGGACAAGGTTCCCACCGCGCCGACCAATGTGAAGGCCGAAGCGAACGGCAACAAGCTGACCGTGACGTGGAAGGCGCCGACCGGCGATTTCTCCGAAGTCGACGGCTACGAAGTGACCTTGACCGGCAGGAACGCCCCTGCGAAGCAGCTGACGGACGCCACCCGGATCGATTTCGAGGACGACGCGATCACGGATGGCGATTCATACACGGCGACGGTGAAAGCGCGCAACAAAGTGAACTGGAGCCAGCCATCCGAAATCTCCGCCCCGGTCAGACCATGGGGCAAGCCCGACGTTCCGACGGTCTCGGCGCGGCAGCAGGGAACGGACATCATAGTGACCGGAAAACTCGCGGACGCGCGCAATTCCGGATATGGCGCCATCACCTTGGGATTCGCGGGAAAAACCAAGGAATTCCCATATGGGAAGAACGACACCTATACGTACAGCTTCACCATAGAGGACGGCTGGTACTACCGCGAATACAAGCCGACCATCGCCGTCCGGACTGACAGGTCCGGAGACCTGTCCGCGGAAGGGGCCTCGTTGAGGCCCAGCGTGAAACCCGGCACTCCGACCGACGCCACGCTGGGCCTTGACAGGAACCAGACCGGCTGCGAGGCTTCCTGGAAGGGCGCCGGAAAATACAGCGGTTTCCTCGTCCAGGTGAACGGCGGCACCGAACAGGACGTTGGCAGGGACAATCGCCTCTCGTACGGCATCAGCCCCTGGCAAAGCTGCGGAAAGATCCAAGTCCGCCAATATTTCCAAGACCACGATCACGTCGGGGAGCCCGCGACCGGGTCGGATGGCGCCATAGGCAACAAAAAGGCGGCCGAGATCACGTCCATGCCGAATCTCTGGTGGGACGACAACGAGAGGAACACCCTGCACTACAACGGGCTCGCGGTCAACGCGTACGGGCAGCCTTACAAGGCGACGCTCACCATCACGCCCAAAGACGGAAAGGGACGTTCCTACGAGATTGGCTCCCGGCCGAACGTCATCCATGTCGACGACAAACTGGATGTCGCCGATTCCTATTCATGGAAGATCAGCATCACATCCACGGCAGGGGAACCGAAACTGAATTCCGATTCCGACGAGCGGCAAGGCATCAACGGAACCAGAAAAACCGTCCCTTCGGCATCGACGGGTACAGCCGGCGCCGAAACACAATCCCTGAGCACGCAGGCGGCATGGCACGGTTCCGAACCCGTATGGGCCAAGGGACTCGCATACTACGCGGAACGGTGAATCCGGCAACCGCGACAAACAGCAGCACAACAGCCAGCAAACGCAACAGCCAACCATCCATATACGAAAGCACAACGGCAAGGAGCAGCCCCATGAGCGACGAATTCGACGACACTACCCAACTGGGTTCCATCGGACACGATCCGCGGGTTCCCTCCCAACCCTCCATGCCGGCTCGGCAACCGCAACGACGAACGACGTTCCCCACACCCGGCCTGCCGCACACCCCGCAGAATGACGAAGACCCGGAAAACACCGTGCTGAGCACGCGCAACGCCCAAAACCCGGTCACCGCAAGGCCCGTGGCGCCATCCGCGAACAATGCCCGCCAGCAGTTCACGCCTGCCGTGCCGCACCGGCAGGCCATGCGGCGGTCCCCCATCTCCCTGATCCTCCCTGTCGACCGGACGGTTCCGACAGTTCCGACGCAACCGACGGTTCCAGCCGCTCCAAGCCAGCAGCCACCACGCCAGGCCGAAAACCCGACGCTCAGGAAACAACAGCCTTCCATCGGCATGGCCATGATGCCCACGCCAAGCGGAGACATCGCCGAATTCCACGAAAAGTTCTCCAGACTCGTCGACAACGTCTCCCAAGTCGTGGTCGGCAAAGAGGAGCCGATCCGCCAATGCGCCACCGCCATGGTGGTCGGAGGCCACATCCTGCTCGAAGACAAACCGGGAACCGGCAAAACCCAGCTGGCCCGAGGCTTCGCCAACTCCATCGCCATATCCTTCAAACGCATCCAGTTCACCCCGGACCTGCTCCCGTCCGACGTGGTCGGCGTCACCTTCTACGACCAGAAGACAGGCGAATTCGAATACCGCGAAGGACCGATCTTCGCGTCCATCGTGCTCGCCGACGAAATCAACCGCGCCTCGCCGAAGACCCAGTCCGCGCTGCTCGAAGTCATGGAGGAGCAGAAAGTCACCGTCGACGGCGTCACCCATGATGTGCCCCAGCCGTTCATGGTCATCGCCACCCAGAACCCGATCGAACAACTCGGCACCTACAAGCTTCCGGAAGCGCAGATGGACCGTTTCCTCATCAAAACCACCATCGGCCATCCAAGCCATGACGTGAGCGTCGATATCCTGAGACAGGTCAACGTCACCGACCGCGCCTCCACCATATCCCCGGTGCTCAGCGGCGACGACGTGCTGCGCATGCGCGAAATCAGCAAAAACGTGCATCTTGACGACGCCATCCTCGAATACATCGTGCGATTGGTGGAAAGCACCCGGCACAACGAACGCATCCAAGTCGGATCCTCCATGCGAGGCGCGCTCGCGCTGACCCGCTGCGCACGCGTATGGGCAGCCTCCGACAACCGCGGCTACGTGGTGCCGGATGATGTCAAGGACCTCGCCGTGCCCGTCCTCGCACACCGCATCACCCTCACCGCCGAAGCCACCTTCACGGGAACGACGCCCGAGCGGATGATCGGACAGATCCTCGAGGACGTCCCCGCCCCGACGCTGGGCGCCAACGCCTGAAATCCAGCCATCCCACAACCGAACCCGGTCATACGGCCGAACCCGGCATACGCTCCGGCACAACCCGAAAGGTCCAGGAATGCGGCAATCGCAGACAATGCAGCGCAGACGAGCCCTCAAACGGTCGCTGCGCCGCATCAGGCATCGCATCAAACGGCTGGCCACCTCATACGTCTCCCCGCTCGGATGGGCCGTGACGGCGCTCGCCATCGCCGCGCTCGCAGCGTTCGGCCTTCTCGGATGGCATGAGCTGCTGGCCATGGCCGTAGTGCTCACCACCATGCTGGCCTCCGCGGTCATCCTCTCGCTCGGCAACACGTCGTTCAAGGCGACCATCGACGTGTCCGAAAAACGGGTCACCGTATCGGACACCGTGCAGGTTGAAGTCCACGTGGACAATCCGGGAAGCGTCCCCACAGCCTCGGCCCGCGGAGACCTGCCCATCGGAGACGACCACGAACGGTTCACCATCTCGACGCTCGCCGCCGGACAATCACGTCAGACGAACGTGGAATTCACCGCCATCCGCCGAGCGATACTGCCCATCGGCCCCCTGTCGATCCGCAAAGGCGACCCGTTCGGCCTAGTCCGCCACGAAAAGAAACTCGTCGACCAGATCAACGTGTTCATCCATCCGCAGACCATCATGCTCAACACCCTGAACGCCGGCATCCCACGCGACCTGGAAGGCCAGCCGAGCGGCGAAATCGTGGACGACGACCTCGACTTCTACGGACTACGCGAATACGAGCCCGGCGACGACGTACGCAACGTGCACTGGCTCAGCACCGCGAAAACCGGCTCGCTGATGATCCGCCAATACGAAGCCACACGCCGCACCGACACCGCCCTGACCATCAGCGTCAATCCGGACGATTACATGGACGCCCGGGAATTCGAACTGGCCGTATCCATCCACGCCTCCATCGGCGTGCGATGCCTGCAACAGCACCGTCCCGTAAGCACGCAGGCCGGAACCGAACATGCCAGACCGCGCAACACCACGGAATTCCTCGACGGATGCAGCGCCATCGAACCGGATCCGGACGACAATCCCAACCTCGCACAGGAAACGCTCGTGAACGCCCCGGACTCGACCTTCTACTTCTTCACCGTCGGCAGGAACAAGGACATCGACTCCATCAAACGCATGGCGCCCGCGCTCCCCCGTTCCGCGGCCTGCGTGGTGCTGCAGGCCGCGACCGGCCAGTCCCGCGCCATCAAACGCTATCCCGACTTCACCTTGGCGACCGTGGGGGATCTCAACGACCTCCCCTTGATCATGGGGGTGTTGGCATGAGCGCCGCCAAACCGATGGAATCCACCAAACCGACAAAATCCGCCAAACCGACGGATCCCGCATACGCCACAAGCCCCACCGGCACCAGAACCACCACCGGATCGTGGGCCGATTTCACGCACTCGGTCATCTGGATGTCCCGCAACGGCAAATCGCGCACATCGCCGAATCCCAACCATCCCCGCACGGCACAATACGCAGGCCTGCTCGTATCCTCACTCCTCACGCTCGCCTCGGCCAGCAACCTCATCGACGTGTACGGATCAGCCCAAGCGTGGGCGGGCGCGGCAATCCCCGTCACCATCATCGGCTCGCTCATCGCGCTCGCCGGGCTCGTTCCCGCGTTGCGCCTGTGGTGGCAGATGCTGTTCACGGCCCTGGCCCAGTTGGTGGTCGGCCCCGTCATCTTCCTGAACGACACCACCATCGCCCATGTCGTTCCGACGTTGCACACGCTGACCCGAGGCTGGTTGCGGATGCTCGGCTCATTCAAGTATCTGCTGGCCATCGATCCGCCTACCGGCACGGGCGACGGCTCACTGCTTGCCGTATGGACGATCTGCCTGTGGGCCGCGCTGCTCACCGGCGTTTTCGCGGTGTCGGAGGATGGACGATTCACCATGATCGCCGTCATTCCAGTCGTCGCGGATCTTGCGGTCTGCGCGTTGCTGGGCTCCTCGACCGGCTTCCATCGCATCGCGGTCGGCACGTTCACCGCGATCGCGTTGGTCATCTGGATCAGCGCGCGTTGGAAACTGCTGGAATTGGGCCGTTGGGCCAGCTCCGGCATCATTGTGCTGCTGTCGGCCGCGCTGGCGGTAGGTGGATGTCTGGTGGGCGGACAGGACCGCACCATCCTGCGCGACCGGTATGAGCCGCCGTTGAGCCCATACGATTACACCAGCCCGTTGAGCGGCATGCGCTCGTACATCAAGAACCACAAGGACGACGTGCTGCTGACCGTACGGAATCTGCCGGCCGGCTCGTCGGTGCGTCTGGCGGTCATGGACCGGTTCGACGGCAACGTGTGGAATCTGTCCGATTCCACCATGGCCTCGGATTCCTCCAATTACCGTCGTGTCGGCGATTCGATCGGGAACACGGCCAAGGGCAGGCGCTTCACCGCGAAATTCACCGTGGCCGATGGTTTGAGCGATTATTGGCTGCCGCTGTCCGGCGCGGCTTCCAGCGTGGGATTCGCCGAATCGTCGGACGCTGATTCGTTCTATTACAACACCGACACCATGTCGGCCATCTATCCTTCACGCACGTACGAAGGCATGACCTACACGGAGACCGGCATCATACCGGACGTGCCGACGGACAAGGAGATCGCCAAAGCGGACGCCTCCTCCATCAGCCAGCCCAAGGCCGATGACGTGCCCGACTGCGTGGACAAGCTCGCCACCGCGACTGCGGGAGGCCGGTCCAAGGGCGGGGCGGCGGCGCAGGCCCTCGCCGACAAGCTCAAGGAGGCCGGCTGGTTCTCGCACGGGTTGGCAGGCGATTACCCGTCCAACGCAGGCCATGGCAATTACCGCATCAACCAGCTGCTCGCCGGCAGCGCCATGGTTGGGGACAGCGAGCAGTATGCGTCCGCGATGGCGCTCATGGCCCGCAGTCTCGGCCTGCCGAGCCGCGTGGTGCTCGGCTTCCTGCCGAAGAATGATGAGGGTGAGATCAGCGGCGACCGCACCGAGAAGCACGGCAAATCCACCGTCACGAAATTCACCGGCAACGACATGACGGCTTGGGTCGAGGTCAAACTGGACGGCTACGGCTGGGTGGCGTTCTATCCGACTCCGAAGGAGACGAAGATCCCCGACGAAAACCAGAATCTGACTCCGCCGAATCCACGGACCCTGGTGCGCCAGCCTCCGGTACCGCTCACCGACCCGCTGCGAGACGACAACCAGGCCAAGGGCAGATCGTCGATCGGCGGAAGCATGGCCGACGAGACGTCGACGAACCTGTTCTGGCAGCGTTTCGGCAGAATCGCAAGAAAAGTCGCCATCTACGGCAGTCCCATATGGACCGTGCTCATCGTATGCGGCCTACTGCTGTCCATCAAGGCGGTCGCCTTGGCGAGGGCGTGCAGACACGGCAGCGCGCCGCAGCGCATCGTAGCGGGATGGCAGGCCATCGCAGCCCTCGCCCGGCAAAGCGGTCTTGACGTCCATGGCACGCGGAATGAGCAGGCGGCATCCATCGCCAAGCAGATGGGCATCGATGCCGGAACACTGCTCGCTTTGGGCAAGCAGGCCGATTACGCGGCGTTCTCCGGGGACGAGGTCGGGCAAGGCCAGGGGGAACGGTATTGGCATGACGTCATCGAAGAGCGGAGATTCATGCTCGATTCGCTGCCGCCGCTCCGCAGGTGGCGTGCGATGCTTTCCCTTGCGGACATGTTCCACTTCCGTCGGATTGGAAGGAAAGGACGGCACTTATGAGCATCGAACGCATTGAGGCCAGCTTGAACAGCGATATCGGATTGCGCAGGAAGGACAATCAGGACAGTGCTTTCATCGGGCACGGCGTGTATGTGGTATGCGACGGCATGGGTGGCGGCAAGGACGGCAAGCGTGCGAGCTCCACCGTCGCCGAACGATTCGCGCGGCTTGCCGACCGGCCGACGCGCGATCTCGACATGCTCGACGACACGTTGCTTCTCGCCCAACAGGACGTGCTGCGGCTGGGCGAGGAGCTCGGAGGCGTGGCCGGCACCACCATCAGCGGCGTGCTGCTGCCGACACGCGTCGAGGACGGAGCTGGCTCCTCTGACGAGCGTTGCTACATCGTCAACGTGGGCGATTCGCGCACCTACCATATGCGTGCCGACGCGGCCGGTGCCTGGATGGCGGATTCGCTGACCTGCATCACGCGCGACCATTCGGAACGGCAAAGCGCCATCGATTCGGGCGAGATGACGCCCGATGAAGCGAGCCGCCGCATTCCGCGCAACATCATCACGCAATGCGTCGGCGCTCCCGCAGGCATCCAACCGGATTGGTACGCCGCATGCGCCGATGGCCGGTTCATCATCTGCTCCGACGGACTGCACGCGCAGATCTGCCGCGAACGGCTTGCCGGTATCGCAGCCGCGTACGCCGATCCGCAGATGGCCGCTGACATGCTGGTACACGCCGCGTTGGATGCCGGCGGCTACGACAACATCACCGTCATCGTGGTGGACATCCATGCCGACGTCCCCTCCGGAAGCGAGTGGACCGTCGGCAAGATCGGCGATGACGAGGACATTTACGACATGTTGGATGGAACGCTGCGGACGTTGCGGATCGTCCAATACAATCAAGAAAAGGCCACGAAAACAAGGAGATCATGATGGTCGATTTCGATACCGCGGTGGCGGCCGTGCAGGATCCGAACGCGGATCCCGTGCTTCTGGCCAAGATCGCCTACGAGAATCCGGAGTTCGGCGCGAACGTCGTCGTCAATCCGCGCGCATACCCGGGTTTAAAGCGTTGGATCGCCGAATTCGGTGATGAACGCGCCCGCCAGCAGCTTGCGGCAATGGGGTGGCCGGTTCCGCAGGAAGTCCCGGACGAACAAGCCGGATTCACCGCCGAATTCGCCATGACCACCACGGACCAGATGCTGATGGCGCGCATCGCCAGCGAGGTGCCGGAACTGCGCCCGTGCCTCGCCCGCAATCCGAACATCTATCCGGAACTGCTCACTTGGCTTGAACAGTTGAACGATTCAGCCATCAACGCGGCCATCCGTCTACGCCAGTAGCATCCGGTCATTCCCATTCCGTCATGCACGAACCATCATGAGCGAATGCGGAGTTGCAGAGGGAATCCCGCGGCTTCCCCTCCTCCATCGTGAGCGAATGCGCCTACCGTTCGGAGAATGCGAAGAACTGGTCGCCGATGCGCACCGTGCACGGCACTTCCAATTCCATCGGCTGGCTTCCCACCTTGGTCTCCGCATCGTCGCGGATGACGTACGTGCCATTGAGCGACCCATAGTCCTCGATCCACAGCATGCCGTCCCGATCAAAGCTGATCGCCGCGTGGTTGCGGGAGATGGTCCGCGTCGGATCGTCCAATTTGACCGCCTTGACGCCTTCCGGCACGTCCATGGAAGGCTTGCGTCCCAACAGCACGCTTCTGTCCACGACCACTCGCTGCCCGGTCTGCTCGTTATCGAGCACATACTCGTGTCGGGGCTGCTTCATGGTGAACGCGGCGGACAGCACCGTGCCGTCCCAATCCATCTCCTCTTCGTCATCCCATGCCACGGTCGCATCCTGCGGTGCCGGCGTTTCCGGAACGACGGACCGCGCCCGTGCCGCGGTAGCAGGTCCATCCGCGCCGGGAGGCGGCTCGGACGCGGACTGTGGCATCGCTGTGACGTCATCGTCATACCACCCTGGTTCGGGTGGTGGCGGATAAGGCAGAAAGCTCATATCCCTATTGTAGGTCCCTATTGTAGGGTTTTTCGTGATTTTTGCAGCAGCATATCCATTTCGCAATACAGTCAAGGCGCCTACGGTTCCGCACGTTTTCCCAGCGAATATGGTGAGGGGTGGAACCGACCGTTACTGGTCGGTTCCACCCCTCACCATGTAGGACGATTCGCCTTTCGGCTATCGCACGATCAGCGTCACAGGGTGTCGCCCAGATCCATCTGACCGCCGTTGTCGTTCAGGAAGTCATCCGGATTGAAGTCGTCGCCGAGCTTCAGATCGCCGAAGTCGATGTTGGAGAAGTCCACATCAGACAAATCGGCGTCACCGAAGGAGGTGTCGGCGCCTTCCCCACCCAGACCGAAGTTCGGGTAGATGGTGTCGCGGATGGCTTTGTCGGGCTCCACCGTGGCGTTGCGGTAACGGGCAAGGCCGGTACCTGCCGGGATGAGCTTACCGATGATGACGTTCTCCTTGAGGCCCTTCAGGTCATCGACCTTCTGGTTCAGGGCGGCTTCGGTGAGCACGCGGGTGGTCTCCTGGAAGGACGCGGCGGACAACCAGGAATCGGTGGCCAGGGAGGCCTTGGTGATGCCCAGCAGCTCCGGACGGCCGGCGGCAGGCTTGCCGCCGT
>ERZ808252.2241-NODE-2241-length-12113-cov-10.896666_pt1 | contig 12113 bp, 6 predicted proteins | sample MGYA00521242_ERZ808252 | MGnify/ENA primary metagenome ERZ808252 (study PRJEB31516, sample SAMN03275581) | gut metagenome | biome: mammalia-associated habitat; material: feces | host: Papio cynocephalus | place: Kenya | collected 2012-08-07 ...
GACAAATATGTCTATATCATCGAGCTCAAGCGCGACCAGTCACCCGAAATCGCCCTCAAGCAGATCGAGGAAAAAGGCTACGACAAGCCGTTCCTCTCCTCCGGCAAGAAGATAATCAGGCTCGGCATCAACTTCTCCTCCGAGACCCACACGGTTGACGGCTGGAAGGCGGAATGAGGGTAAATTGTACGGATAAACCTCTTGCAGAAACGTAATGGCAAAGAAAAATGCGTGGACGGCTGTCTCGATGGAGACCTGTCCACGCATTTGTTGGATAGCTGTTTCATAGGTGAATAATATCTCTACTGCTGAATCAGCAGCCTGGAGTTTATGTTGTCGATTGTGATTGTGCCGAAGCGCTCAAGGACGCTCTGGCCGAGGAGGAGGGGAGCCTTTTGGCTGTGAACGACGGAGGCATCGACATTGCGCAGGACGGCGTCACCGATTTTCACCTCGCGCAGGGTTACCGTGGTTCCCTCGGCAATGTCACCGTTGGCAATCTGGTAGTACTTCTTGCCCTTTATGTCCTCGCGTGAAAGCTGACCGTTCTTCAGCATGAAATTGGCCTCGACGGAAGAGATTGTGACGTCGGACGCGCCGGTGTCGAAAATCATCTTGAGAGTCAGCCCGTTCACGCTGCATGGTACCTCGAACGTGCCGCTGCCTTTGCGGTTGATTGCAATCTCCGTAGTGACGTGATTGGTCCCATTGTCCTTTTCGTGCTCCGCCTCATGCAGACGCTCCATGAAGCGCTTCTGTCGTTCTTCAGATTTTTTCCGGTATTCTTCGAACATTGACTTGAAGTCATCCCTCTCTCGAATCGGGTCTATGTCGTCATCCGCCTCTATGTGCGTGAAATTCACATATCCCTTGTCGAATGCCGTCCTGAGAGCCGCCACGGCCTCGTCTGTCCTTCCCATCCTACAGAGTAGACAAGTCTTGTCGTACCACACGCCGCTGTCGTCCGGATTTTTGTCGATAATCTTCTGCATCCATTCTTCGGCCTCCTTGTCCTGCCCGAGAAAATGAAGAGCGTACATCCTGCATGAGCCGCTGTCCGCAGTCGTGTCAATCAGAACCACCTGACGGAAATCCTCCTCCGCTCCTGCCGCATCGCCGTTCTTTAGCCTCATCTCACCGCGCATTAGGAAAGTATACGGGTAGCTCCGGTCCAGATCAATCCCGGTGTCATACCATTTCATCGCCTCCTCGTCGTTGCCCATAAGCTCGAAACACCAGCCTTTCGCATAATAGCCCCAGCCCGATGCAGGCTCAATTTCGATGATTTCGTCATAGACTTTCAGCGCGTCTTCATACCTCTGCATCCTCTTCAGTATGTGCCCCTTCTCGGCCAATGCGTTTATATCTTCACTGTTCTTTGAAAGATATTTGTCAATCTCTTCGAGCGCGAGTCCGTTGAGACCGATTTCTTCCAGACATTCCGCAGTTCTCATGGACACATCATCGCCGAACTCGTTCATTATTTCCCGGTAGGCAAAGAATGCGTCCTCGTATTCCCCGGCTTTCTGCAACATTGGCGGGAGTATGAATTTGAAAATCTCCGGATTCTCGCCGTTCCTCGCCCCGTTGCGAATTTGGGCGATCGTGTAGGTCGTATGTTTGACCATTATTTCCCACATCTCGTCATCGACAAGATTGAGATCCTTGTCTATCAGTCTGATTACGCAGTCAATCGCCTTGTCCGTCTCGCCCTTGCCGTCATATGCCAGCGCCTCATAGTGCTCGACTTCGTCGTAGTCTGGTGACAGCGCCCGGCATCTTTCAAGGATTTCAATCGCGGCGTCATAATTCTTGCGTGCAATCTGATTCCTCGCGAGCCCGACCATCGCGGCGGTGTCTCCCTCGTCTACCTTCAGGCATTCGCTGTAGGCCGCATCGGATTCGTCGTATTTGTCATTCACGTACAGATAATGCGCATAGTCTCTCAGAAAGCTCGGCAGGCTTTCCTTGTTGTCCTTTCGGGCCAGTGCAACCGTGAGCCCCTGCTCCTCTTCGGCCTTCTTGAAATCTCCTGTATCAGCATAGACAGCCGCCTTCCATGCGTGCAGGGTGGAGTTCGCCATGTCGGTTTTCTTCGGCTTGTTGACTTTTATCGCATGGTTCAGATCAGTAAGCGCCGACGCATACTCCTCGGTGCTCTTATAGACTCGCGCCCGCAGATAGAGCGCCTCCACATTGTCCGGCGTCGTCTTCAGCTGCTCTTTCAGCAGCTCCAGCGCGGTGTCCGTGTCATTTGCGTCCTTCTGCAGCACCTCCCATGCCTTCTTCAGGTTGTAGTCATCCTCCGCGCCGCCCTTGGACTTCTGCCCGAAGCCCTCCGTCGGCAGCCCCAGCGCCACTGTCACCGCCAAAAGCAGCATCAAAATTTTTCTGTGTTTCATCTCTCAATGATTTTTTGTTCGTACATCATATCAATTCAATGTCGGAATCGCCCTGAAGGTAAACATCAGTAACAGAATATTGTCATGGGCGGTATTCTGTTGCCGATTACCGGAGTTTGCGGAACATATCGATTTACAAGTCAAAATAGGTATGTACTTGGATAAGATATGTTTACGTGGCTTTTTTCGCCATATTGTGCGGGGTATTGTGATAAATCTCACACTATTGACGTTGAGGCGTGCCGCGATGTCCGCCCGAACGTCTATATGATAATGTCGGATTCTCCGTAAAGTAAACTCCCGGAAACTAAAAATCTTTGCTAACTTTGCAGGTTGGATAAAGCATTGACGATTATGTTGTACCCGATTGGAATACAGAATTTTGAAAAGATAAGGCAGGACGGATTTGTCTATGTCGATAAGACCGCGCAGATTTATAATCTGGCAGCCACGGGGGATTATTATTTCCTGAGCCGTCCGCGCCGTTTCGGTAAGAGTCTGCTTGTTTCGACTATGGAGGCATATTTTCAGGGTCGGAAGGAACTTTTCAAGGGGCTGGCTATTGAAAAACTGGAAAAGAATTGGACGGCATCTCCTGTTCTTCATCTGGACTTGACGGGGAGCCGCTATACTTCCGTCGCGGACCTGGACGGTAAACTCAACCAACATTTGCTGTCATGGGAGAGCCGGTTCGGCGTCACCGAGGTGTTTGAGGAGCCTGCGACGCGTTTTTCCGCAGTCATCGAAGCCGCTTATAGAATGACCGGTCAGAAGGTCGTCATTCTCATAGACGAGTATGACAAGCCTGTGGTTGACAACATTGACAATCAGGACTTGATGGATAGCTTTCGCCGTGAACTTCAGGGTTTCTACAGCGTCATCAAGAACAAGGACGGGTTCATCCGCTTCGCTTTTCTCACAGGCGTGACGAAACTCGGCAAGATGAGTGTCTTCAGCAGTCTGAACAATCTCATGGACATTTCGATGGACTCGGAATACTCGGACATCTGCGGCGTGTCGGAGGACGAGTTGAAGTCGTATTTCAACGGAAGTGTGGAGGAACTTGCCGAGAAAAATAGAATCAGCAAGGAGGGATGTTATGCGAAACTGAAATCGATGTACGACGGCTATCATTTCAGTGAAGACGCTCCGGGCGTGTATAATCCTTTCAGCCTGCTGAATACCTTTAAGACCGGAAAATTCCGTATGTATTGGTTCGAGACGGGCACTCCGACATTCCTTGTGCGATATCTCAAACAGGGGCAGTATAACCTCGACAACATATCGAAGGATGATATTCCTGCTGACGCGCTCACCGGGACTAACTATGTGAATCCGGAGCCAATCACCCTCATGTACCAGACCGGCTATCTGACAATCAGTGGGTATGACTCTCGTTTCAATACCTACAATCTCGACTATCCGAACGAGGAAGTTAAGTCGGGATTTCTCAACTCATTGAGTCAGCTCTATGCTCCGGCCCTCATTCAGGGCGAGTTTTCCGTGGTCCGGTTCATCCGCGACATCGAGCGCGGTGACGTCGAATCCTTCATGACCCGCTTCACCTCCTTCCTCTCCGGCAACGACTACGAGATTCAGGGCGACCTCGAACTCTACTTCCAGAACACGATGTCGGTGATGCTCAAGATGATGGGACTCTATGTCAAGACGGAGTACCACACCTCCCGAGGCCGCATAGACATAATCTTCGACACCGACAGATATGTCTATATCATCGAGCTCAAGCGTGATCAGTCTCCGGAAATCGCCCTCAGACAGATAGAGGAAAAGGGCTACGACAAGCCGTTCCTCTCATCCGGCAAGCAAATCATCAGGCTCGGCATCAACTTCTCCTCCGAGACCCGCACCGTTGACGGATGGAAAACGGATGAAAGTCTTTCGTAAATTTGCCGGATTGACAATTTGCTGTATGTTATGGTTTCCCGGATGAAGAATGACGGAAATGACTGGCAGAATTTCTGCTCCCTGTACTATGAGCAGGCGATGGGATATGCCCAATATCACATTTCTAAACTTAAGCGTTCCCTCCCGCATTGGGACGAGCGCATTGACGAGGAAGCTCTGACCGTCGATGCGGCGATGGAGGCCCTGCAGAAAGTCTTCACCCGGTTCGAGCCTGCACGGGGCGCTTCGCTCGGAACCTTTCTTTCGCGTGTCGTGCATAATGAGCTGCTGAGGGAGTTTGAACGGGAAACAAAATCCCTCGCGATGCTGAACGACGTCAGTACAAGAGACGAAGCCGAGTACTCGCTGGGCAGTCTGTCGGCGCGGATTCCGGACAATGCGATGGACAGTCTCAAGCAGAAGCTCCGCGCTGCCATACTCAAGCTTTCCCCGTTGGATCAGTGCATTCTTGAATTTTTTCTGGAGGATCCGAGTACATTCATTGACAGGGCGGTGAAAGAACTGAATGTCACCAGAAGCTTTGTGAGCATTCACAAGTGCCGGGCTTTGGATAAACTGCCGTCGCTGATGGGGATAAGCGCCGAGGACTATTATGAAATGTACGATGAGCCGACCTTCATGAGCCGAAAACCGGAGACGGTTCCGTCGGCTGCCCCTTCCCGTTACCGCAATCCCATATTTCCTGAATTTGACATAGAATCCACTGTTTCAAAACTTTATGATGCCATTCGCGGCGATTCTGAAGTTGAGGTTGATGGTGAGTCATGAATATTCTGAAAAGATTTCTGCAATAAATCCATGGGCCCGGGTATATAGACTAAGTAATCGTTAAAAAACATTCAAATGGCAGAATCAGTTTCAATAAAGGCTCATTGCGCGGACGTCTTCAGCTATGCGCGGTTTCAGAACGGGATGAGGGCGGTGAACCGCATCGTCATAAGGAACACCTCCGGAGGTATTCTGACGGGGCTGCGGCTTACTGTCGAATCGGATCCGGAGATTATTCACAGCTCCTCGCTGCATATCGGGGACATCAAGGACGGGGCGTCTGTCGTCATCGATGATGTCCGGGCCGACATTTCAACGAATTATCTTGCAAACCTGACTGAGTGTCAGAGCGGTGTGCTGCGCATAAAGGTCAGTTCCGAAGAAGAGGGCCTCACTCCCGTGTCCTTCACTCACAAAATTACCATACTCCCTTATGACCAGTGGGAGGGCGTAAGGCGGGCTGATGAACATCTGGCTTGTTTTTGCGTGCCGAACCACCCGGAAGTTAAGAACATCATCAAGGCCGCCTCGCGGCGGATGCTAGAATGGACCGGAAATCCGTCCATGGACGGCTATGCCGGCGGAGACCCCGGCAGGGTCAAGATGATGATGGCAGCCATTTTCGGCGCAATCAAAGACCTGAACATCGCATACGCCCTGCCTCCGGCATCGTTTTACGAGAGCGGCCAGCGCATCCGTATGCCAGAAGAGATAGTCGGGACGAGACTCGCGACCTGTCTGGACACAACGATGCTCTATGTCTCCTGTCTTGAAGCCGCGAGCCTGCGCCCTCTGGTGATTCTGAACCGGACGCATGCATACGCCGGGGCATGGCTTGACGAGGATGCCATCTCTCCGAGCGCGGTGAGCGACGACCCGTCGCTGCTTCGCAAGCGCGATGCGGAAGGCATAAACCAGCTGATTCCGGTGGAGACCACAAAGATGGACAAGGGCATCAGCATGGGCTTTGACGACGCTGTCCTTGCCGCGGAGGAAACGCTTGCGGACGCGGACTCGTTCGAGTGCGTGATTGACATCCACGAGGCGCGCAAGCTTGGCGTGAATCCTTTGCCGCAGCGCGTGTGGACGGCGGACGGCTACGAAATCATTCCCGACGGGACTCCAGACGTGGAACAGCGTCCCGAAGCCCTGCCGGCCTCCGACAAGGTTGACTTGACGGCGGAGCCCTTCGTCGAGAAACAAATCATCTGGGAACGCAAGCTTCTGGACCTGACTCTCCGCAATAACCTTCTGAACATCCATCCCCGCAGCATTCTCCAGCTTATGAATCCCAACACTCAGATGATTGTCTCCGCGCTTGAAAACGGCCGCTCTATGCGCATCGGTCCTTGCCCGGACTTCTGGGAGGGACAGATGACGGGGAACGGCATCTACGCCGCCATATCAGCGGCGGATAAGATGCAGACATTTACCGACGAGGAGGTCTATGACGGCCGGCTGCGCACTTTTGTCGATGAGAAAACTTCCCTGACACGCATGATGACTCTGAGGGAGACGGCGAAGCGGTCTCTGGAAGAAAACGGCGCGAACACGCTGTATCTGACGGCTGGGGCATTGAAATGGACGGACACGGAGCGTCAGAAGGAACACTATGCGCCCATTCTGCTGGTACCCTGTGAGATAATGCGCCTGAGCGGTGCGCTGGTGGCAACGGGGGAGGAGACTGTCATAAACCTGACGCTTCTGGAAATGCTCAGGGAAAACTTTGAACTCACGATTCCCGGGCTCGACCCCCTTCCGCAGAAGGACGGGCACACCGATGTCCGACTTGTGCTGAATACCGTGCGCAAGGCGGTGATGGACAAAAAGGGATGGGATGTGGAGCCTCTTGTGTTTCTCGGCAATTTCACATTCAGCAAGTTCATCATTTGGAACGACATACATTCCTGGCATAAGATTTTTGACTCAAATCCAATGATTTCCAGCCTCAAGAACGGCGCGCTTGACAAACGGATAAAACCGCTCCGGAATATTGGCCGGGACATTGACTCGCTTTGCCCTCCTGACGAGGTTTTGCTGCCGATAGACGCGGACTCTTCGCAGATGAAGGCGATAAGGGATGCCCTTGACGGACGGAGTTTCATCATGCAGGGTCCTCCGGGAACGGGAAAGAGCCAGACAATTACGAACATCATCGCCAACGCCCTGTATCATGGCAAGCGCGTGCTTTTCGTTTCAGAGAAGAAGGCTGCGCTTGAGGTCGTTCAGAAGCGCCTTGAATCAATCGGGCTCGGCCCGCTGTGTCTCGAGCTCCATTCCAACAAGGCAAAGAAGTCGATGGTCCTGAGCAAGCTGGAAAAGACACTGGAACAGAAGGCTCCGGCGGAATGCGGGACATTTGGCTCCGAAGCGGCGAGGGTCGCGGAACTGCGCTCTGTGCTGGTTCGTCATGTCGAAGCGCTGCACTGTTCCGGCGACGAAGGCATGACCTTGTACGGAGCATTGTCGCAGTATCTGGCCGCTCCGCAAAATCTTCCGTTCCGGAATATGCCCAACATCGTGATGTCGTCCTTGTCACCGGATTCAATCCGGCAGATGCAGGCTGTCGTGCGGGACTTTGCCGCTGCGGCGGGACGGGTTTCTCTGGACGACATCCGGGATTTGCTTGATTTGCCTTTAAGTGAATATACACCAGCCCTCATGGAGCGCCTCAAGGCCGAGATGGAGGCTCTGCTCGCAACGAACGGCCGTCTTCTGTTCCGCCTCCGTTCCCGCAGGCTCGCGAAAATCCTTGGCGTTGATTTCTGGAACGGCCTGGGGCTTAACCGCAGCGACTCGCGCCGGGACAAGGTCGGGCAATGGTACGGAGCATTGGACAGGCTCAGGGACTATGCCATATACAACAGCCGGCGTACGGCTCTCCGTTCCCGAGGGCTTGGGGTCATCGCCTCGGACTTCGAGGCCTGTAAGGTCGCGCCGGACGCGCTTTCCGACAGCCTGATGAAGAGCCTGCAATACAGCTATATCAGGAAGAGGGTTTCCTCGGACGCGCATCTTGGAATGTTCTGCGGAGATATGTTTAACAACACCGTGCGTGACTATCGGGAGACGGAGCGCGCGTTTAGGGATAGCTGCCGGAAAGAAATATGCCGCAGGATGTATTCGGGAATTGAGGCTCTCGCACAGGAAACGTTCAACCCGCAGCTCACGATTTTGAAAAAGGCCATCCGAGGCGGAGCAAGGGGAATGTCCCTCAGGACTCTTTTTTCAAAGATTCCCGATTTGCTGCCGAGGCTGTGTCCATGTATGCTGATGAGTCCTCTTTCCGTGGCTCAGTATCTTCAGGCGAATCCCGACATGTTCGACCTCGTGATTTTCGACGAGGCTTCGCAGATGCAGACAAGCGAGGCCGTCGGTTCCATAGGCAGGGGGCATTCGCTGATTGTCGCCGGGGACTCGAAGCAGTTGCCTCCGACGGCTTTCTTCGAGACCCTGTCCTTTGACGAGGACAATGCCGACCGCGAGGATTTGGAGAGCATACTTGAAGACTGCATTTCGCTTTCCTTGCCGGCCAACACGCTGAGATGGCACTACCGCAGCAGGCATGAAAGCCTGATTTCATTCAGCAACTCAAAGTATTACGGCAACTCCCTGCTCACCTTCCCATCCACGGATGACCTCACAAGCAAAGTGACTCTGAAGCGGATTGACGGTCTGTATGAGAGGGGAGGGACCCGCCAGAACAAGGCGGAGGCGGAAGCGGTGGTCGCGGAAATAAAGCGCCGTCTGGAGAACGCGCCGGACAGAAGCATAGGCGTCATTACATTCAGCCAGCCTCAGCAGGCTGCGGTTGAAAAGCGTCTGGAGACGATGCTGCGCAACAATCCGGGCCTGGAGGAGATTGCCTCCCGCATGGATGAGCCGATATTTGTGAAGAACCTGGAGAATGTTCAGGGAGATGAGCGCGATGTGATTCTGTTCTCCGTCGGCTATGGTCCGGACAAGAGCGGGCGCATCCCGATGAATTTCGGCCCGCTTAACCAGAGCGGAGGCTGGCGGCGGCTCAATGTTGCCGTCTCAAGGGCACGCTGCGAAATGAAGGTGTTCTCGTCCCTCTCTCCGGATGACATCAGGGTTGACTATAATACCCCGAAGGGCGTCGTCGGGCTTCGCGATTTCCTTCGTTACGCATCCGACGGCCGGAGGACTCTGGAGGAATATTCCGCTGAAGCCGCGGAACATGACGCCTGGGTGGAGAAAGTCGCCGCTGAACTGCGCGAACGCGGACTCAGGGTAAACACTAACATAGGAACATCCGATTTCCGCATAGACATCGCCGTCCTTGACGAGGAGAAAGGCCGCTACATCTACGGCATCATCTGCGACGGCCCGAACTACGCCTCCGCACCCTCCGCCGTTGACCGCGAGGTCGTGCGTCCCGCCATTCTTGAAAATCTCGGCTGGCACATCGAGCGCCGCTGGATTATGGACGAGTGGCGCTGATTCGTGTGCCCCACCGTGATTCTACACTATAGTATATTTGACCCCGCGTTCATCCAAAACCTGCCGTGCTATCCGGCCAAAATGATTTCGACTATGGCATATATTGTCAGCCCTAAAACATTCGTGGTTTCGGACTCTTTTATCACATATACAACCATAACCGCAGAGAATATTGCATTCAGAATGGCCATCACCATATAAGAGATACATTATTCTACCTTGATGACTCCAGGCTCTTTCCCCTCGATGTTGATGACAAACGGGGCGGCGATTGTCTCGCGGAAGGCATATTTCCCTTTCCCGGGATTGCCGACGCATTTGAAGACTCGTCCGTTGGAGTGTATCTCTATTTCCTTTCTTCCGGGGTAGGCGGCTGGCGACTGGATTTCAACTATCGTAAAATTGTACGAAATGGTCGGATCCGTTATGGAAACCAGCTGATAGACGCCTTCTGAACCAGTGACCGTGAAATGCTTGCCGATGCCTGCGGAACTGCCGTCGTCTCCGCCTTTTACCCTGTCGTCTCCGAATCCGTCATTGTAATACCTCAAGTAGAACTTGTTGGCTCCACCGATGGCGATTACAGGCCTGCGGTTTCCGACGAGCTTTCCAGAGCAGTCAGTAGGCGTTTCATATTTCACGATCTCGCTTTCAGCCGCATTCATCAGGCTCTTGATGTAGAAAGAAGTCTCGACTTTCTTCTAAATTCCGTCGGAAACTACGGTGAGAGTATTGGTGTAGTGATATGGCGTGTCGGTCTCGTCGAAGCTCAATGACGACGTTCTTGACGGGAATCTGTTGAATGAGCACCTGCGGTACGGCGAGTCCATCATCGAGAACTCCGCGAAATGACGCGATGCTCCGGCCGGAACCCACACGCCCTCCTTTTCCCTGACCTCAAGGGACGATGAGGAGGACACGGCGCTGCCTGAGACGACCGCATTGTTTGCTGAGACGGACTTGCTTGCGGAATAGCTTCCGCCTACAGAACCGTAAATTCCCGGATAGAAGTAGAGATCCCCGGCAACGGCTGCGGACGCGCTGGCACCGACGCTGGAACTGAAGCCAATTGACGAACTCTTTCCGGCAGACCTCGTGTAGCCTCTGCCTGTAGTCCAAACTCTGTTCTTGTAGTAGTCGTTCGTCATCCCGTTGACCAGAAGGAACGACTTTGTCATGTCGATATAGACATCCTTGTCCGAGTTGTTGAAGAACGTGAAGGACACGGTTCCCGCCTGCGCCCAGAAATCATAGACAATCACATAGTCCCCTTCATTGAAAACGAGGTTGTCGCTTTTGCTCAGCTGCCCTTTCTCCGACCCCACGGTCGCAATCTGGTAATACGTCGAAGCGCACGAGGATGCCAAAAGTGCCGTCGCCGCGATTAGTAAAATGGTTTTTTTCATGAGTTTATGGTTTTACAATAATGTTGTTTTCTTTGTTGTGATATTGAGTCAAGCCGTATAGCAATGTCGAAAACCCGAAAAGGTAAACAACGGAATTTCTCTTTTTACATACTCTCTGATTTATAGAAAGTTATCCAATTTGTACGATAGCCCTGCCTGAGATACATGGGATATCAGTCATTAATTATTTCATCCAAACAAATGTTATCCATCGCCTCCGGATTATCAAAATCCAATTCGGGATAATTTATTGTCGGCATATTCTCGATATCGTAAACAAGATGAGTTGGCCATGCCACCAGGTGGTAGAGATTATCCTCTGGGTCATAAATATTTGTTCTGTCAAATGAATAAAATCCCTTCTTTGCCATACGAAGAAAAGACGGTAGATAGTCTTCACGGTTCACGCCAATTCTGTCCAATGCATCTTCATTGATGTGTATCTCCTCACCCGTATTGATGTCCTCCAATGTTTCTACCTCACGTTGGATAGTTCTCAATACTCTGCGGTCATTGATTAAATTAGGAATACGGCCACCAGCTGATGCTATATGAACATAAATTCCATTGATTGCGCAAAACCAATCAATATCTCTTGTGTGGACTTCAGACTCAGTATATATCCTTGGCATAATGCTACCTTATAATATTATAAATTCGGAAATGTCGCCCTACAATTATCACAGTACGGGATAACTTGTTTGGTTCTTGGCCGTAACGCAGAACTGAATAAAATCTGATTCAATCCTGCATGATTATTGTAATGGATTAACTTGTTTGCGGCGCGAGGTTCTGCACAGCAGCCGATTGGGTACGGACAGCCATTACCGGAATGTTGTCCTACTCCTCCCAATTGATTTAGGGCGTTTGCTAAAATAGGCTCGAACATTTCCGGTTTCGATTTTCCCGATGTCTCCTTGTAGATTCGCATGTTGCCATTATTCATTCTGCACGATACTACTGCCGCGGGATAGTCACGCACTCTTGGGTTTCGACGGCTTCTTATGACTTGGTTTGCAACCGAGCCACTATATTGGGTGACGCTTCTTTCTAAATCTTGTGGAGGCATATTATGTTATTATTTATTGCTTTATCACAATAGTTCGTTAAATTTATAAAAGTTCAAGCGGCGTCCCTGACGCCCAGG
>ERZ808252.2245-NODE-2245-length-12095-cov-2.867608_pt1 | contig 12095 bp, 11 predicted proteins | sample MGYA00521242_ERZ808252 | MGnify/ENA primary metagenome ERZ808252 (study PRJEB31516, sample SAMN03275581) | gut metagenome | biome: mammalia-associated habitat; material: feces | host: Papio cynocephalus | place: Kenya | collected 2012-08-07 ...
GCCATAGAACATATAATTAGCCACGAATCAGCCATTAATTTATTCTCCATTAAAGGGGCATTTTATTCTCCATTAAAGTCCATTAAAGACCCATTAAAAAGGCATTAAAAGGTATTTTTAGTTCTCCGTTAATTGCCGTTAATTGGTCGTTAATTTTCTCCGTTAAAAGCCATAGAACATATAATTAGCCACGAATCAGCCATTAATTTATTCTCCATTAAAGCCCATTAAAAAGGCATTAAAAGGTATTTTAAGAGTTTATGAGCGGGTGTAGGTTGTGTGTGACGACGCCCCAGATGGTGAAATCGTTGTCGGCGGAGACACGTATGGGCGGGTATTGGGGATTGTGTGCAATGAGCCATGCGCAATGGTTGTCGGGGTCGGCACGGAACTCTTTGATAGCAAACTCGCCGTCGATGAAAGCCGCGACGAAATTGCCGTCTCGGGCTTCGAGAGAGCGGTCGATGACCACGATGTCGCCGTCAAAGATACCCGCGTCGCGCATGCTGTCGCCGGTGATGCGTGCGTAGAAAGTGCTTTCGGGGTGTCGTACGATTTCGCGGGTGAGGTCTATTGAGTTAGCGTTGTCTCCAACGGGTGCGGGGAAGCCAGCGTGGAGACCGTAAAAAAGGGGCTGTTGGCTGTTTGGGGCAACTTCTTTGGCGGGTTCGTCGGAGAGGTTGGCGGGGGAGATGTTTGTCAATTTGCAGGGCATGGTGGTGAGTAATTATAGTTGAGCAGATGTTCTTTTTGAGGAGTGCAAAAGTAGTTATTTTTTGCGAGATAGACAAGGGGACAGGTAAATTGGCAGGGTAAATTATTCAAAGGACAGATAACCATAATAGTCGCGCCTCCCTCCAACAAATATACCCAATGGGCTATGGGAATTGGTTGATTGAGCAAAAAGTCGTATCTTTGCAGGGTATTGTAAAAAAATTAATTGTACATTATCATGAAAACAATTATCGCATCAGAAAAGGCACCTGCGGCTATAGGTCCGTATTGCCAGGCACAAGTGTTGAACGGCATATTGTTTGCTTCGGGGCAACTGCCCATCAACCCCGTGACAGGCGAGATGCCAAAGAGCATTGAAGAACAGACAAGACAGTCGCTGCAGAACCTGCAAGCCGTCGTAGAAGAGGCGGGTATGACGATGAATGATGTGGTGAAGACCACCGTGCTACTGGCAAATATCAGCGATTTTGGTGCGATGAATGCCGTGTACGCAGAGTTTTTCCCCGAAAGCAAGCCCGCACGTATGTGCTACGCTGTGAAAGATTTGCCCAAGTCCGCATTGGTTGAGATAGACTGCATCGCAGGGAAATAGGAGCGGCATCCGTCAGAGGATGTCGCGTATTTCGCGGAGAGAGTGAACAATGTAGGTGGCGGATTCGCCGTCGGGGAGAGGTGTGGTAGCGGGACGTATCCATAGTTGGTCGATATGGGCACGTTGGGCACCCTGTATGTCCGAGTACCATGAGTCGCCAATCATAACGGCTTCGTCAGCACGGATGCCGTTGCGCTCCAAAGCCACTTCGTAGATACGCGGGTTGGGCTTCTGACAACCGACCTCTTCACTCAAGACAACGTGCGTGAACAAATCCTGCAAACCACTGCGGGCAATCTTCTCATATTGCACCTCGATAAAGCCATTGCTGACAATGGTCAGCGGATAACGGGCGGCAAGATAGCGCACCATCTCCTCAGCGTCGGGGAGAAGGGCGAAGTGCTGTGTGGTGAGGATAAGGAAATCATCGCTCATACGATGGGCAAGGTCCTGCAACGGGCGGGACTGCATAAGCACAGGGCTGCCGCCGAGGGCTTGTACGAGAGGCCAAAGGAAACGGTCGATGCGCAGGAAGTCTTTGGTGACTTCGTCCTCACCGTAGCGGTGCCACAACTCAATATTGTGCGGATGGTAAAGGGAGAAGAAGTCATCGAATGAGGCAAAGAACTCGGAGAGACGGTACTTGGCGTACATCTCTTGTAAGGACAGACGCGCCGCATTCGCGAAATCGCCTATCGTATCATCCCAATCCAGGAAGACAGCCTTATACATGGAATTAAAAATTAAAAATGAAGAATTAAGAATAGCAACCTTCGACTATGCGTAATGAAGAATTAAAAATGAAGAATTAAGAATTGCAACTTTCGACTGCCAAGACTAATGAGAAATTTATCGGGTGTACACGCCCTTTTGCAACCGTTTCTTTGAGGTGATGAGGATACTGCTCAAAATACGACATAGTTCCTCAATGTCTGCCAACAGACTGGCACTCATATTTTCGTCAATATACCCTGCCCCACCCAACAAACGTATCCAATAACGCGACTCCCGAGCCTCTTTGTATGATATACTCACTTTGGCTATAAAGTCTGTGGGCGATTGTGCTCCCTGCGCCTCCTCAGCATTGGCACCTATAGATGTGGCAGAACGCAACAACTGCCGACTAACATCATGCTCCTTGTACGGGGCATCATATAGAAGGTATTTCCGCAACTTCATAACACGTAACGCAAACGCAAAACTCTTCTCCAATAGCAGATTGCTGGTTGCTGATATTACCTCTACATCGCTTCTCTGCCCGTTCATATCATGCCATTCTTAACTCTTAATTTTTCATTCTTAATTGCTCAGAACAGCATTTGCTGTTCTGTCATCGGGGTTTTGCCGAGGTGACGGTAGGCGAGTTCGGTAGTTTCGCGACCACGAGGGGTACGCTTGATGAAGCCCTCCTTAATAAGATAGGGTTCATAGACATCCTCTATGGTACCCGGGTCTTCGCCCATCGCAGTGGCAATGGTATTGAGCCCGACAGGTCCGCCACGGAATTTGTCGATGATGGTGTTAAGAAGTTTGTTGTCTATCTCATCGAGTCCGAAAGTGTCGATATTGAGTGCCTCGAGGGCATATTGTGCGATGTCGAGGTCTATGCTGCCGTTGCCTTTAACCTGCGCGAAGTCCCTCACACGGCGCAGGAGAGCATTGGCAATACGCGGCGTACCGCGGCTGCGACGTGCTATCTCGCCTGCGGCATGGCTGTCGATAGAGATGCCGAGAAGCCGGGCACTGCGTGTTACGATACCCGCAAGAATGTCGGCATCGTAGTACTCGAGGTGGCAATTGATACCGAAACGGGCACGCAAAGGGCTGGTCAGCAGACCGCTACGGGTGGTGGCACCAATGAGCGTGAAATGGTTGAGGTCTATCTGAATGGTGCGCGCCGACGGTCCTTTGTCTATCATAATGTCAATACGATAGTCCTCCATGGCAGAGTACAGGTACTCCTCGACAATGGGGGAGAGCCGGTGAATCTCGTCAATGAAAAGGACATCGTTCTCATCGAGGGAGGTGAGGAGCCCCGCAAGGTCGCCGGGCTTGTCGAGCACAGGGCCGGAAGTGATTTTGAATCCTACGCCTAACTCGTTGGCAATGATGTTGCTAAGGGTGGTTTTACCCAACCCCGGAGGTCCGAAAAGGAGTACGTGGTCCAGGCTTTCGTGCCGAAGACGTGCCGCCTGCACAAAGATACGCAGGTTGCTGACAATCTTGGATTGCCCTGCAAAGTCGGCAAAACGTAGGGGGCGGAGTGCGTTGTCCTGCTCCTTTTCCGTCATCTGCTCGCGTATATCGAAATCGTTGTCTGTCATGTAGTTACGTCTCTGAATAGTTCTTCCAATTGCTTTACTCCGCCGACGTCCGCCATAAGGCGGTCGGCACGTATGCAGCCGTGGTCGATGATGATGACGCGACTGCACATCTCGGCTACCTCTTGGAGTATGTGTGTGGAGAGTATGACCATGCGGTTGGTGCCCGCTGTGCGTATGAGGGTGCGTATATCCTCCAACTGATTGGGGTCGAGACCTGTGGTGGGCTCGTCGAGAATCAACAGTTCGGGGTCGCCGATGAGCGCCTGCGCCAGTCCGACACGCTGCCGATAGCCCTTGGAGAGTTCGCCGATGCGCTTGTTGGCTTCGGGGGTGAGTCCTACGCGGGTTATAAGTTGCTCCATGCAGTCCGTTTGGGCTTTTCTGCGCAGGGACGGCATACGCAGGCGCACGAAAAACAGGAGGTACTCGCGCACGTACATCTCGTCATAGAGCGGGTTCTGCTCGGGTAGGTAGCCGATAGTGGCGGGGACTTCGAGAGAGACAGGAGGAGTGCTCTTGTCCGGTTCCCATACTCCGACGAGTATCTTCATCAGGGTGGACTTACCCGCGCCGTTTGGGCCCAAGAGCCCCACCACCTCACCGTCATGGATAGTGAGGGTGATGTCGGATAGCACGTGCTGCTTGCCGATGTGCTTGTTGAGATGCCGGACACAAATAGCCATATTCACCCAAAATAAATCGACTGCAAATGTACTACTTTTTGATGGAAATGACAAGGAGGGTGGCATTTTTTCAGGATAAGAGACGCAGAATGTGGTGGAAAAAGGGTGACAAGATTCCGACAAGGTCACGGCAAAGTCGGCTGAATCACATACTAATAACATACTAATCGCATACTAATCACATACTAATGTCATACACTTAACTCGGGTTTTACTCGAGTTAAGTGTAGTAACAGGTAATGGTTAATACGCTTTTTGACGATGCGAGTTGCGTCGTCCTCCAAAAGTTCCGTCTGAAAAAGTAATGCACGATTTCGATGTGCGTGTTATGAATGGTGCAGGGAGGGGTTACTGCGGGTCCACATCGGGGAGGATGACAGTGCCGCGCCCGTCGGGTTGTGATTGCACAAAGCGGATATGCTCCATCAGGAGGCGTTTGGCAAGGGTGATATTGGACGTTACCTCGATGGACAGGCGTATCTGCCGCACGTGGTAGTTCTGCACACGCGCCACCGATGGCACGATGATACCCGTGCAACGCTTGCCGAAAGTGCCGCTCAGCCGTGATTGCAGCAGACGCGATGCGGCATCCAACCGTGTATAGTCGTGGTGCTTGAGCGTGAGGATAATCAGCCTGTAGAACGGCGGATAGTGGAACTGCTCGCGCTCTTGTATCTGTTGGCGGTAAAGCCCCTCGTAATCGTGGTTGCGGAGGAGCGTATAGACGAAGTTCCTGGGGTCGAAGGTCTGTATCATCACCTCGCCCTGGCTGCCTGTGCGTCCTGCTCGCCCGCTGACCTGTTCCAACATCTGGAAGGCACGCTCGTAACTGCGAAAGTCGGGTTGGTTGAGCAGGGTATCGGCTTGAAGGACCGCCACAAGGCTGACGTCGTTGAAGTGCAGCCCTTTCGTAACCATCTGAGTACCAATCAGTATATCGACGCGATGGGCAGCGAAGTCGTCGATGATATGCTGGTAGCCGTCTTTGCGACGCGTGGTGTCGAGGTCCATGCGGGCAACTCGCGCGGTGGGGAAATACAGCAGTAACTCTTCCTCCAGACGCTCGGTGCCGAAGCCATGCTCGCGGTACGGTGTGTGGCAGTTGGGGCATAGCGTGGGCGCGGGGATGGTATAGCCGCAACTGTGGCAGACGAGGGTGCGCGACTGCTTGTGGTAGGTCATGCTGACATCGCAGTTCACGCAACGCGGTACCTCGCCGCACTCGGGGCATTGCAGGAATGGTGCATAGCCGCGACGGTTCTGAAACAGGATGATTTGTTTGCCACGGGCAATCTCTTCGCGCATACGGAGAACCAACGGGTCGGAGAAATGCCCATACATCTCCTTGCGGTGGTACTGGCGTTGGAGGTCAATCATCGTGATGCGGGGCAGTTGCAACCCTTGGTATCGCTCCTGCATCTGCACGAGTCCGTATTTGCTTGTCAGGGCGTTGTGGTAGGTCTCGATAGACGGTGTGGCAGTGCCTAAAAGGACTTTGGCAGCGAATAGCCGCGCCATGATGATGGCTGCGGAACGGGCATGATAACGGGGCGCAGGGTCTTGCTGTTTGTAGGAAGATTCGTGCTCTTCGTCCACTATGACAATGCCTAAATTGCTAAAAGGCAGGAAGATAGCGGAACGTGCACCGATGATGACGAGTGGCGTTTGGCTATGAGCCACCTGATAGTATATCTCCACCCGCTCGGCGTTGGTGAAGCGCGAATGATAGACCACCAGTTGCTGCCCGAACACGGCACGCAGACGGTCGGTGAGTTGGGTGGTGAGGGCAATCTCTGGCACCAGATAAAGAACATTATGCCCATCGTGCAAAGCATTGGCAATCAGGTGGATATACACTTCCGTCTTGCCGCTGGAGGTTACGCCGTGCAGGAGTGTCACATCGTGGTTCTGCCATGTGAACAGCACAGCCTCCAATGCGCCTTGCTGCCGGGCATCAAGGGTATGCGGCGGGGTGATGTTGCCCGTATATTGGCGCAGGCGTGAGATGGTCTGCTCTTGGTCGAGGAGAATGTGTTTGTCCACCAACGCCCGCAGCACGGCACCGCTCTCGCCACTGGTCTCCAACAGCAGGCGACGCTCTACGGGCTTGTAAGTATCTTGATTATCAGCACTCAGGCTAAGGAAAGTGAGCAATAGGTGTTCCTGTTTAGGTGCGCGGTGCAGACTATTCAGCACCTCTTGCAGGCTGTCGTTGTCGGCATACTGAGGTGCCAGCACCATATAGTGCGCCGTGGCAGCCGAGTAGTCGTCATCGATAATGCCCGCAGGCAATGCCGCAGCCAGCACCTCGCCGAGGGTGCACAGGTAGTATTGCGCAATCCACTCCCATAGGGCAATCTGCTGTGCCGTCACCACAGGGTGCTCGTCCAGAACCTGCAGTATATCACGCACTTTCACGCCCTCAGGTGCTGCGCCGATATGCGGGCGATACACCACACCCGTGATGCTCTTCTTGCCCAAAGGCACCAGCACCCGCACTCCAACGGGCGGGCACTGCAGGCTGTCGGGGACACTATATATATAGGTGTCGGCGATAGCCAACGGCAATATGATGTCTATGTATGTGATGGGTTAGGGCTGCTGTTCCTGTTCGGCGGCAATGGCTTTCTCGTAGCATGCGCGGCAGAGAGGCTCGTAACTGTCTGTCTCTCCGAGTAATACGCGCTTGTCGCTATTCACCGTGCGGTGACTCACATACGCGAGGTCGCCGCAACGCACGCAGATGGCATGGGTCTTATAGACCTCGTCGGCAATAGCCATCAATGCGGGCATCGGACCAAACGGCACTCCCTTGAAGTCCATATCCAGTCCTGCACAGATAACCCGTATGCCATGGCGTGCCAACTCGTTGCACACGTCCACAATACCCATGTCGAAGAACTGCGCTTCGTCGATGCCCACCACGTCCACATCATTGGCAAGCAGCAGGATATTCTGCGACGAGTCCACGGGCGTGGACGGGATAGAGTTGTGGTCGTGGCTCACCACGTCTTCCTCACTGTAGCGCACATCGATGGCAGGCTTGAAAATCTCCACATTGAGGCGTGCGAATTGGGCACGTTTCATACGGCGGATTAGTTCTTCGGTCTTGCCCGAAAACATGCTGCCGCACACTACTTCGATACTGCCACGCCTGAGGCGGGGACCTTGGGTGTCTCGTTCGTTGAACATAATTTGATGTCTTGAGCCATCATTTGGATGGTCGTTTTGTTGTGAAATGTATTCTCGTCTAATTCGTAGCAGATGTCCACGGGCAGCCCGTTGCGCAGGTGCATCTCCATGTCGGCACGCCCGAAAGCGATACCCGTGATTGCGGCAGTACGGTCGGTCACATCCAGACGCAGGTGTTCGTTGTTTTTGCCCACTGCGCGGGTGCTACGGTTGTTGATGAGGCGGCGTGTCACGAACATCGGACGCGGGTTGCCGGGGCCGAAAGGCTCCATGTGCCGCAGGATATTGAAGAACTGCGTATCGATGTCGGCCAGTTGTATCTCTGCCTCGATATGCAGGGTCGGCTGCAGTTGGTCCTCACGGATATGCGTGCGCACATACTCCTCAAAGCGTCGGCGGAACTCGGGCAGGTTCTTCGCTTCCATGCTCAGTCCCGCAGCGAACACATGCCCTCCGAAGTTCGTCAGCAGGTCGCGGCACGAGTCGATGGCAGAGTAGATGCCAAAGCCTCCTACCGAACGCGCCGAGCCGGAGATGATGCCGTTCTCACCTGCCGTCAGCACGATGGTAGGACGGTAGTACGACTCCGTCAGACGCGATGCCACAATGCCTACAACACCCTTGTGCCACTCCGGCGAATAGACCACCGTGGAGTGTTTCTGCGCATTATCGGGGTCGGCGGCAAGCATGTCAAGGGCTTGTCGGGTGGTCTCGGTATCGCAGTCATGCCGCTCGGTATTGTAGGTATTTATCTCGCTTGCCTGCCGTTGTGCCTGCGCGAGGTCGTCGGTGATAAGCAGGCTCACCGCCTCGCTGCCAGACTTCATGCGTCCACTGGCGTTGATACGGGGACCTATCTTATATACCAAGTCATTGATATTCAGTCGCCCCTGTTCGATACCCGCCACCTGCATGAGTGCCGTCAGCCCTGCAAAGGGGTGGCGGTTGAGTTGGCGGATACCAAAGTAAGCCAAGATACGGTTCTCGCCTGTAATCGGCACTATATCAGAGGCTATGGACATAGCCAACAGTTGGAGCAACGGCACCAAATGTTCTTTCGGCAGGTGATGCTGCTGCGTGTATGCCTGCGCCAACTTGAACCCCACGCCGCACCCCGACAATTCCTTGTAAGGATACGCACAGTCAGCACGTTTTATATTCAGCACAGCCACCGCCTGAGGCAGCGTATCACCCGGCGTGTGGTGGTCGCAGATGATGAAATCGATGCCCTTGCCGTTGGCATACTCCACCTTATCCACTGCCTTGATGCCGCAATCCAATGCAATAATCAGACTGCACTGGTGCTCCTCGGCATAGTCTATCCCGCGGAACGAAATGCCGTAACCCTCTGTATATCTGTCCGGTATGTAGTAATCTATATGCTCGGTCAATGGGTGCAAAAAGCGGTACATCAACGCCACCGCCGTGGTGCCGTCCACATCATAATCCCCATATATCAGGATATTCTCCCCATCGGCTACAGCACGTGTCAGGCGTTCCACAGCCTTGTCCATATCGCGCATCAGCATCGGGTCATGCAACCTGTCCAACGACGGGCGCACAAACTCACGCGCCGCATCGGCAGTCTCTATGCCCCGCACCACCAACATTCGCGCCGACGCCGCACTGATGTTCAGGTCATGTTCCAACCGCATCTGCGCATCCTCTTGCTCAGGCGTAAGTGCCGTTATGCTCCACTGATAATCAACCATTTGTACCTATTCGTATTACCACAAACACCCCTCCTGAAATTAATGGCTAATTCGCGGTAATTAATGTTTATTTTTCTCCATCTGTGCGTATTTCAAATACGTCCACATCCTTCCACAGCGGCAATGCCTCACGGAAATGGTGCAGCGCGTCTATATCAAACTCCGCAATACGCACACCTTCCTCATCGTCATCAAACTGTGCAATCGCCTGCAAACGAGTGTCGTACGCCACTGAATGTCCGTTGTAGTGCAGCCCCAGCGCATCATCGCCCACAGGGTTCACCGCAGCGATATAGCATTGATTTTCAATGGCTCGCGCTGCTACAAGGGTGTCCCAGTACTGTATGCGTATCTCAGGCCAGTTGGCACAAACCAGCAAGATGTCATAGTCGCTGCCCGAATGGTTGCGTGCCCACGCAGGAAACCGCAGGTCGTAGCACACCAACATCTGCATTCTAACGCACTTGTATTCAAACACTTGTCGTATTTCTCCCGCCGTAAAGAACCTGTCCTCCCCGCCGTGTGCATACAGATGCCGCTTATCCTGCACCTGCACTTCCGCGTGCGGTCTCACCAGGAAACCGCGATTCTTCAACCCAGCCCCATCATGACAGATAAACGACCCCGCAATGGCTATATTATGCTGATTGGCAGTCGCTTGCAGTGTCCTCATTGTCTCCCCGTCCATAGTCTCGGCGAGGTCGGGGCGGTCTGTACAGAAGCCCGTGGAGAACATCTCAGGCAGCAATGCCACATCAGCCTTTCCCGCCAATGTGGCAATGCGTTCAGTCGTCTCGCGCAGGTTGGTTGCCTTGTCTGCCCACGCGATAGGGTACTGCAACAGGGCTACCCGAAACGGCTTGCTCATTTCTTCTTACCCTCCGCTGGTTTGCCTATCGCCTCGCGCATCGTTGTGTCGGCTTGGATATTCTGCATGCGGTAGTAGTCCATAATCCCGAGGTTCCCGTTGCGGAACGCCTCTGCCATCGCCTGTGGCACAAGTGCCTCTGCCTCAATCACTTTCGCACGCGCCTCCTGAGCCTTCGCTTTCATCTCCTGCTCGTTGGCAATCGCCATCGCACGACGTTCCTCGGCTTTCGCCTGCGCGATATTCTTGTCTGCCTCGGCTTGGTCCATCTGCAACTGCGCACCGATGTTCTTGCCCACGTCAATGTCGGCAATATCAATACTCAGTATCTCGAATGCCGTACCCGCGTCCAACCCTTTGGACAGCACCAACTTGGATATGCTGTCGGGGTTCTCCAGCACCTGCTTGTGGCTGTCCGCCGAACCAATCGAACTCACGATACCTTCGCCCACACGTGCCAACACGGTGTCCTCACCGGCACCGCCCACCAACTGATGGATATTCGCACGCACCGTCACACGCGCCTTGGCTATCAACTGAATACCGTCTTTTGCCACGGCAGCCACGGGCGGCGTATCAATCACACGCGGGTTCACCGACATCTGCACAGCCTCAAACACATCACGCCCCGCCAGGTCAATGGCAGTCGCCATTTGGAACGACAGCGGGATATTGGCTTTGCTCGCACTCACCAGTGCATGCACCACGCGCTCGATGTGTCCGCCTGCCAGGTAATGCGCCTCCAGTCCGTCGCGTTTCACATCCGTCAGTCCGGCTTTGTGCGCCTCTATCATACAGTTCACAATCTTCGTAGGCGGCACTTTGCGGATACGCATCAGGAACAACTGCACCAACGAGATATGCACGCCGCTCACGCCCGCGTTTATCCACAGCATGAAGGGCACATAGTAAAAGAATATCGCCAGCAGCACGACGATAATCGCAATCACAACAATCGTAATCGGGTCCATAGTTTCTATCTATTTAATAGTTAATACTCTGCCAAATTAATGGTTAATTACATGGTAATTCGTTTTGTTGATTGACTATCAACAATCTATTGTCTGGTAATTAACGTTCTACTTACCATCTTCACCTGTTTTAGGAGCCCCTCCCTTGGAGGGGTTGGGGAGGTCCCCAGGGTCTTCTTTCATCTCCTCAATCCTCTTCCCCTGCTCTGCCAACTCCACTTTCGAGTCTATTGTCGTATCCAACGCCATCTTTTCAATGGCGTGGCTCTTGACAAAGGCATATACTGCCACCGCTGTCAGCACGATGCACGCTGCCAAGGTCACGTGCCCTGCCCACGGATACACGGGTGCCAACTTCAAGTATGCCACCACCACGCTACCCGCCAGACTCGCTAACCCGCACACGCCTGCGATGCCGAACCCCGGCAACAGAAACAACTCCGCCACCATCATCAGAACTCCGAACACTATCAACAAAATCGTCAATACTATATACATACGCTTCTCAATTTAGAGTACAAAGATAATACAAAATCGTCTGAAATCCAAATTTATTTTCGTTTTTTCGACAAAATGGTGCATTTTGCATTTTCGGCTTGTAACCCACTGATGCTCAATGCCAAAAAATCTTCATTTTTTCGCCACTTTCCCTACACTTTTCCAAAAACGGTAGTTTTAATGAAAGTTATGTGCGAAGATTCCATAAAACACCATTAAAGACCCATAAAAACATTAATAGCCACAAATTCATTATCGAGAATAATTCTCCGTTGCCGCGTAATTGACCGTTAATATATTACAGAGCGGCATTCTTTGCTCAAAATGCCATCGGTACCCGTAATAGGCAACCGATGGCATAATCCAAGACAGAATACCTATAATTAGGTGTTTGCTTTGGGAATGATATGTTTGCTTATTTCACATTTTGCACAAGACGCACCGAGAATCCGCCTCCACGATTGTCTTTGGTCTGGGGACTTAGGTCGTCACCGTTGAAGAACAGGTTTTGCGAATTACT
>ERZ808252.2248-NODE-2248-length-12090-cov-4.722892_pt1 | contig 12090 bp, 10 predicted proteins | sample MGYA00521242_ERZ808252 | MGnify/ENA primary metagenome ERZ808252 (study PRJEB31516, sample SAMN03275581) | gut metagenome | biome: mammalia-associated habitat; material: feces | host: Papio cynocephalus | place: Kenya | collected 2012-08-07 ...
GTAGCTACCGCCACCACCATAACCGCCGCCAAACGGACTTCCAAATGGGCTTCCCCCATAGAATCCGCCGCCATTTTGCAGCTGCTGGTAATATTGACGGTACTGCATATTTCCCGGCTCCATGTCCGCCGCCTGTTTTGCCTGTTCGAGTGCCACATTGTTATTGCCAAGTCCCATATTGGCGATGGAACTATAATAATACCATGCCGCATTGCGGTTCGATATTCCGTTTAACACATTTAGCGCCTCATTATAACGGCGCGCTCGGATATAATTCATAGCTGCCATCATATGCTGCTCATCTTCGCTGTAATTTTGACGTCCCTGACCAGCACCAAAACCGCCAAATCCACCAAAGTCTCCATAGCTTCCTGTTGCTTTTCCGGAACGTTCATCCACGATCCGGTTATAGGCTTCCTGCACTTGTTTGAATTTTTCAGCTGCCGCATTTGCTTCTGCTTCCGATTTTCCCGCATAAGAATCCGGATGATATTTACGGCTCAGGTCACGATATGCTTTTTTGATCTCACGGTCACTGGCATCTCTTGTCACACCTAAAATCTGATATGGGTCATTCATCCTTTTTATCCTCCATCTTCTCTTCCTCTAACTTACTCTGTTTTTTCTGAAGTTCTATCTTTACACCTTCGTACAAAATATTCCGTAAGATCGTCACATCCTGTTCCAACGGTAGTTTTTCAAATTCCACAATCGCTGCGCGCATCGTGCCTTCCAATATATCTAATACATTTTTTGGAAAATCCATATCTTCTTCCTGCTCGAAAAAGGGATTAAAGCTTCCCTTTTTCCGATCTTTTTCAAGATCCATATACGCATCGAGAAAATATATGTATTTTCCCAGAAAAAAGCCAAACCGGCGAAGCGTATTCTCAAAGGGATCTTTTTTATAACAAAACAATTCTGCCATCAAGGTTCCAAATGGCCGGCTGATGGCATCCGGCTCTGTCACCTGCTGTTTTTCCAAATTAGCTAAATTTGTCAATTGTGTCTGTATGACCTCTGCTTTTTCCGGATATTTTTTCCGAACCTTCTCTGCCCTCCGGTGAAATGTCGTTTTTCCTGCCAGTCCGGAAACACTTTTTTCGTCTTCCCAGTCATCCAGAAAATGGTAATACGAAAGCAGAATGTTCATATCCGCCGCATATTCTGTAATCTCATTTCGGATCATCCATTGCTTTTTCGCCGGATGAACGAGACACCGTTTCTGCTTCGTTTGTTCGGACGGCTCATAAAGGGAGGAAAGCAGAAGCACTAAAAATGTCATATCATACGTAAGTGTCATCTGCCCGGTTCTGCCATACTGTTCTTTCAGGCTCTGGCAGAGTCCGCAGTAAATGCCCTTGTATCTCGCAAATTCCCGAATCTTTAATTCCGGTTTATTGGTTATGACATAGCCAAACATCTTGATTCCTTTCTTTCGGTGCTGAACCGCTCACTATTCCTGAATAATTAACTTCTGCGGATAAATTCAAACTTACATTTTGGACAGCGGATGGCAATCTTTCCGCGTCCTTTCGGCACACGGATCATCTGATGACATTTTGGACAGCGAAAAATCTTTTTCACACCATCCCGTTCCTTCACTTTCAGTTTCAGATAATTAAAATAATTTTTTACCCGGTTAAATACCGCCATAAATTTCAAATTTTCCTGCTGTCTCTTATAAATATTTTTCGAGAAAAAGCGGAAAAAATATACAAAAATGATCACATAAGAAAATAAATTCAAACCAATCCTTACCTGTGGCACCCGGATAAATAATCCGACAACCCAGATTACAAGATAAAGGACAAAACAAAACATACTGAGCTGGTCACTGCCATATCTTCCATACATCATTCTCTGAAATCGTTCACGTAATCTCATATTGCATCCTCCTGTTTTCTTTCTTAATAAAAAACCATTTTACACAATAGATATGAACAATCCGTGTCCTTGTTTTAAATAATTATTTACAAACTTGAAAATCCTTATGCGTTATTTTTCCTTTTGTCCTTTTTGTATTTCACTGTCTCATACACCGAGATCACGACCCAGATCACGATCAGCGCGAGAAAGATCCAGTCTGCGATCCCACGTTTTGGATGAAGCATCGTCAGACGGAGTACATCGATCAATATCATCACACCCGTGCATACCCAGCACGAGATTACGCCATTTTTCGGGTCTCTTACTGCATTTGTTGTAGCCATAGTATCGTCTCCTTATATCGTTATTTCATGGAAATGCCAAAATGCTGATACGTTTTTTCTGTCACCACACGGCCGCGCGGCGTACGCGCGATAAAGCCATTTTGTATCAGATACGGCTCGTACACATCTTCAATCGTTCCGCTGTCCTCGCCAATGCTTGCCGCCAGCGTATCCAGTCCCACGGGGCCGCCGGTAAACTGGTCGATCATCGTCATCAATATATTGCGGTCCGTACTGTCTAACCCAAACGTATCTACTTCCAGCAGATCCAGGGCAAAATTTGCGACTTCCAGCGTGATCTTTCCGTCGTATTTCACCTGGGCAAAATCACGGACGCGCTTTAACAGACGGTTGGCAAGACGCGGCGTTCCTCTGGAACGTCTGGCGATCTCGACCGCTCCCTGCTCGTCAATTGCCACCTGAAATACCTTCGCCGAACGTTTTACAATTTCTGTCAATTCTTCCACCGTATAAAATTCCAGACGGTGAACCACACCAAAACGGTCGCGGAGCGGCGCCGTCAGCATACCGGCGCGGGTCGTCGCCCCCACCAGCGTAAACTTTGGCAGATCCAAGCGGATACTTCGTGCAGAAGCTCCTTTTCCAATGACGATATCAATCGCATAATCTTCCATCGCCGGATATAACACTTCCTCCACCTGACGGTTCAAGCGGTGAATTTCATCGACAAAAAGCAAATCTCCCTCTTGCAGGTTATTGAGGATCGATGCCAGTTCGCCCGGCTTTTCAATCGCCGGACCGGAAGTAATCTTCAGATTCACATCCATTTCATTCGCAATGATCCCGGCAAGGGTTGTCTTTCCCAGTCCGGGAGGCCCGTACAAAAGCACATGGTCAAGCGACTCGCCGCGCGCCTTTGCCGCCTCGATATAAATTTTCAATTTTTCCTTCGCTTTCGCCTGTCCGATATAATCGCTCAGCAGTTTCGGTCGAAGGCTGTTTTCCGTACGGTTTTCTTCTTCAAATAATTCCGTTGAAATCACTCGTTTTTCCATAGCCTGCTCCCTTTATAAATATTTTAAACTTGCCTTCAAAATATCTTCGGTTGTCATCTCATCTGTCAATGTTACTTTCTTTACGGCTTTCACGGCCTCGGTACTGCTGTATCCGAGCGCCACCAGAGCCTGGATCGCATCGTTGGCGCGGTAGCCCACATCTCCGGCTGCTGCCTCAGCCGCCATCTGTTCTCCCTGCGTCAGCATCGTATCTACGGCCTCTTCAAAATCCACTTTATCTTTCAATTCAAGGATCAGTTTGCTTGCCGTCTTTGCTCCGATTCCCGGCGCCTTAGAGATACTCTTGGCATCGTCCGATAAAATAGCAAACCGAAGAGCATCGGTATCCATAATGGATAAAATCCCCAATGCGCCTTTCGGGCCGATCCCGTTTACCGTGATGAGAAGCTGGAACATCTCCCTCTCATCTTTTGTCGTAAAACCGTATAACTGCATCGCATCTTCGCGTACGTGCATATACGTATATACCTTCACTTCATTTCCAATTCTTGGAAGTTTCTGAATCACCGATGCCGGAACGAGAATTTCATATCCAATCCCCCGGTTTTCCACAACAATCTGCTGTTCTGCCACCGTATCCAGTTGTCCTTTGATAAAATGTATCACTTCGTTCTCCTCCTATACCAGCGTCGAAAATACTTTCAAAAAGTGCTGCATCATCTGTCGTTTCATCGGGCGGTTTTTCCACTCTTCATACGTGATCTCGCGGCTTACCTGAAACGTTTCATCAAAATCTTTCCGCACTTTCTGCAAAAATTCTTCGTTGTAGATCCAGATTCCATTTTCATAATGAAGATAGAAACTGCGGTAGTCCATATTGATCGTACCTACCACCGCACAATGCTCTGCCAGCACGACTTTCGAATGCACAAATCCCGGAGTATACTCGTAGATCCGGATGCCGCATTTCAAAAGTTCTCCGTAATAATATTCCGTCATCCATTTTACATGTTTTTTATCCGGAATATTTGGCGTGATAATACGCACATCCACGCCGCGCCGCTTTGCCTCCACAAGACTTCTCGACAGTGTTTCCTCTAAGATCAGGTACGGCGTCATAATATACAGCGTCTTCCCCGCATAATTGATCATCTGCTTATACACGGAACCGACAAAACTTGTCTCACCCAACGCCGGACCGTCCCGCAGTACATGGCAGTACACGTCATTTTCCGGAAACTTCTTCGTCGGGCGGTAAATCTCCGGATCGATCTTTTTCTCTGAAGAACTGACAACCCACATCTCCAGAAATGTCACGGTAAGTCCCCAGACAGCATCGCCTTCGACACGGATCCCGGCATCCTTCCATACACCAAACCGCTCGATCAGATTGGCATATTCATCTGCCAGATTAAACCCGCCGGTATAACCGATATTTCCGTCAATCACGACGATCTTCTGATGATCGCGGAAGTTCATATACAGCTTACTGGCATACTTATGTATCGGATTAAAGACCTCTACTTCAAATCCTTCTTTTCGCAGATTGGCAGCAAAATCCTTTCCGGTGCGGAATAGTGCTCCAAAGTCATCGTATAAAAATTTAACTTTCACGCCCTCATGGATCTTGCGGAGTAAAATTTCATGGATCTGATCCCAGATTGCCCCTTCTGCCACGATAAAAAATTCAATAAAAATAAAATGTTCCGCCTGTTCCAGATCTTCAAAGAGATCCTCAAACGCATCTTCGCCAAACGGATAATATCTTGCCTCATTGTTTTTAAACAGCGGACTTCCCATCGCCGTCATATATTTGGACATACGGGAAGAAACCGGATGTTCCACGGAAAATTTTTCCGATACTTCCGGATCCTGTACAAGCCGGTCATCCGTCGCTTTCATCTGCTCCGCGATCGCCTTGTTTAACTTATTCTTTTTTCCTACCTTTCCCCACAGATTAAACATGATCAATCCGGAAATTGGGAAAATCAGGATCACACACATCCAGGAAAACTTGTACGCATCGTTATGCTTATCGTTTGTCAGCACGAGGATCGCAATCAGCGCACAGACCTCCAGCAGCAGATAAAACGAGGTCGCATATCCCCTCAATATAAATGGAATGATGATAATGATCGCAAATTGAAAAACTAACAGTGCTCCTACGATACATGCCCGCAAAAAACCACTGAAACTGCTCTGCATCCTGCCCTTTAACTTTTTTAAACGCTTTTTCGGATTATTTTGCCTATCCATATCGTTCTCCCTTTTACGTTTGTTCGTAAGTTTTTCGATGTTCAAACATAGATTCTTAAACATCGTTAAATAGTAGTATAACACATTTTTGTCCTTTTCTACAAGCATTTAACTTGAAAAGTTGTTTCTTCTACGTTATACTGTATTTGTTTGAAAAAAAATCAAATGGAAGGAGTGGAACACAATGCAGAAAATCGACGAAACAATGTGCATAACGCCGGGAGATGATTGGAGCCGGGCATGGAAAGCCATTTCCCTGTATACCGGTGCCGCTCTGACCGATCTCGTGATCTTCGACATCGAAACCACGGGACTTTCTGCCAATGTGTCCTCTCTTTACCTGATCGGTGCCCTTTGGTACGATGGACAGGACAGGGAAATGAAAATGTGCCAGTGGTTTGCCGATGATTACATCAGCGAATGTGCGATACTGGAGGCCTTTTCCTCTTTTGTATCCGGCTTTTCCACGATCGTTCACTACAACGGTTCCGGATTTGATATCCCATATATTGAGAAAAAATATCGGTTTCATCATCTGGAGAATCCGTTTGCCGCGATCCGGTCTTTTGACATTTACCGGGAGGTTCGGAAAGAAAAAGCTCTGTTTGACAGTTCTTCGCTCAAATTATCGGTGGTCGAAAAACTTGTCGGCTTTTTACGGGCTGACAATTACAGTGGCAAAGAGTGTATCCAGATTTATTCGGAATTTATGCAGCAGAAAATATTCCGCAGTCCGCAGGCAGACAAAGAAAAAGAGAAACTACTCCTCCACAATGCCGATGATCTGCGTGGAACACTGCTCAGTTCCCTGCTGCTCTATTATAAACTGCCGCTACACTTCGCTGACAAAAATTGGAAATCAGATGCGTTTTGCATTACTTGCCGGACTCAGGAAAATGTTCCGTTCCCCTGCGGACGGGAAACCGATGATTTTATTTTATCTTTTGAAGAAAACAGCGCTTGTATCACTCTTTCCTGTACGGAGGGGTGTTATTGTCATTTTTATGAAAATTACAAAGATTATTTTTATCTCCCGGAAGAAGATACTGCGATTCATAAAAGCGTCGGGATTTTTGTGGAAAAAGAATTCCGTGAACCGGCGAAGGCTTCGAACTGCTACTTAAAAAAAGCCGGAAAATTTGTACGTTTTCCAGCTTCTTCCAGTGATTATCTGACACAGCACGGTCTGACATTGTTCCGCGAAAGTTACCGCACCAAACCGGTCTTTGTCCTGAAGGACGAAATAGAAAAACAGGACTCCCTCTTTTGGGAAGAAGTCCTGCCGTATATTACATCTGTTTAATGTATTCTGCATAACCGAGTTTATCTAGTTTTTCGGCTTTTGCAGTCACACCGTCTTTCATTTCTACTTTGTATTCTTTCAATTTCTTACGCAGTTCCCTATCCGATACCGAAAGAATTTTGGCAGCAAGGATACCTGCATTGGCTGCGCCGTCGATTGCCACGGTAGCAACCGGGATTCCGGATGGCATCTGTACGATGGAGTACAAACTGTCTACGCCGCCAACCGATTTTGTATGGATTGGAATACCAATTACCGGCAGATCAAACAAGGCGGCACACATTCCCGGAAGATGCGCTGCTCCACCTGCTCCGGCAATGATCACTTCGATGCCCCGCTCTTCTGCCTTTGTCGCATAATCGACAAACACATCCGGCATTCTGTGTGCGGAGATGATCGTCATCTCATATTCAATTCCGAATTTTTCAAGCATCTGCGCTGCCTTCTGCATGATCGGCAGATCTGAGTCGCTTCCCATCAAAATTCCAACTTTTACCATTTTCTTATCCTCCTTTATTTGTCATCTTGCATTCAGGATTCCTTACATAGTTCATTCAATGCCTGTGTTCCCTCTAACACAAACTGCCCCTGGCGGATCAGTTTGATCTCACTTCCATCCGGACGGATCACATCGATATCCCCAAGTTCATCATAAGGGATCGTAATGTCGGTATGGCAGTTAAAATACGCTTTTACCATATCCGTCTTGCGAAGCGCCGAGCATTCATTTTCCTTTGCCACGATTTCCTTGCCATCCGGGTTATGCAGCACAATATCTTCACTCATCGAATAACAGGTGTCACCGACGGCAAAATGCGGGCCTGTTTTTTCCGCGATCAGGATAGGAAGTTTGGCCTCAATATCAAACTTTCGTCCCATCTCGTATGCCACGGTATTGGTTCCGATCGCAAATTCACCCATCGGAAGGGTTTCGCGGTGATACAGTACATTTTCTTTGATATATTTTTTATTTTCCTCTTCTGTCTCATAATTCGAGCAGTTGTAGGAATCGATCATGCCATCTTTAAATACCATCTCCAGATTCTCATAGCGGAGCTGGTTCAGGTAAACCTTTGTCACATGCAGCACGCCATTGGTTCCGGCAAGTTTTGGTGAAGTAAACACTTCTCCTACCGGAATATTTACATCCGCGAGACAGTTTTCAAAATTGGTTTCCTTTTCCAGATTTTCCAGTTTGTGAAGGGCGACACGGATGTCCGTATGATTATCCCCGCGGCCGGTCACATGCACATACTTTCCCTGATCGAGCGCATCGATCAAGGCCTGCTGGATCTTTCGGAACTGATCCATATCCAGCGTATTTACACGGATCGTCTCGGAAAATATCGTCTCAAACTGCGGCCCGATCTCCGGGATCGGAAATGCAATGATCGTAAAACTCCGCTCATCCGGCTTGATATAACGGTTTTGGAGCAATGCCGCGTCGGTGCGGTACTGCACGGACAACTTCTGCTGGTCTTCCTTGTAAGCCGGTGCTTCTTTTTTGGTCTGCGGCACAAATAATTTTTCTCCAAACACTTCCATTACCGCAGGCCCGGCAAAACCGGCCGCCTGACCGCGGTATTTTTCAAATGCTTTCTCCAGATGAGCCAGCCGGTCTTTGACGATCGCGTTATTCAGATATAACGCATCATCGTAACGGTGGTCATACTCATACTGTTTGTTTGCCGAAGTCGTAGATACCCCCACATTTGCCGTATTTCCATTCCGGTATATAACCGGCTCCAATCCCATGTCAGCAAACCGGCGGATGGCTTCACGGATGATCCGTTCAAATCCGATGTGATACCGGATATTAACTGTCTTTTTCGCACTGAGGTCAATGCCTGCCACTTCAAAACCTTTCCGGTAGCCTTCGGTATACGTACGTGCCACCAGTTCAATTGTCTCCTGCGGCAGTGACTGTAAAAATCTGGAAGTTTTTATCTCGTTTTCCGTAATATAAGCACCATATTCATACAGATATTCCGGTGTCGACAGATCACTTTCCATCACCAGTTTCACAAGGCGGTCCCTGGATTCGTCCACCAGTTCCGCCACTCGTTTCTCTTCAAAATATTCATTATAATCATGAACATAATAATACATCGTTTCTTTGAGCCACCGTTCATGGTCTTCTTCTGTCGTCAAAATCGTATAGACCTGCAGGAACAGTTCCATCTTCAAAAGGAGCGCCTCTTCGTCGTCATCAAAAACATCCTCAATGGCTCCCCGGAAATGACTTGCAAAATAACATAAAGAATCCCCCGCCACGCCAAACTGTTCTCTGGCGTACGTAGGATTGGTAAAATCCGTATCGTAATTTTCCGGGAAAAGATCGCGGTACATCGCGGTATTCTCTTCCTTTTTTTCTTCGTAAGAGCGTGTCTTTCCACTTTTTCTCTTCTCATAAATTTCAAAAATAAGCATAAAAAAGCGGGCAATCTTTTGACAATATTTGGATTCTTCTTTGTTGTCCGCGATATCGCAGATTCGCTCTCTTGCTAATTCATATCTTTCTTCCATCGATATCTCCCTGTCAAATATTATGATAGAAATGAGCAGCACGGTAAGCCGAGTTCTGTCGTTGGATGATCATCTATCTGGTCCTGCTGTTACCAGCAGGCTCTAGCGACCTACCCGAAAGCACGACGGGCCGCCGTATCGCTTTCTGTTCGGTCTTGCTTCGGATGGGGTTTACATCTGCCCTTTCTGTTACCAGAAAGGCGGTGAGCTCTTACCTCGCCGTTTCACCCTTACCAGCCGGAGCTGGCGGTTATTTTCTGTTGCACTGGCCTGGGAGTCACCTCCACCGGACGTTATCCGGCATCCTGCCCTGCGAAGCTCGGACTTTCCTCACCTGGGACCTTTCGGTGTAAGCAGGTGCGATCATCTGTGCTGCTCATACTATTTCATTGTTGATAATAACTTAATCCAATAAAATTCCACCGCCGATAAATTCTCGTACGATTGAATTTAATGGAACTTCCTCCGGATTGATGGCGAGGAAATAATCCAAAAATTTGAGCAGACGCTGTGCTTCTGCATATTCCTCACTGTCCATCGGCACACGGAACAATGCCGGCTCCGCATACGTCTTCAATGCTGCCAGTTCATAAAGCAGCGACGAATTGAACATGGCATCCGCTTTTTCCTGAAATGGGAAAATATTGGCATTTTCTCCGTCTCTTACGGATTTCCACATGGCGATCGTCTTCTGTGCACTGTGTCCTCTGGTCCGCGCATCACGCACGATCCTTCGGATCAGTCTTCCATCGGTTGTAGGAATCCGGTTGTGATCATCTACATTCAATGTCGTCAAAGCACTGATATATATTTTAAACTTATTTTCCTTTGGAATCTTTTCTGTCAATTTATCATTCAAGCCATGGATTCCCTCGATAACAAGGATCTCATCCGGTCCAAGTTTCAGCATCGGTTTGTTATATTCCCGTTTTCCGGTGATGAAATTGTACGTTGGCAGCTGTACTTCTTCTCCTGCCAGCAGTTTTTCCAGATCCTCATTAAACTGCTTCGTGTCAATGGCCTCAATGCATTCGTAATTATATTTGCCGTCTTTGTCTTTCGGTGTATCGACACGGTTGACAAAATAGTCGTCCAGACCGATCGGATGCGGTTTCAGACCAAATGTCTTTAACTGTGCTGACAAACGGTAAGAAAATGTTGTCTTACCCGAAGATGACGGCCCGGCGATCGTTACGACACGTACTTTCTTCGAAGAAGCGATCTGTTCTGCGATATTTCCAATCTCTTTCTCGTGCAGCGCCTCCTGCACCAGCATCAGATCGCGCATTCCGCCGTTTACGATCACATCGTTTAACTGTCCGACATTTTCCACTTCCAGCTGTACTCCGCGCTGTGCCGTCTTTTCCAAGGTATGGAACAATTTGTAACTTGGCACAAACTTTGGAATATGCTTCGGATCGTCCTCTTTTGGCACGATCAGCACAAAACCGGATTCAAATGCCTGCAGTTTGAATTTGTTTAAACATCCCGTACTGTAAGGCATCGGACCATAAAAATAATCCATTACCTTTCCTAATTTATGAATCGTCACCCGTGAACTTCTACGATAACGCAGAAGACGGCTCTTGTCAAACATTTTCTTCGCATCAAACAGACGAATGGCTTTCGAGACACTCATCGTCTTTTTCTCAAATACTACATCTTCATCAATATAACGTCTCATACGGGCACTTACACGGGCGAGCAGCTCATCGGTCACCTCTACTCCGCGCAGTGTACAATAATACCCTGTATCTATGGAGTACTCGACACTGATCTTTTCAAATTTATCTTTCGGTGTCTCTTTGTAAAAGGCTTTCAGCATAACCATCGTAAGTCCGCGCTCATACACACGGCGGCCGTCTTTATCCTGAAAGCTGCAAAACGTAATATGACTGCCGCTTTCCACGGTTTTCCCAAGTTCTTTTACCACACCATCCACTTTTACGACAAGCGCATCCGGATGGCCGGTCTGATTTGCCAGGTCAAAATATGTAATTCCTTTTTCACAAACCACTTTTTTTCCATCTATTTTTACAGAAATATTCTCCATGAGTTCCATCTCCTTTCGGCTCATTTCATTGTGCCTGTCAGTTCCTCCAGAAGGGTACACAGATGCTCCACTTCCAAGCGGCGCGCACCGGCAGTCTCCTGTTCTGTCAGACGCTCCAGGATCGAATTATAAACCTTCTTTTCCTGTAATAAAAAGGCAAGCATCACCGGATCCCGATGTTCGATCAGATACGTGCTGTAACCGGTTCCCGGCACATTGTACACGCGGTGTTCCCCCGCTTTTTCTGACCGTTTTGCAAGCATGGCAAAGTAAAATTTTCCCTCGTCACGGCATGCCTTTTCCTGCACGAGTTCAAATCCAAAATCTGACAATTTTTCCCGTACTGACCCGATCTCAGACTGTGGCTGCAATACCAGTGTCTGTACTTTTTCAAGTACTTCCGGGCGGGCATCCAGTATGTCAATCATCAAAGGACCGCCCATGCCGGCGATCATCAGCGTATCGACTTCTCCCGGCTCCAGTTTTTCCACACCGTTGCTTCTGCGGCACTCAATCCGGTTTTCCAGACCCTCCCGCCGGATATGCTCTTTTGCCCGCGCGATCGGTCCTTCATTGATATCCATCGCGATCATTTTTTCTGCCACCTGATTCCGGACGAGCCAGATTGCCGCATACCCATGATCACATCCAATATCTGCCACTCTGGCTCCTGCCGGAACCAAAGATACATTCATCTGTAAACGCTCTGATAATTTCATTAATCCAAATAGTCCTTCAATTTTCTGCTGCGGCTTGGATGAC
>ERZ808252.2250-NODE-2250-length-12081-cov-58.664394_pt1 | contig 12081 bp, 7 predicted proteins | sample MGYA00521242_ERZ808252 | MGnify/ENA primary metagenome ERZ808252 (study PRJEB31516, sample SAMN03275581) | gut metagenome | biome: mammalia-associated habitat; material: feces | host: Papio cynocephalus | place: Kenya | collected 2012-08-07 ...
AATGGGGTAAATGGAGAACCAGCCCCCAGAGACTCGTCAAGATAAGTCGAACCGGAAGCCGAGACTATCTTGACTTTCACCACCACGGCGTTCAGACCCAGCTGGATGTTCAGTTTGTCCTTCACTGGATTTGGATATAGAGAAACCTCCTTGGATCCATCCATGATCATGACAAGAAACGTCTGTGAGACAGACTCGTTCCTGACATCCGTTCCAGTGATGGTGATCTCGGATCTTCCATAGTTCATCGGTGTGAGCAGGAACTTTCCCTTTGAATATGTCATATTGGCCACAGTCGGGTTGCTGAAGGAGAATGTGTATGTCAAGTCCTCTCCATCCTCGTCATTGAAATATTCGGAGACAAGATATTCTTGTGTCACAGCCGCTTTTGAGGTGAACAGCATATTCTCGAACACCTTCACCACGACAGGGGCATGGTTTTCCTGAATCGTGTAGTCAACCTTGGCGACGGTGGCCATGCCATAGATGTCCGTCACTGTCAGCTTCGCCGAGTACGTCCCGGCAGGGGCATTGGCTCCAGTGATCCTGATCTTCGGCTCAGGGCGTGTCAAGGTGTCCAGCACGGCTGCTTCCGAACCAGGCTCGAGCTCGAGGCTATAGAAATGTCCGTCAGGCTCCGTTACAGCAAAGTCAGCCACAGCGCTTTCATGAGCTTTGATTGAGAATGAGACTGGTGTCTTTGCCGTGATGACCGGTGCATTGTTGCCTCCCGTGGTCACACGCACCCTCTTTGTCAGTCCTGAACGGTTTCCCGCAAGATCACATGCAACGGCGGCGACATAGTACTCAGTGTTGAACTCCAGACCGGTGACAGTTCCGGAGAGGACATCGCCAACCCCAAGGTCTTCGGTATAGAACATTCCGTACATTGCCTTATCCATTGAAGTGAAATCGGATGTGGAATAGTAGATATAAATTGAATTAGGCTTTCCGTCATCAGGATCGGACGGTATGGTGACGTTGAACCGGATATTGTTTGACTGAGTCTCCACACTCAGGTTCACAGGGGCTTCCGGAGCTTTTCCTCCACTTCCGGCGATGGCCTTGTAGGCGTTCACCAGCCCTTTTCCAAGGTAGTAGTTGGCATTCTGCGCAGAGATGTCAGAGGCATTGTCCTCCAGACGTTTCCTGAGGGCGGACTGAGTGTAGCCGTCGCCTCCGTACCTCGCAAGAACCAAGGCCGCGACACCGGACACATGAGGACAAGCCATAGAGGTTCCCTGCATCTTGCCGTACTTGTTTCCCGGCAAGGTGCTCAGGACCATATTTCCTTTCTTGGTGTCACCGCCCGGAGCGGCGATGTCGCACCATGGACCATAATTGGTGTAGTATGCACGCTTGTAGTCGGCACCGACCGAGGACACATTCAGTATCGCCTCATAGTCAGTGCTGGAGACATTCTTGTTGTCATTGCCCGCAGCGAAGATGACAATGCCTCCCTTCATCGGCCCGCTCTGCTTCCCGTTCTCATCCACACCGGCATATTTGATGAAGTAATCCACAGCCGATTTCAACGAGGCAGGCGTCGTTGTAAGTCCATCATAACCCCAACTGTTCTGCGAGATGACCGCACCGTGGTCTGCGCTCCATTTGATCGCTTCCGGTCCTGAACCCTGCTTGTCACCGTCAAATATCTGGCAGGACATCAGCTTGGCGCCCTTTATCTTGTTTTTGGAGTCGCCCCCGGCGACACCACAGACTCCGACGCCGTTGTTGTTCACCGCTGCGATCGTGCCTGCCACATGGGTGCCGTGTTCCTCCGAATGGATGTTGAATGTGCTTTCGGCGAAGTTGTAGCCATAGACATTCTCTCCGGATTTCTCCGGATTATGCCACATGTTGTCTTTCAAGTCCTCATGGTTGTAGTCGATGCCTCCATCGACAACTCCTACGACAATGTCTCCCTTATATTTCGCATAAGTGGAGTAATTCTTCCAGACCGGAAGGACATTGATGTCGCATCCGCTGACCGATGACGATGCGGAGCCGTTGTTGTAGTAGTGCCACTGCTGTCCCAGCATAGGGTCGTCAAACGTCCCTGAAGATGCCGCCCTGACGCTTGCCACATAGGAGGCCGCTTCAGAACCTCCTACGATGGATATCTTCGGGCAGTACTCTACCACATTCACCCCAGGGATCTCCAGTTCGGAGGAAGCCCTGGTCATGACCTTCGACTCATCATAGCTCAGCACATACCAAAGGTGAAGGCCCTCTGCCCTTGTCCTGGCTTCGAACTTTCCCGCATCCGGAAACAGACGCCTCATCCGGATGATTCCGAGACCACTCATGGATCTCACTTCAGGCAGCCTGACAAAACCGTTCTTGTCAGTGGCTTTCTCCAGTTTTTCTGACAGACTTTCGTCCACCTTGATGTTCATTTCCTTGAGCAGGCTTTCTTCCGGGAGGTTTTCCCCGAAGACCTCTTTGACTTGAGGAGAATCAATGGTCTCCTCGTCCATGACAGCCTCTCCGACATCACAGGAGAAGGCTGAGATCAAAACGCCCAGTGCGAGCGGAATGTATGGCAATACTCTCATTTCGGAACGGGATTAATAATTGTTCAGAAAATCAACGACCAGGAGCAGACTCTGCGGGTCGCTCCACTTGACCTTGTGTGACTTGAGGAAGGATTTGTAATCCACTTCGATATTTGCCGGCAAGGATGCGCCGACATCTTGCTTGTTGGCTTTTACCTTGAATTTAGGCGTGATCAGGTAGTATGTTGTCCTTACCCTCAATTCCATTCCATGGTCCTTCTCGTTGAGAATGTTCATATAGTTTTGGTTCACCTGTGCATCTGTTTGAAGCGAGGTAAGTTTCATGGTCGAGGACGATGTTGAAGACGTGCCATAGGCGCCTTTGGCCTCACGGGCCGCCTCGAAATCCCCAAGGATCTCAGCCGCCACACAACCGTTGTCGTTCTTGGCGATGACCTTCATCATGCGGCCGAAGACAGGAATGAATATGTCGTTCCCGATCTCCACCGCCTTGACATCGTCAAGGAACGCCTCCTTGATTATCCCGTTGTCAATGTAGTGAAGTTTGTCGGCTCGGAGATGGATGTTCATCTCCTTCCCATCTTTGTTTCCGGTCTCCATCACCACCGTTCCGCCTGTAAACATTGGGTAGAGGTAAGGGTAGGTGGTCGTAGGTTTCTGCGCACAGGCCATCATAAATGAACCGATCGCCAGAACAACTGTCAAAATAAGTTTTCTCATGTCAAAAATCAATCATTATGGATGAATATCATTTTAAGGCGAAAAGGGGGCCGCGCCAGCGGCTCCCTTTTCTATTGATTATTCTCCGAAACTACTTGCGAGTCGCTTTGAACTTAGCGAGCAAAAGTTTGTTTCCTTCAGCATCGACATAGTACCCGGTAGCTGATCCGTCCGCCACGCTCGCGGCCCCAATGTAATTAGATGATGTGATCTCTCCTGGCGTTGACATGCTGAACACTGCGACCCCAGCATTGTAGAAGGCAGTGCAGACACCGGATTTCTCATCACCGGCAAAAATGTCGTACTCTTCCACTTTCAACGTCCCGGAATGAACATTGAATGTTCCGTAAAGTTTGCCTTCAATGCCAAGATAATTGGTAACCACCACATTGCCATATTCCTCATTGTCCGATTTCTGGATCACGAATGGATAGGCAGGAGATGCGGCTCCAGTAAACGCATTGAACGACGAAACTTCGTATGCACCCGCTATATCGTCTATAGTAAAGCCATAAGAACAGAAATACTTGTTCTCTACCGTGAACTCATTGTTCGAATTTCCGAAAAGATCCTCGAAGGAGCCTTCCGCGATGGTGAAGGACAGTGATGTGCCGTAGTCAGGAGCCTCATTAAGTTTGAATCCCACAGTGGTCTCATTGAGAACTCCGAAAGTGGCCGCGTCGTAGGAGACGGTTCTGTCGTTGCCGTCAACAACCTTCACCTTGATGTTGGCGTCCTTTGTGGCGCCGGCAAGCGCATAGTCGCTCTTGCTGTAAGCCTTCGGTACAAGCTTGGTCCAGTCGCTGAAGTAAACCACAGTGTCAACCGGCCAGGTCTCGTCAAGGGTAAAGTCAAAACTTACGTTATCGTAAGCCCCACCAATTCCTCTTGTCACCTTTCCGGTTCCGTCAACGACGCTGTTGCTGTAGGCCGCGCATGGCGTACCAACTCCATTTACCACAACGCCGGCGGTATATGTAAGAGTGACGATGGCTCCCGGGATAGCCTCCTCCCTTGGAAGATTTACAATAAGATTCTTGCCATTCGTTGACAGGCACGCAGCGGGCACCTTATAGTTCTTGTACTCGACAAGCACCTTGTTCTCCTTGTCGTACTCACCATTGACAGCATAGACATGGGCTGTCATCTCACCATTTCCCAAAGTGACAGGATCGTTGTAAGCGATTGTGTACACCAAAGTGGTGTCACTAGCGCTTACGGAAAGTTTTGAAAGTCCTGGAGCGGTGCCGTCAGTGGTGGTCAAAGACGAAGTGACCACTTCGGTGACTACCCCCATCGGGCTGGCTGCCACAGCGTAGACTGTGTATGCGGTGTTTGGAGTGAGCTCACCTACACCAAACTCGACCGAAGGCTTCTTTGAGAAGTCTATCACTCCGGATTCAAGAGCTGTGTAGGAGCCTTTAAGAAGCTTTTCCGCATCCAAAGTCTCCTCAGCTCCGGCCAGCACTGCGTAGGAATAGAACCCTGTCCCGGTCTTTCCGGTGATGGTCACGTGGATGGAGTCATCGGCAACCACCTGCGCCGAGATTTCCGGCGCTGTGGTGGAGTCGTAATTAATCTTGCCGTCCTCTTCAAATTTCACACAGCTGGCGAGTGTCGCCATGGCCGCAAGAAGTATGACTGATATCTTTTTCATATTCAATTCAATTTTTAGTCTTTATTGGCGGTAATGCCTGGCAGCAATATTGAAATGTAGCCAGCGTCCTCAATGTTGAACCAGAATCCCCATTCTGTTCCGAAATCCAATTTGACTTTATTGCCTTCAGTGATGATGTTCACATTCAAGGAGCCTGAATCATACCCATTAAGATCAGGGGTCAATCCCAACAAGGTGATAGGATTGCCATTGCTGTACTTGTACTCTGATGTCTGTCCGAAAGGAATGGTAAGGACAGTGTGGTCTTCGTTCACGGTCCCATAGTAGCGTACATCTTCGCCAGCCCAGCTGCTGTTACCCAACAAATTATCGAACCATACCATATGATCGTCCTTGGCATCCTTAAGGATAGTCATTGTCCAAGTGATAGGTCCGGACTTATACTTCTCTGCAGTCATTGTGTAATTTCCAAGCATGAAGCTGAGAGGGTGGTCGATGTCAGCGATGGTCACAGTACATGATCCTTCTGATCCGGCAGGGACGGAATCAGTTCCGACAAGGTTGATGGTGAACTTGAGGTCACCGGTGTAAACACCGTCATAGATCGTCTTGATTTCAATGTACTGAGTGCGGTTCTCAGCGTTGAATGAAAGGACTCCGGAAGATGTCAGGACCTCGAAGTTCACGCCTTCCTTGGCTCCTTTCTTCTCAGGAGAGACAACCTCGAACTTGATGGTCTCCTCAAGCCCCTTGACAGAAGCAAGGGTCACAGGAATCTTGCAGACAGCTCCACCGGTGGAGTAATCCTCTGACAAGGAAACAGATGTTTTGTCGAACGCCACGAACGCATCCTTGTCATCAAACTTGGAAGGATCGTTGCTTTCGCACGAGATCAGGGCTGTAGCCGCGACCAGTGCCAATCCAATATATTTTAAAGTATTTCTCATAAACCAAAACATTATTTAGAAGTTGAATATCCAGGATTCGGAACAAGGTTCTCATTGATGTCGAGTTCTCTCTTCGGAATAGGAAGAGCCCAACGGTAACTTGGGAACTCAACATTGAGGTTCATCGTGCAAAGAGGGTATTCCGACTCGGTACGTGTCACTGACTTGCCCCAGCGGGCGAGATCGTAAATGTAGTGGCCTTCCCATGCAAGTTCCTTGCGACGCTCTGTCTCGATGTCAATCTGGCCCGCGGAAGTGTAGGCGGAAGCCCCACGAATACCAGCGATCTCATTGAGGTCCTTAACGGCCGTGGTGCCAGGTACAGACGCACCGTTCTTCAATGCCTCAGCTCTGTTGAGATACATTTCGGAAAGACGAAGGATCACCACGTTGTTGCAGTCTGGTGAAGCGTTGTCTCCCTTGCCGGCGTACTTGGATGTCCACCAGCATCCGGACTCTTCCTTTTCATCAGTCCTGTAGGTCTTCAGACGCACGTCTCCTTCCTCATAGAGTGACAGAAGCGAAGAAGCCACCTGAGGGTCACCGTAACCGGCAGGACTTGTCATCCATGAGATATCCTCCCAAGAGCCATAGGCAGAATTGGAACGTTTGCCATACATTTCGAAGATTACCTCACCGGTTCCGACCTCGGCTGTCCAGACAGTAGGATACTCAGCGGCCGTCCACAGATTGTACTTGCCGCTCTCAATCACCAATGTCGCATAATCAGCAGCCTTCTGCCATTCTCCCATGTAGAGATAAACCCTTGAGAGCAAGGCACGGATAGTGTTGATGTTGACAGTGGCGGCAGGATCGGCAGTGCCTTCGTGAACGTAAGCCGGGTCAATGATGCTCTCGGCTTCAAGAAGATCCTTTACTACATTCTCGTAATTTGAGATGACAGTCTCCCTTGCAGGCTTGCCGGCAGGATCAGTGTGGTAAACATAAGGGACACCAAGACTCTCCTTGTCGTTCTTCACAGCATAGGTATAAGGCTGTCCGAAAGTGAGGACGTTCTCAAAGTGACTGAAAGCCCTGAGGAAAAGGCATTCGGCCTTGAGGTTGTTCAGATCCTGAGTGGTCACCTCGGAAGTCTCTTTCCCTTCAAGATTGTCGATCACGTTATTGGCCATCGCCACGGTGTAGTAGCAGTAGGCCCACATGGCGGAGGTGTTGTCCTCAGTGTAGTTCCATGTGTAGGGCTGGACACAACGGCCAGAGTTCTTGTAAGAGGATTTCTTACCGTTGCCCGAACGCATCTCAGAGTCAAGAATCCAGTCGGCTCCGTACCAACCAGTGGAAGCAATATAGTAGTAGGCACCGAATGTCGCGTTTTTAAGGCCATCATAAGTTGCCAAGGTCAACTCGGTACTCTGAGAAAGCTTAGGCTCCCTTGTGAGGAAATCATTGTCACACCCCGTCACGCTGAGAAGGGCGGCGGCACCAATAATATATATAAGTGTTCTTTTCATAATTCACGTTCTTTTTAGAATGATAATTCAACACCACCGACAAATGTCTTGACCATTGAGTGGGCGGCGCCAAGGCTATAGCCCATAGGGCCGATTTCCGGGTCAAGTGCCATCAGATTGTGGAATGTGTAAGGGTTGAGCGCGCTCACGTAAACTCTTACACCCTTCATGCCGATAGTCTTCAAAGCGACCTCAGGAAGGCTGTAGGACAAGGTCACATCCTTGATTCGAAGGTAGCTGCCGTCCTGCAAGAATCTGGTAGAATAGCCGACGAAATAACGTCCAGGCTGTCCGGCAACCGGTTTTGGGGTCACGCCTGTGTCGCCTGGTTTCTTCCAGTAGTTCAGAGCTGCGGTGGAGGTGTTTACGGTCATGTCGTAACCGTCATCAATGTAGGTGTTGGAGACGACAGCCTTGTTGCCGGCGACAAACTCAAAGAATGCGGAGAGGTTGAAGCCTTTCCATGAGAGGCTGGTGTTGAAGCCGCCCGTGGCCTTTGGCTCAGGGGATCCTTTGTAGACGTAGCGTGCCTTGTTTACATCTGAGGTCAGCTTGCCATCCTCATCGTACCAGAGACCTGCGCCTGTTGAAGGGTTGACACCGTACCAGTCACGAAGGTAGAATGTGTAGAGGCTCTTGCCCTTCACGATTCTTGCAGGAGTTCCGCTATTGTTACCGCTAGCTCGGCTGTCTGAAACAGTAAGGAATTCAGAGTCACCGATGTCGAGGACCTTTGACCTGTTGAACGCGATGTTGAAGCCAGCGGTCCAAAGCCAATCGCTGTTTCGGAAAAGGATTCCCTCAAGCTGGAGCTCCACACCACGGTTGCGGATGGAACCGATGTTCATGAAGTTGGACGCGAAACCGGTCGTGTAAGGGACCTGCTTTGAAAGAAGCATATCATCAGTCTTTCTCTGGTAAACGTCCACGCTACCGGTAAGTCTGTCATCAAAGAATCCGAAATCGAGACCTAAGTTCCAAGTCTTGTTCTTCTCCCATGAAAGCTCAGGGTTCGCAGGTCTTGAAGGAACCATTCCGACAAGATTGGCATAAGTGGCTGTGGAATAGATTCCGTAAGCCCGGTATGCGGAAATGTTGTTGTTACCGTTCACTCCATAGGAAGCACGGAGTTTGAGGGCGCTGAGCCAGTGGTTTGAATCCCTCATGAAGTTCTCCTTGGAGATGTTCCATGAACCACCCACTGACCAGAACACACCCCATCTGTTGTCTGACCCGAAAAGGGAGCTGCCGTCCGCGCGGAGGGAGGCCTGAAGATAGTACTTGTTCAGATAGTTGTAGTCAGCGACTCCGAAGAAAGAGAGCATTGACTCCTCGGAGAAGTTATAGAGAACCGCATCCTGAGCATCGGTGGATGTCGTAGGGTAAGGGATCAGAGGGTCAACGTTTGGAGATTTGCCACCGAGGTAGTCATAAGTGTCGGTCATAGCCTCCTGGCCAAGAAGCAGACGGAGGGAATGGTCACCGAACTTGTCATCGTAGGTGATGGTGTTTGATGTCGTGTAACGAATGTCTTTTGTTCCGATCATCCAAAGGGTCGTGGATCCTTCATTGGTCTCAGGAGCCCAATACTGCTTGGAATCCTCGTAGAGGAACTCGATTCCGTTGGTTGTCTTGAATGACAATTGAGGAATTGGTTTCCACTCAAGGTAGAGTGAACCCTGAAGCCTGTAGTCCTTGTCATTGTAGATGTCGTACTCAGCGTTGGCGCGAGGGTTGGTGTTCGAGTTCTCGGGGATATCCACATTAAACGAACCGTCCTCATTCTTAAGCGGAGTCCAAGGCAGGATGCCCCACATCGCATACTGAGGGTTGGAATAGTAAAGGTTACCCATCTGTCCAGAGTTGGAATCCGAAAGGCTGGCGTTGATCCTGGCTCCGGTTGAAAGTTTGGACGTAAGCTTCACGTCAGCGTTCACGCGGGCCGTGAAACGTTCATAGTCAACTCCGTAGAACACGCCTTTGTTCTTGTGGTAAGCGAGTGACGAGTAGTAGGAGGCCTTGTCTGTGCCACCGGTGGCGTTGACCTCATATTCCTGCATGCTGCCCATTCTTGTGAGTTCCTTGTACCAGTTCGTAGTCCCGTTCTTGAGCAAGGTGTAAGGGAAGTAGTACTGGGAAGCAGGATCGTCAGGGTTGTAGCCGGCGTTGATCGCGCAGACCCTTCTATATTCAAGAAGTTCCTCGCCGGTGAGAGGGCGGAGGTTGTTGTCGTTGATCAGCTGTTGGGCACCGAACTTCGCCCTTGCGGTGAACCTTGCCTTTCCGCTTTTTCCGCTCTTTGTGGTCACGAGGATGACACCGTTGGCGGCGCGAGACCCATAGACAGAAGCGGCTGCCGCATCCTTGAGGACGGTGATCGATTCGATGTCGTTAGGGTTGAGGAAGGTTGATGACGAACCACCACCGACACCGACAGATGAAAGCTGGCGGTAATCGCTGGACATAACAGGAATGCCATCAACTACCCAAAGAGGCTCGTTGCCGGCATTGATAGAGGATGTACCGCGCACACGGATTGTGGAGGTGGAACCCGGCTGGCCGGAACCGGAGGTGATGGACACGCCTGCCATCTTGCCGGAAAGCATCTTGTCAACTGATGTCGCGGGCATCTGGGCGAGCTGCTCGTTCTTCACGGATGCCACAGAGCCAGTGTTCGCTTCCCTGCGCACTGTTCCGTAAGCCACTACGATGACATCATCAAGAGTCTGCGTGTCAGGCTTCAGCGTGATATTCAAAAGAGTCCTGCCACTGACCGGAATCTCCACAGGAAGAAAACCGAGGCAGCTTACTGACAAGTTTCCGTTGGAAGGAACAGAAAGATGGTAATTTCCGAGATCATCTGTCAAGGTGTAAGTGCTTGTGCTGCCCTTGAGCTGCACAGCCGCGCCCACTACGGGTTCGCCGTTGGCCGCGTCCGTGACCGTACCGGACACCTTGATTGTCTGGGCCAATGCTGCACCTATGCTGATGAACAGGCACAGCGCGATTGTAAATAATTTTTTACCCATAAGCTTAAAACTTTTGTTAAACTTAACGATTATTAAATATTGAAACAGTAATCGAAATGATGTCAATGCAGCGGATCAGAAATCACAAGAGTATCCTAGGGCTTCTGTCATGGCGTCCTATGGAAAGAAATGTTCGGCGGACAAGAAAGGCACCCATTCCATCTTTCATTCTGTTAACATCATACATGACCATGTGCGTCTATTGTTGAACTTGACCTTTAATAATAATAGTTATAAACGTTCTTGCTTATTAAACATAGTTAAAATTTCGTTTGTCGGAGTCATGAATTCAAACTTTGAAATGACTGCCCATAAAGTTTTGGCAATATAGTTACATTTTTTTGAAATTCCAACTAACAGATACGAAATGGAAACAAATAAACGCGAAAAACTTTATCGTTTTAAGATTACAGCTTTTCCCGCAAATAAAAAATCCGATTCCGAATTGTTTTAATTACAAGATATGGTGATTAAATTCTTATTATTAAAAAATTTATTAAAAAATGACACAAATTGCATTTCAAAAAGTCTGCAGGTTATGGAAAGACGAGAAAAAGCTCTATGTGAAGACGTCTACGATGGCAGCCTATTCCCTTATCATTCAGAACCATCTGGAGCCGTGTTTTGAGAATCTGGACGATGTGACACCATGTTCCGTGCAATCATTGGTTGATTCAAAAATGAAAGATGGGCTGAATGTGGCGACTATTAAAGGAATATTGATAGTCTTGAAAATGATTCTCAAATTCGGGGAGAAGCAAGGATGGACCGGTCGCCAGCTGATAGAAGTAAGGTTTCCAACCCAGAGAATGCGGCATCAGGCCGATGTGCTTTCTCTGTGCGAGGAACAACTCTTGCTTGATTACTTGTCCACCCACCATGGGAAATATAATCTTGGGTTGCAGATATGCCTTTTCACAGGCATGAGGATAGGAGAGGTCTGCGCTTTGAGATGGGAGGATGTGGACATCAAGGCCGGAACCATCCGGGTAAGAAGGACTGTGCATCGAGTCTATGTGATCGATGACGGTCGCAAGCATTCTGAACTCACTCTGGACTACCCAAAGACCGCCGGTTCCTACAGAGAGATTCCGGTGATCAGAGATCTTGCCGACATTCTTACTGAATATTCAAAAGGAGCGATCGACAAACATTTCGTGATCTCGGGCTTGCCCAATCCGACCGAGCCTCAGACGATGCGCAACCACTTCAAGAAAGTGGCCGCCGCACTTGGTCTGCCAATGCGCCGCTTCCATGGCTTGCGTCACACATTCGCCACGCGGTGTGTTGAGAGCAAATGCGACTACAAGACCCTTAGTTCTATTCTCGGCCACTCCAACGTCAGCACCACGCTGAACCTTTACGTCCATCCAGGAATGGAGCAGAAACGAAAATGCGTAGAGGAGATGATCAGAGCCTTAATGTGACCAGGAACCGAATAACCGAGAGTTCCATGGTTGCCGCGCCCTAAAAGTCATTTCGAATACAGCAAAGCCGACCTTACGTTCTCTGAAGGAGGCCGATACATGGGAAAATATCAGATTGGTTTTACATTTGCCATGAGTAACGCAGAGAACCTGGAAGCGACAGGAACTGAAAGGCGACTGCCCTTATAGAATATGCTGTCACCTCAATGCTCCTTAGTCAGAAAAAGTTTTTATCTTTGTATGGAATGTATCAAAGGACAGGTCGTATGCTATACCCGATTGGAATACAGAGTTTTGAGGACATCCGCAGGGGCGGGTATGTCTATGTCGACAAGACTGAGCTTATCTA
>ERZ808252.2252-NODE-2252-length-12063-cov-4.585443_pt1 | contig 12063 bp, 11 predicted proteins | sample MGYA00521242_ERZ808252 | MGnify/ENA primary metagenome ERZ808252 (study PRJEB31516, sample SAMN03275581) | gut metagenome | biome: mammalia-associated habitat; material: feces | host: Papio cynocephalus | place: Kenya | collected 2012-08-07 ...
TTGCTTTTTTATTTTGCAGATGATTTAGTTTCTGAAAAAAATGGGGAAACTCAAATTATGTTTATTTCTTGCGCTTATTTTTTCGTTCAAGAATAATATTTACTTTTCAAAGTTCAACGCCAGAGTTTTGCTGGCATGATCACTCAAGATTCCGAGAGATCATCTAATTATAGCACATATCATTAGTTATTGCTAGTGTTATTTTGTATTACATCATTATCATGATAGAAATAAAACATTAGAATTAGAACATAATATTCAAGGAGAACCATTATGACTGATTTAGATTTCAAAACTATTGGCGCTAATATAAAAAAAAGACGTCAAGCTTTAGGTATTACACAAGAGTACATTGCTAACATCCTAGATGTTAACCCCTCTCATATTTCAAATATCGAATGTGGACGTGCAAACCCATCATTAACTGCCTTAGTTAAGATTGCCAACATTTTACACTGTAGTGTTGATGATTTTATTAGCAAAGAATACACCTACAAAGTTGATTTTCCTCAAACAAGTACTATAGATGAACAACTTATGAAAAAATTAAATTTTTGCACAAATGAAACAAAAGAAAAAATATTAAAGATCATAGATATTTTATAAGTCGCTAAATATCTCTTATTCCAAACTTAAAACGCATATGTTTTATATATTTTTACAGTTTTACTTTCATAGAAAAAATAAGTCCCTGGTTTTCTATGAGGGATTTAGAACGCCGTCGGTACATAGAGGGCGTAATCTGCCCTCATGTACCGCTACGAGCGTTCTCTAAGCGCAAGCGGTCCCGAATGGAAAAACAGGGGCTTATTATTCTAAAAAGTAAAATTTGTAAAAATTTTTATTGACATGTTATTGATATTTTGTTATCATTAACCTACCCGTGAGGGAGTAGTTTGCACAAACTTCATTTGTGTGATATGTCAACATACTGTCCACCTTGTGGTCTGGCATATCTTAATGAACGAGACTCATGTATGGCCTGCCATACTTGTGTCTTTTTTTATTTTATTTTCAAGGTAACTATTCAAGATCGATGTTTGACATGAATGACTCGTCGTGCTTGCACGTAAGAGACATTCAGAGGCAAACATTGGGTCTAATAGGAAACAAAATTCTATTAAAAGAGGAGAAACAAAATGGATTTACTGACAATTTTAGTACTTGGCATTGGCCTTTCCATGGATGCTTTTGCCGTATCAATCTGCAAAGGATTATCGCTTCCAAAGATTACTGCCTCCAAATGTCTTATCGTTGGTGCATGGTTTGGTGTCTTTCAGGGATTGATGCCCCTGACCGGCTATCTCCTGGGAAGCCGTTTTGAGCATTATGTAGACACCTTTTCGGCATGGATTGCTTTTATCCTTTTAGTACTGATCGGGGCAAATATGATAAGAGAATCTTTTTCAAAAGAAGAAAATGAAGCAAATGCCGAATTTGGATTTAAAACCATGTTTTTGCTTGCTGTCGCCACCAGTATTGATGCGTTGGCCATCGGCATCACATTTTCCTGTATTCCGGTTGAGATAACAAGTGCTTTTTCCCGCAACGCTAATACGATCCTGGCCTGCTGCCTCATCGCATGCACAACGTTCCTCATCTCCGTTGGCGGAGTTAAAATAGGAAATCTGTTTGGTACACGCTATCAGAAAAAAGCAGAAATTGTCGGCGGTGTGATCCTGATCTGTCTCGGTATCAAGATACTGGTGGAACATTTTTAATGATATCCCATGGCAAGAACCGTAAATTCTTTTTTACGGTTCCCTTTCGCCATCCGTATCTCGATCTTATGCACCTTCTTTACCTTCTCATCTACCGCAAGCACGATCCTGGCATTGTTCCAGCCATCTTTATTATAACCGTCTACCGTCTTGACCTTTTTTCCATCGACGTAAATACTCGCTTTTCCCGTCCTTTTATTTTTCGAAAGTTTATATACAACCATAAATTTTGCACAATTTATTTTCACTTTCAGCGGCTTTTTCGACGCACCTTTCTTATGTTTCCAGCTGTAAGGAAATTTATCTTTATTATTAAAGCGGAACTTTCCCGTTCTTTTGTCCTTTGTTTTAAATCCACCGGCGTTGACATTTTTACTTTTTTTGGTATTCTTTGCCGTAAGCATATTCATCGTGTCATATTCATCCGTATTGTATGGTTTTATCTTTTCCATATCCGTGAGTTCTTCCTTCTGTGGCAGCTGCCAGTCCACTTTTTCCAGCAGATACTCAATACAGTCTGCCATAAAAGCGTGCCCTTCATTGGTTGGATGCCAGTAGTCATGGAAAAACCACTTCGAAAAGCCCGATTTGTCAAACTGGCTTTTCACTCCGTTTTTTATACTGATCATCGGGAGCTGGTAATATTTTCCATAAGGAATATACATATCCTGCATATTAAAATTGTCTTCAAATACAGAAAAGATCAAAACGACCGCGCTCCCAGACCTCATTGCCCGCCGGATAAGCCCTTCATACGCTCCTCCCCCGGTACATTCTCCACTGTCATTGACCGCAAATTCCAAAAACAGGATATCCGGTCCTTTTCCGGTCTTTATTTGGCTCCGGACATCCCTTTGATAGCGAAGTGCTCCCAGAGAAGACGGCGTCCCGCTCATGCCGGCATTGACAAACTCCGCATCGTGAAATAAACTGTATTTTTTTGTAAATTTTTCCCAGGATGTTTCTGCATAACATCTACTGTTTGGACTCGCTCCAATGCCTTCTGTAATTGACCCGCCAAGGTACGCAATCGTCACTTTTTTCCCTTCGCGTGCCCTTTGAATCACCTTTTTCAAACGTGCATTATTTCCTGTGGAAACGACGGAGTCCGCCACCATCTTTTTATACTCCAGATCACTGATATGTAACGCAGAAGTTTTCGCCTGTACCGGCATGCCGCACAGTATGATAACCGCTAACACGCCGAGACAGAGCAAAACTTTTCTTATCTGATTTTTCATCCTCAATTCCCCGTTTCATTCTTTCGTATCCACCATCTTACTCTTTTCGAAAACGAATGTCAATACATTGTCATTTCGTATCCTGTAGTCCACAAAAACTATCGATCGGATCTTTTCCGACAAAAGCATCCGCTCCGCTCGAAAGTGCCTCGATCAGTTTTTCCAGTGTATTTTCTTTGGCATCGTAGATATTGATATACGTGCGCACCTGTGGAATATCGGAAAGCATCGTCGGCTGTCCGCATCCGACCGCGATCACGGGTACTTCAAATACATACCACGGAATTTCACCGCCGCCCTTCGACATTCCAAAGCTTGGTCTGCCTGCCATCACATCGCAAAGAGTGATCACAAGATCCGCCTGCTCGCGGAATTCGGAGATGGCGTTCTTGCCGGCAAAATAAATGTTCAGATCGGGTTTTTCGCCCTTCAATGCCTTTTGTTTCATCTGGTCAAGCGGACTTTCATAGACATACGCATCGTATCCGCGTTCACATAATTTTTCTTTGACCGTCTCTGCGGGATTTTTTCCTTCCATGCCACACAATTTCAGGAGTTCGACCATCCCTGTCTCATGTCCTTTAATGTGCACGATCATTACCTTTTTATATTTTTCCGGTGAAATTGGCAGCACGTCTTTGTCCTTGTATTTCACAAGCGTAAGGCTTTTTTCGCTGATCTCGCTCTGCTTTTTCTTAAATTCTTCATTTCCAAGTACCCTGTCCAGTGTATCCTGCTCCGGAACCATCTCCGCCGCACTTTTTTTATGAAGCTGTAGGCGTGCCTTAATTCCGAGGATTCTCGTCAGAGCTTCCGTCATCCGTTCTTCAGAGATCACACCCCTCTGATAGGCAGTAAGCATCGTCTGATAATCCTCCTGCGGATCGTTAAAAAACAGGAACATATCGCAGCCGGCGTTGATAGCACGCGGAAGCATTTCTTTTCTCGTCATCTGGTTTGTCATCGCCACCATATGGGAAGCATCGGTCACTACAACACCCTGAAATCCCAGTTTATCACGCAAAAGAGTCGTCATCAATGTTTTGTTCAGTGTCGCCGGCATCCACACTTCCTCTTCCGGCAGTTCCGGAGCAAGTTCACGCACATATTCGGGAAGCATGATATGACCGCCCATGATCCCTTCGACCCCATTTTCAATCAGTTCTTTGTAAACCATGCCATACGTCTCATCCCAGTGTTTTGGGGAGAAATCATTGACATGATTGGACAGGTGTGCATCACGGTAATCGACGCCGTTTCCCGGAAAATGTTTTGCCACACAGGCAAAATCCGTATTCTGGTGCGCACCCCTCACATATTCGACGCTGCATTTTTTCACCATTTCCGGATCATTGGAAAAAGCTCTTGTCGAAATCTCCGTATTCATCGGATTGTAATAGATGTCGCAGACCGGCGCAAATGCCATATTACATCCGATCGCCGCGGCTTCGGCATTTCCCATGCGTCCCATATCCTCGGCATAATCGTGGTTTCCTGTCGCTCCGATCTTCATGCCATTGCCGATATACGTACCGTCCGTACATGCACCATCGCCACCGGATTCCGTATTGCAGGCGATAAACAACGGAATCTTGCTGTTTTCCTGCAAGATCCGGTTCTGCTTCCATACCTCTCTCGCCGGCGCCGGATTGTAGCGGCAGCCTCCGAGATGATACGTCTGTATCAATTCGATCAGATCCTCCTCTTTTTGTGAAGAGGTCAATTGGAAAAATAACTGCCCTACTTTTTCTTCGTCGCTCATCGCGTCGATCGTCTCGTGAACCCAGTCACAATCTTCTTCTGTCAGAAAAAATGGATTTGCTCTCAGATCAATGTTCATTTTCTTTCATCCCTTCCTAAATTTTGATAAAACTGATTTTCATATTTCTGCTGCATCTCTTTGGTATAGTTTCCATTCAACCATGCCGGAAATGCGTTTTCTCTTCCTTCCTGCCAGGAGCCTTCTTCCTTTCCGGCAAGAATTGGGAAAAAGGGGATTCCTGCGGCATCCGCACTTTCTTTGTCACCCCGTGCATCTCCGACCATCAAAACATTTGCCGGGTCATAACCGAACGCGCACACTTTTTTAAGACATTCGCGCTTTGTCCCCTTCTCCTGCGTCATACACTCTGTGACATAGTTTAACAGACCGGCCTCTTCCCATTCGCGGCACACCGCCTCCCGATTTGCGGACGAAATGATATAAATATCCGTTTCTTTACAAATTCTGGAAATGATATCTTTTGCTCCGGTAAACACCTTTGTTTTCTCTTTCGGAAGCCGATCAATTGATTCATTTACTTTACCCGACCAGTCAAGCACCTGCTGTAATAATTTTGAGCCGGTCTTTTGCACTTCCCCGGCAAGTGCCCTCTCCGAATATTCCCCGGTTGTCTGAAGCCAATGTTCCAGCAGGGGAAGTTCGTCCGCCTCAGCGATTTTATCTTTGTATTCCTGTAAAAATTTGTAAATTCCTTGGAAGCGGTTGATTCCTCGTGTTTCCTGCCACAGATTAATCTCCTCCCAGCGTTTTTGGGCTTCTTTCTCCCACGGCAGGAGATTCCACATTTTTACCGCCTCCGGACCAAAACAAAGCTGATGCTTCGGCGTCATCGTATCCATGACACAGCCATCCGAGTCCACACAAAACGCGTATTTTTTCATTTTACCTCATTCTCCTTTTCTGCCAGAATCCGCGCATTTTCCTGCACCTTTTTCCGATCCAGCGGATACAAAAATGCCAATGAGAGAGCGAGAAGCACAAAACCGACCGCCGGTGCCAGACAGGTAATATGATAGATTCCATTGACGACGGATGGTTCAAATGCTGTCGCCTGACTATATCCGATGATGCTTAATAGAAGTCCCGCCACGCCGGAAGATGCCGCCTGTCCTACCTTTCTCGCAAAAGAATAGACCGAATAGATCGTTCCATCGGATCTCCTTCCGTCATGAACCTGCGCATCGTCAATGACATCCGTGATCATCGCCCATGTAATAAGCGAAAAGATCGCAATTCCGACATAAGCAAAGGTATAAAATACGACAAACACATACGCATTCTGCAATTTCAAAAAGTTGGTCACAAAAAGCACTGCTGCCCCAAACAAAGCGGCAGCGATGCCCAGCTCTTTCCTTCCCAGCTTTGCCGAAAGCGGCACCGTAAAGGAAGCACAGATCAGCGTAATAACCGTTCCTGCCAATCCGGATAATGACTGCGCCCGGATGTTACCGTAAAAATTTGGAAAAAGATACGTTGTCATATTGGTGAGTGTCAGCTGTGCCAGAATCATACAGATGGAACTGACGATAATTCCGATGAGCGCGCGGTTATGCACAATCCCGGAAATCAATTCCGAAACCCGGAACTCACTCGTCGTCTGCTCCACTTTTACCCTCTCTGTCGTCATGGCATAACAGATGAGATAACAGATCACGGCTCCGATCGAGCATACCAGCGCGGCAAGCATCGTGCGTGTACCGGAAAGCACATTATTTCCATTGTCATCCTGATAATATACGACAAGCGGCATCACGACTCCGATCACGGTTCCTGCCAGAGACGCGCCTATCGTTCTCCAGTTTGACAATTGCGCGCGGTCCGACGGATTTCCGGAAATTGCCGATGCCATCGAACCATACGGGATATTGATCCCGGTATAACACACGCTTCCCCACAAAATATACGTAAAGAACATCCAAAATATCTTAAATCCAAGCGGCATATGTGCAAACCAGCTTGCATACATCAAAAAAGATGCCACGGCGACCGGGCCGCACATTCTCCGAAGCCAGATCACAAATTTTCCGCGCTCTGTCGGTTTGGTACGATCCACGATCTGTCCCATCGCCACGTCGGTAAAGGCATCCACTACACGGGCTACCATCATCATAATACCGACCACTCCGGCGGGAACTCCCATGACATCTGTATAAAATTTCAACAAAAACATGCTTGACAAAATAAAGGTAAAATCGTTGCCAAAATCGCCAAACATATAACCTGCTTTATCCCTCAATCCAAAAGGGCGTACATTCTGCTCCATAAGTTCCTCCATTCCAATTTTTGTCATTGAATGACTGCTGTTTGAAATGTAGTATGTGCAAATGGAACGAAATTATGCAGTTCTTATTTTTCGGTAATATCAATAGACAAATTACAAATCTGGATTGCTGCCCCATTTTCCATAACAGAAAACCCATGTTTTTCATAAAATGGCACATTATTTTTGTCCTCCGGCATACCCTCAATATACAAGAAATCTTTGTATTTTTCTTTTATGTATTCAATCATTTGACCGGCAATTCCTTGTCCCTGATAATCCGGATGCACAAGAACATAATGAATCTGCGCCAGCATCGCGGTATCATCCAATACTCTTGTAAGTGCGACCAGTTTTTCATCATCCCACACGATAAGTACCGTCGAGGAATGCATAAGTGCTTTGTACAATCGTTCGGGATAATTTCCGGAAGCCCAATTGACCGATAAAAATAATTGCTGTACCTGCTCCTGTGTAAAATTCTTTCTTTCTGTAAATTTAAGCATAAATCTCTCCTTACCTGTGATGATCACATTTCTGACATTGTACCATTTCCTTTTCGCCATGTTCCTTATAAAAAACACCTGACCATTGGCAGATACTTTGTAAAATAGGGACAATCGTTCTTCCTTTCTGCGTCAATGAATATTCCACTTTCGGCGGGATTTCATCATAAGACTTCCGGGCAATGATACCATCTTCGATTAAATCTTTTAACGTTGCTGCCAAAACAGCATCCGTAATGTTATACATTTCCCTGCGAATTTCGCTATAACGCAGTTTTTCATTTGCTGACAATACACATATAATGCGTGACTTCCATTTACCACCAAATATTGCGAGACCATATTCAAGCGGGCATCGAATATCGTCATCTAATTTTTTCTGATATTTTGCCATAAAAATCACCTCCAAGCTCTATTTTATATTATTATAGCTTGAAAGCAATCATTTTTAAAGTAACTATGAAATTTATTAGCAAGCCTCAACTTATATTTTTCACTTTATTGTTTTCGATTCTCTTTAAAAATACATATCCCACGAGACAGGCTATGAACTCCGTTATCGGAAATGCCCACCAGATCAGCGAAACTCCGATCTGTCCATTTCTAGCAAAAGCGGCAAAAATCCCTGCCAGCGGCAAGATGATAATAAGTTGTCTGAGCAATGAGATCACAAGCGATTCCATTCCACCATCCAGTGCCTGATAAATTCCCTGATACGCGATATTGATTCCCGCAAAAATAAAACTGATGGAGATAATCCGCATTGCGCTCATAAAATATTCTCTGGACTGTCCTGCATTAAATAACGTGGCAAATGCACCCGGGAAAATCTCTGTGATCATCACGCCAACAACCATAAGTACAATCGTATACATCAGTCCGTATTTAATTCCATTCTGAATTCGCTTTTTGCTCTGCATCCCATAGGAATAAGCAATAATCGGTGTAATGGCATCCCGCAGTCCAAATGCTAAGAACAGTACAAACTGCTGCACTTTATAAAACAATCCGTATGCGGTCTGTGCAGAAGCACTAAACTTCAAAATCAGATTCATAACATAAACCATGATCGACATAAGCGCCTGCGCAATAATTGCCGGAAGTCCGATCACATAGATTCCTTTGATAATTCCACGATCCGGTTTCATATATTTCACATCATGTTCAAATTCTTTATTTAATTTTACATGGAAAATAAATAAGAGCACCGCAGAGGCGACCTGTCCAATTACCGTTGCATAGGCAGCTCCTTCTACTCCCATTTCAGGAACAGGTCCAATTCCGTAAATCATAATAGGATCAAGTATAATATTTACTACTGCCCCCACAACCTGGCCAATGGTTGAATACAGGGAACGCCCCGTCGCCTGCAGCAATTTTTCAAACAAAGAAAAGAAAATGATTCCAAACGAAATGACACAGCATATTCTAAGATAACCGGTTCCCATCGCAACCACTTCCGGATCCACGGTCTGCGAGGAAATGTATGCTTTTACACCAAAAATTCCAAACAACAGACATACCACATAAATAACTGCTCCTAAAAACAGACTGTTTCCTGCGACTTTTGCGGCCTTTTTGTTATTTCCCTCTCCAAGCGTTCTTGCCAGAAGCGCATTGGTTCCCACACCGGTTCCGATTCCAATTGCCACCATCAGCATCTGAACCGGAAATACGAGCGTAAGCGCATTCAATGCCGCCTCACTTCCCACTTTCATATTTCCCACAAAAGCACTGTCCACAATATTGTAGACTGCCTGCAATGCCATCGATAAGATCATCGGTATTCCCATCTGAACCATGAGTTTATTGACCGGCATCTCCCTCATCTTATTACTTTCCGCCATTTTAAAATCCTCCTTGTATAATATGTGTTGCCCCCTTGCTTCCGCTCGGCGGCAGGTCGTCGGAACATAAAAAAACGAGCAGTCAAACTGGATTTACGCTAGTTTGCTACTCGTTCAAAAAGTATTATATGGGTCTTTTTTCAAAAAGTCAAGAAAAAAATAAATATCCGCTCTCTTAATCAATCACATTTTACAGGGATACAGATTTGCGTCACAAATTTCTCCGGATCATTGGTAATACCATAATCGATAAGTGTAATCTCACGGGAAAATCCAGTAATCTGCATCTGATGTTTTTCTATATAATCCAGTATTTTTTTATACTGTTCCGGAGCTTCTGCATGGCTGCCCCGGAAGCACAAACGGACGCATAATGTTTCTGCCATATCCATGGTCTCTCCATCATAGATATCTTCCTCATCCAATATTAAAAAAATACCATCATATTTTTTGTATTCCGCTGCCTGCAAATGCTCTGACGAGATTCCAAGTCCCACTTTGCCAAGAAATACAACCGCCTCTGCCTGAGACTGATCCAGTTTTCTGATAGGAGCTTCCATATCCTGGGGATCTACTATTTTCAGAGGCGCATCCATCCATACAATCCGACTTGCCGGAGACCGTTCTAATGTCACCGTATCCAATGGCATATTTTGTGCTTCTGATAACGCATCTAAACGGTGATTTATTTTATGTTCAATGCGTTTTAATTCCTTCTGCTTTTCCAAAACAATCTTTTTTTGCTGCATCAGTTTTTCTTCTATTTTACTTATATCTCTGTTTTTCAGAAAGTCCTCTATTTCCGTCAATGGCATAGCCAATGTTCTTAAATACCGGATGGTATTAAGTACCTCAAATTGTTCCGTTCCATAATAACGATATCCGGAGTCCGGTGATACATATTCCGGATGAAGCAGTCCAACATTTTCATAATGCCGCAGACTGCTGATACTGATATGAAAAAGTTTGGATACTTCTCCTATGGAAAACAATCCTTTTCTGTCCATATTATTATGCCCCTTTCCCTTTCTGCCCCTTATGATATATCACATAAAATGCAATCACACAAATCACCACAGACATCAAGGAACCGGCTGCTGTCGCCAATCCCATCGGAAACAATGTTGTCTGAAACATCTTGGATGTCAGATAAACCCCGGGGATACGAACCAGTGAAATTGACAGGATATTGTGCAAAAATGACAGTACGGACTTTCCACAAGCACAAAAATAACCGCTGAAACTAAAATGAATGCCCGCAAAAATGCAATCAAAAATATACCCTCTCAAATACTGGCTGCCAAGCCGTATCACATCTGTTCCATCTGTAAATAAAGATACGATCGGTGCGGCAGTAAATTGAATCAGAATCGTCACCAATACTCCGAATCCCACAGTGATAAAAACAGCATACCGCAGGGTTGCAATTGCACGTTCCTGTTTCCCCGCCCCGATATTCTGTGCCCCAAGAGCAGAAACGGCAGATAACATGGAAGAAGGAACCAGAAACACAAAACTTATAATTTTCTCTACAATTCCGACAGCAGCGGCATCATTTAATCCCCGCTGATTTGCAATAATCGTTATGACAATAAATGCGACCTGAATCAGTCCGTCCTGCACAGCGATGGGAATACCAATGGATAGTATTTTTCCCATTACCGGTCGATGAGGTCTGAAATCTGTCTTAGCAAGAACAATGCTCTTTCTTTTTATAATAACAATCAAAGATACCAGTACACTGATTGCCTGAGAAATCGTTGTTCCCAGTGCAGCCCCCGCAGGTCCAAGTTGTAATGCACCCATAAAAAGGTAATCCAACACAATATTGGCAGCACATGCCACCGCAATAAAATACATCGGACTCTTGCTGTCTCCCATGCCTCTGAAAATAGAACTGATGATGTTATATGCGGTAATAAACGGAATCCCAAGAAAACAAATCGTCAGGTAGGTAACCGTTCCGTTTACAGCCTCTGAAGGAGTAGACATTGCGGACACAATCGGGTGCACTAACATAAGCAGTAATACCATTGTAGCGACAACCACTCCCATAAACAGAATAACCGTATTCCCAACGGCTTTCGATACCCGTTTTTTGTCGTTTGCTCCAATTGCCTGTGCAATACTGACCGTCGTCCCCATCGCAAGGCCTACAATGATAACCGTTATCATATGCATGATCTGCGAACCGACAGATACCGCCGTGGTACTCGCTACTCCATCGTATTGTCCAATAATAAACAAATCCGCCATTCCATAGAGTGTCTGCAAAAAATAGGAAAGCAGATACGGCAAAGAGAACAAAATTAAGTTTTTAAATACACTGCCTGTTGTAAGATTTTTTTCCATCGTAAATTCCTCGCTTCTTTGATATAACCCCATTATAAACTCTACAACAGTTATAGAGTCAAGACTTATTTCAAGTTTTCATCGTGGCAAACTGGAATTTGTCGATTGGTTTTTAAAGTATTTTACTCTCTAACCGGTTTCTTATAAAGAAATACAATCGCCACTATCAGAATAATAGCCAACATCACCCACTGCACATAATTATCAAGAATTATAAAAAGTGGCGAATCATTCCAATCAGATATAAATATATGTATGTTTAAAAATACGTCCGTAAAGAAATGGATAAAGGCAGCTACAAGTATGTTATGTGTATATAAATACACAGATGCAAATGCAAATCCCCATACTCC
>ERZ808252.2254-NODE-2254-length-12048-cov-5.070208_pt1 | contig 12048 bp, 8 predicted proteins | sample MGYA00521242_ERZ808252 | MGnify/ENA primary metagenome ERZ808252 (study PRJEB31516, sample SAMN03275581) | gut metagenome | biome: mammalia-associated habitat; material: feces | host: Papio cynocephalus | place: Kenya | collected 2012-08-07 ...
GATTGGCACGGCTTACGCCTCTCTCCGCTACCGGATAGAAATGGTTCAAGTTAGTTGTTGATTGGGGCGGAACGACACGCGGGGCGCTCCCTTCGGATTGCGCCCCTGCAAAGTGCGGAATCCATCGGAAATGAAACATTGTAGGGAACGACCCATGTGTCGTTCCGCTTCGGGTGAAAGAATCAGAAAAGATAAAAGGGAAAGGAGACGCGGGTTTGACAAACATCGTGGAGTATATAGGGCGGGATGTTCTGAATGTGTTGCCGCTTGTGTACGGAGAGACTGCGGGCAGTGCGGATTTTGAGGTATTTCGCGCGTTTTGCGGGAGTGCGGAACAGGCTCCCGACAGTGCCGATGTGCGGTATGTGCGGGAGCTGCTACAGTCCCGATTGGATTGCGGACTTCCGCTTGACAGGGCGCACTGTGCGGAAATTTGGCGCAGGACTGCCGATGCTTTTCTGACGCGGGACGTGCCGTGCCCGCCTGAACCGCCTCGGTTGCCCTGTCCCGCGCTTCCGATTGCTTCGGGAGCGGAAACGGAAGCGAAAGCTGTGACCGACTGTCCGCCGTTGCGCGGTGCGGGGTCATGGGCGGAGTGGGAAGCGAATACAAAAAAAGCCCTCGCCGAGTCGGAGGCGGTGCGGGTTTGGTTGCCTGTCGGATTCCGCGCCAAAAAAATGAGCCTGTGGCAGGCGGAGCGGATTCTCTGCGGCGCGGCGGTTGATTCTGACGGGGAAGCGGTCCAGCAGACCGATTTTCTTGCGGGCTTCTGCACGGCGGAGCGGCGGTTGGTCATGGACAGCGCCTGTGACCCGCGCGAGGTTCTTGCGCTCGCAGAGCAGATTGCCCGCCGCCGCGGGGGGATGCCGCCGTTGGTCTGGTGCTTTCCCCCTGCCGCCGCGCCCGACCGCGAAACGCTGGTTTCCGTCCTGCGTCTGATTCGCGCGCCGCGCGGAGTCGTGCCGATTCTTACCAATCGTACTGTGTGAGCCTTCCCGCTGTTTGCAGTCCCTCAAAATTGCCCTGCCGCAGGACCTCATAGACCGCGATTGCGACCGAGTTGGAGAGGTTCAGCGAGCGCAGACCCTCCCGCATGGGGAGCCTTACGCAACGGTCGGGGTTGGCGTGGAGGAAGTCCTCGGGCAGACCCTTTGTCTCCTTCCCGAAGAACAGGAAAACGGGGGAGGGGTAGCGGATGTCGGTATAAAGATTTTTCGCTTTGGTGGAGAAGCAATAGAAATCCGCCTCGGGGTGCTTGGCAAAAAAGTCCTCCAGACCATCGTAATAGGTGATGTCGAGGTAGTGCCAATAGTCCAGACCCGCGCGCTTGAGCTTGCGGTCGTCAATCTCAAAGCCGAGCGGACGGATGAGGTGGAGCGCCGCGCCCGTGGCGGCACAGGTGCGCGCGATGTTGCCCGTGTTCTGCGGGATTTCGGGCTCATGAAGTACGATATTGATGGGTTTCATATTCAGTTCCCTTTCGTGTGGATGGGAATAGGATAGCACATTTTTCCGTTTTTCGCAAGCCCTGTGACAAAGAAATTGCGCGGGTTTGATAAAATTTACAAAATAGAATAGCTTTTGAAACGAAAATACGCTATAATTATATAGTTATAAAGTGCGGTTGCAGTGTTGTTTTGCAATCCGCAACGTCTCACAGCCGAATGATAAGGCTGTGTATATCCCATCTCTTTTGTGTTTCCTCATGCGGTCGGATTCGGAGTTCTCTTTGTCGTATCGGCACTGCGCTCGGCAGGCTTCCCCTCGGGGGGAAGCTGTCACGGAGTGACTGATGAGGGGGGGATAACGTTTATCCAACCGAACGGATGATTCTCTTACCCAATATTCTGTCGGCACCTTCGGGTGCGGAAAGGACCGATTATGTCTCTTATAACCAAGCTGTTCGGAACCTACAGCCAGCATCAGCTGAAGAAGGTCAACGTCATCGCGGACCGCGTGGATGCACTGGCGGATACCTATGCCGCCATGAGCAACGACGAATTGCGCGGCGTGACCGAAAAGCTCAAGGCGCGCTATGCGGCGGGGGAAACGCTCGACGAGCTGTTGCCCGATGCGTTTGCGGCGGTGCGGGAGGCGGATGACCGCGTTCTCGGAAAGCGCCCGTTCCGCGTGCAGATCGTGGGCGGCATCGTCCTCCATCAGGGCAGAATTGCCGAAATGAAAACGGGCGAAGGCAAAACGCTGGTTGCAACCCTGCCCGCGTACCTCAACGCGCTGACGGGCGAGGGGGTCCACATCGTCACGGTCAACGACTACCTCGCGCGCGTGGGTGCCGAGGAGATGGGGCGCGTTTACGAGTTCATGGGACTGACCACGGGACTGGTCGTGCATGGGCAGTCGAACGCGGAAAAGCACGCGGCATACGCGGCGGATATCACCTACGGAACCAACAACGAGTTCGGCTTCGACTATCTGCGGGATAACATGGTCATTTACAAGGAGCAGATGGTCCAGCGCGGGCACGCGTTCGCAATCGTGGACGAGGTGGACTCCATCCTCATCGACGAGGCAAGAACGCCGCTGATTATTTCGGGCGCGGGCGAGCAGGTCAGCGACCTCTACGAGCGCACCGACCGTTTGGTCCGCACCATGAAGAAATTCGTTATTAAGGAGCTGGACGATAAGGAAACACACGATGACATCGATGCGGATTATATCGTCGACGAAAAGGCAAACAACGCGGTTCTGACCGCAAAGGGCTCCAAGAAGGCGGAGGCGTACTTCGGCATCAACTGCCTCTCCGACGAGGAGAATATCATGCTGGCACACCACGTCAATCAGGCAATCCGCGCGCATGGCTGTATGCACCGCGATGTGGACTACGTGGTCAACGAGAACGGTGTCATCATCGTGGACAGCTTCACGGGACGGCTGATGCCCGGCAGACGCTATTCGGACGGTCTGCATCAGGCAATCGAAGCCAAAGAGGGCGTTCAGATTCAGAAGGAGAACAAAACGCTGGCAACCATCACGTTCCAGAACTACTTCCGAATGTACGGAAAGCTCTCGGGCATGACGGGGACCGCGCTGACCGAAGAGGACGAGTTCCGCGAAATTTACAAACTGGATGTCATTGAGATTCCCACCAACAAGCCCATGATCCGCGACGATCACCCCGACGCGGTCTACCGCACCATGCGGGGCAAGTACAACGCGATTGTCGAGCAGGTGCGGGAGTGCCACGCAAAGGGACAGCCCGTGCTGGTGGGTACCATTTCCATCGACAAATCCGAGGAGCTTTCCAAAATGCTCCGTGACGCGGGCATTCCGCATACGGTTCTGAACGCGAAGTACCACGCAAAGGAGGCGGCGATTGTCGCGCAGGCGGGTCAGCTCGGCGCGGTGACGATTTCCACCAACATGGCGGGACGCGGAACCGATATCCTGCTGGGCGGTAACCCCGAATTCATGGCAAAAGAGGAGATGCGCGCAAAGGGCATTTCCGAAGAATATATTGCGCGGTGCACGGGCATGACCGACACCGATGACGAGGAGCTGATTGCGGCGCGGAAGCTGTTCCGCGAGCTGGTGGAGAAGCACCGCGCCGAGATTGAGCCCGAGGCGGAAAAGGTCAAGGCGGCGGGCGGTCTCTTCATCCTCGGCACCGAGCGGCACGAAAGCCGACGGATTGACAACCAGCTGCGCGGACGTTCGGGACGGCAGGGCGACCCGGGTGAATCGAAGTTCTACCTCTCCATGGAGGATGACCTGATGCGCCTGTTCGGTACCGACCGCTTCCAGGGCATTGTCGAGGCACTGAAGATGCCCGAGGATATGCCGATTGACGCAAAAATCCTGTCGAACGCCATCGAGCGTGCACAGAAGCGCATTGAGGCGGCGAACTTCAAGAGAAGAAAGTACGTCCTCTCCTACGATGACGTGATGAATCAGCAGAGAACGCTGATTTACAACCAGCGCCGCGAGGTGCTGGACGGTGAGAACATTTCGCCCACGATTCAGCGCATGATTTCCGAGACGGTTGCCGATACGGTGCACTTTTTCACGGGCGGAGACTCGCCCGCGCACGAGTGGAATCTCGAGGGCTTGCGCGCACACTTCCTCGGCTGGCTGACCACGGAGGACGATTTCCGCTTTGATGAGGATGAGCTGAAGAAGCTGACCCGCGACGAGCTGACCGAGCGGCTGACAAACCGCGCGCTGGATCGTTACCACGAAAAGGAAACGCTGTTCGGCGAGGAAGTATTCCGCGAGGTGGAACGTGCTGTCCTGCTTCGGAACGTCGACTCGGCTTGGATGGAGCACATCGACACGATGGAGGACCTGAAGAACAACGTCGGCTTGCAGGCATACGCGCAAAGAGACCCCGTTACCGAATACCGCATTCGCGGCGCGGAGCTGTTTGACGCAATGGTCGAGGACATCCGCAAGAATACGGTGCGCATGATTCTCACGGTTGTGCCGCGCCCGCAGGAGACCATCCGTCGGGTGCAGGTCGCAAAGCCGATTACCGAGGGCTTTGAGGGCGGCGAGAAGAGGCGTCCCGTTGTGAAAAAGAATACGCCCGCGGCGGCAAAGGAAACGGTCGGCAGAAACGACCCCTGCCCGTGCGGAAGCGGAAAGAAGTACAAAAACTGCTGTATGCGCAAGAATTCGCAGGGACAGCAGTAAACAGAAAAAGAAGGAAAAGGAAAGGAGATTGCAAAAAATGGGCTTCGGATGGCTGTTTTTGGGATATGTGGTCTCCTTTTTGCTCTCGGGCGTTGGGGCAATGCTCAACATGAAGTTTCTGGTCTGCCTGTTGGGGTACACCATGATTCTGCGGGGCTTGTGGGAGCTGCGCAAATACAACGCGGCGTTCCGCTTCCCGCTGTTCGCGGTTCTTGCACTGATGCCCGCCACGGTTTACGAACTGCTGACCGAATGGGGCAAGGCGTTTGCATGGAGCCTCCCGTTTTTGGGAGAGACGGCGGAGACCGCGATGGCATGGGTGGATTTCGGGCTTGCGATGCTCTTTCATTTTACCTGCTACTACGCTGTGGCAACCATTGCAAGGAGCGTGGACCTGCCGCGCACGGTGCGGGATGCGGTGTTTGATACAATCGTGGGAATCGGCTACGCAACGCTGTATACGGTGGCGCGGGTGTTCCTGCCCGAGGCGGTTGCGGCACAGCTGGGCATACCGCTGACGGTTTTTCTGCTGTTCTGGCGCATCTGCGACATCTGCCTGCTGGTCTCCTGCTGTAAGAACATTTGTCCTGCGGGGGACGAGGACCAGACCCCAAAGCCCTACCGCTGGGGCTTTCTCAATCGGATGGGGGAGCGGTTTGCAAACAATTTTCACCGCGCGGCGGACAGCACCCGTGCCTCCCGTGAGGAGGACCTGCGGAAGCGTCGGGAGCGGAAGGACCGGAGCTCGGGAGGGAAACATTGATGCACAGAGAAAAAACGATGGGCTTTTTGTGGATTGCCCTCGGTATCTGCTTTTTGTGGGACCCGATTGTCGGCGTGGCGGACTTTTTGCCCGATATCATCGGGTGGCTGTTTGTTGCGGTCGGCATTTCCGCGCTGGCGGACCTGAACGATGACCTTGCCGAGGCACAACGGACCTTTCGGCGGATGCTCTGGGTCGGCTTGGCGCGCGTTGCGGCGGAGCTGTTGATTTTTGTATTCCTCGGGAATACCAGCGATAAGCTGAATCCGTATGAGCGACCTGTCTGGACGCTTCTGCTTGCCTTTTCGTTTGCGGTGCTGGAGCTGTGGTTCCTTCTGCCCGCCTTCCGCAGCTTCTGGCGGGGAATCTCCTCGCTTTCCGAGTGCGGCGGTGCGCGAAACGGGCTTGCCACGCCGAACCGTAGGGGCAGAAGCCTGTGCGACAGGATGGCAACCGTGACCGTCGTATTCCTGCTTCTGCACGCGGTGCTGACCGTCCTGCCCGAGTTGACCGTGCTGACGGTGTTCCGTCGGGAGGGCGTTTACAATACCGCGCTGTACCGCTACCGCGACCTGCTTCGCGGCGGGGCGGCAATCCTCTCGGGCGCGGCGGGGCTGGCGTTCCTCGCGTTCTGGTGGTATTGCTACCGCGTATGGCGGCGGGAGACCGCATGGATTGACAGCCTGCGGGTGCGGTATGAGCGGGAGGTCCTGCCGAACACGGGACTGCTGTTGCGGCGGCGTGTGCGCGCGGGCTTCACCTTTCTGCGGGTCGGTATCCTGCTCTCGGCGAACCTGTCGCTTCTGTATTACGAATTCCTGCCCGACTGGGGCAGTGTGCTGGTGGTTTTGTGCGGATGCTTCGTCCTCGGAACCCTGATGCAGGGAAGCTCGATGCTGGTTGGCGTGGGGCTGTCGGTGGCGGTGGTCGGCATTCCGCGCACGCTTCTGAATGTGCGGTATCTGCGGGACTACGTGCCGAAGGCATCGCTTCTCGACCCTGCGGCATACGAGCGCTATTTCCCCGTTTGCGTGCTTGCCTCGATTGAGGCGGCGCTGACGGCGCTGTTTGTGGGCTGTGTGCTGATTTGCGTAATGCGGATGGCAAAGCGCTATGGGGCGGGGGAGGACGCAATCTCCCGCATGAGTGCCGAGCGGGATATGCAGGCAAGACGCAGACGCGCGAATTTCATTATGATTTTTACGATGTTTTCGGCGTGTGCGAAGATTGCGGAGGTGTTCCTGCAACCGCGCTACGGCTGGATCTGGCTGGTCCAGTTCGCGCTGTCCATGGTGGTGTTCGTGCTGTTCAACGGACTGTTGACCGACGTTACCGAATCGGTCTGCGGCGCGTACCCGCCCACGGGACACGAGGAGAGTTAGTCGGCAAGCAACCGACAGAGGCAGATCGGGAAAGGAGAAGGCTGTGCTGTGTATGGATCGGATGCCCGAGGGACTGATCGGGGCGTTGCCCGCGCTCGGGATTGACGCGGAGCGGCTGAAGCTGTCCTGCTTTGTCGACCGCGACCGAAGCGGAAAGCCCGCCGAAATATGGCTGTTGGCGGACCGTGAGTCCCTCTTTGTGCTGAAGGGGCAAACGAAACGGGCGGCGAACGGGTGCACGGCTTGGGAAAACAAAAGCAAAGAGCAGTACCCCCTGTCGGGGGTCGGCAGACTTGCCGTGGAGGAACGACGCTCCACGGCGGTCCTTGTTGCCGACCTTGCGGGGGAGACTGTTCTTTTTGCCTTTTTTACCAACAGCTGTCTGGAGTCGGTCCGCCTGTTTGCCCACTACGCGGAGAAGCTGGTGCGGGGGGAGGACCTTGAGGTCGACCCCGACGACCTGCCCGAGGCGCGCTTCTGTCCCACCTGCGGGATGCGGTATCCCAACCCGAACCGCAAGGCCTGCCCGCACTGCGTGAAGCGGGGACAATTGTTCCGCAGAACCTGGAAATTCTTCTCGGCGTATCGCGGGAGCCTCGCGGTCCTGCTTGCCTCGCTGGTCCTTCTCACCGTTACGGGCATCATCGCGCCCTATCTCTCGGGCGGGTTCCTGTTCGATGAGGTCATCGACACGAACGGCAGCTTTGCGGGCGCGATTCTGCTGGTGCTGTTTCTGATGGTTGCCACCAAGCTGTTGCGGATGCTTGCCTCCATGCTGAACAATTGGCTTTCCTCCAAGGTGGCGGCAAAGATGACCTTCAGCCTCAAGCAAACGATTTTTCACGCCATTGAGCGCTTATCCCTCGGCTTCTTCACCGACCGTCAGACGGGCGGTCTGATGACGCAGATCAACGAGGATTCCAATACCATTTACGAGTTCTTCTGTGACGGTATTCCGTATCTGGTGGTCAACCTTGTGCAGGTGGCGGTGCTGGTTGTTCTGCTTCTGACCATCCAGCCTCTGCTGGCGCTCTTTGCGCTGCTGCCCGTTCCGCTGTTCTTCTTTTTGATGCGGGTGATGTTCCGCGGCGAGCGCAAGCTGCACGCCAAGCGCTTTGCGGGGTCCTCGCGGATGAGCGGCTTCCTTGCGGATGTGCTGTCGGGAATGCGGGTGGTCAAGGCGTTTTCGCAGGAAAAGAGCGAGATTCGCCGCTTTACGGGCTACAGCCGCACACTGGCGGACAGCGAACGGAGCCTGCGGGTCTATCACACCTGCGTGGGAACCGTGGCGGGCGCGTTGCTGTTCCTCGGCAACATCATTGCGTGGGGCGTGGGCGGCCGGATGGTGATGCAGGGCTACGGCGGCATGACCTACGGCAAGCTGCTGACGGTCATTGCGTACATGAATATGATTTACTCCCCGCTGTTCTTCTTCTCGGATATGATGAACCGCTCCGCCGACTGCACCAATGCGCTCCGCCGCCTCTATGAAATCATGGACGCGGAGCCCGAGGTGCGCGAAAAGCCCGATGCGCTCCGCCCCGAAACGCTGGGGAGCGGCGTGGAATTCGATCACGTCTCCTTTTCCTACCGCAAGGGCAGACGGGTGATTGATGACGTGAGCTTTTCGGTCCCCGCCGGCGGTGTGCTCGGCATTGTGGGGCACACGGGCGCGGGGAAAAGCACGCTGGCAAACCTGCTCATGCGCCTGTATGACCCCGAGGAGGGGGAGGTCCGCATCGGCGGAATTCCCGTCAAGGACCTTTCGCTTGAAACGGTTTACCGCAACATTGCAATCGTGTCGCAGGAGACCTATCTCTTTATGGGGACGATTCTCGACAACATCCGCTATGCCAAGCCCGAGGCAAGCTACGACGAGGTGATTGAGGCGGCGAAATGCGCGGGCGCGCATGATTTCATCGTCCGCCTGCCCAATGGCTATCACACCCGCGTCGGCTTCGGCTTTCAGGAGCTTTCGGGCGGGGAGCGGCAACGCATCTCCATTGCGCGGGCGATTCTGAAGAACCCGAAAATTCTGATTCTCGATGAAGCGACCGCGGCAATGGATACCGCCACCGAGCGCAGGATACAGGAGGCGCTCTCGGGGCTGATTGTGGGCAAGACCACCATCATGATTGCGCATCGGCTCTCCACCCTGCGCGATGCGGACGAGCTGGTGGTCATCGAGCACGGCAAGGTTGCCGAGCGTGGCACGCAACGCGAATTGCTTGCCAAGTCGGACGGCATCTATCACAGGCTGTACACCCTACAGCTGGAAGCCTTGCGGCAGGCGGGCATTGCGGAATGAACGGGAGACCCGAGAAACTGAGAAGTTGAGGAGGAAAACACCATGATGGGACACGGAATGCCGCCCCCGCCGCCCTTTGGCGGTCCGAGAGGCGGAGGCGCGGGACGCGAGCGACCCGAGGGTGGCGAGCGCCGCGCGCGGACGCTGGAGGAGATGGCGGTCACGGTCTGGCTGACCCCCGAAAACGCGCAGTTTGAGCGGAAGAACGGACTGCTGTATCTGACGCTGGACGGCAAGGAAACGCGGGTGAATCTTTGCCGCGAATTCCCGTTTGAGCTGCCGTGGGAGTACATCTCCGCGCTGGACACGGACGGGGACGAGCGGGGTATCATCCGCTCCACCGCGCTGTTTGCGGGCGAGGTGCGGGACCTGCTGGAGGACGAATTACGCCTGCGCTACTACGCGCCGCAGATTACCTCCATTCTGCGCGTGCGCGAAAAGTACGGCTTCTCCTATTGGACGGTCACAACCGCCGATGCGGGCAAGCTGACCTTCACTGTGCAGGACCCCTACCGCGCGATTTTCCGCGTGGGAGAGAAATCGGTCACGTTTTCGGATGTGGACGGGAACCGCTACGAGATTCCCGACCTTGCCGCGCTCGACCCGCACAGTCGGAAGCGGCTGGACCTGTACATCTGAGGTGCCGTGATGCGAAAAAAGGAAAAGCAAAAAAGGGAACCGACGGCAACCGAGCGGCTGTTTGCCGCCGCGCCGTCGTATCGCCAAAATCCGCCGCGCGCCTGCCTTGCCACCGACCTTTCCGCCACGGTTGCGGGGAAGCGGTGCGAGACGCTGGTGGTCTGTGCCGCCGATGCACTGGAGGTATGGGAGGACGGAACGCGCACGCGCACGGTGCCGCTTGCGGAGCTTGCCCATGTCACCTCCACAGGCGGGGTGGGAAGTGTGGAGCTGGTTGCCGAAACGCGGACGGGGGAGGCGCTCCTGCTCGCGCGCGGAACGGCTAAATGCACCGCCGATGCCGCGGCATTCGTGCGGACGGTCAACCGCATTTTGCGCAGGCTTGCGGGGGAAGCCGTCGGACGGGTGAGCGACACGCAGGCGGGACCGCGCATTCCGCAGACCTCGGCGAAATCGGCGCTTCTGCGGCTGTTGCGGCTTGCCAAGCCCGAATTCGGCTTCATTGCGCTGACGGTGCTGTTTTTTATCGCGTCGACTGCGGTCAGTCTGGTCATTCCCTTCATCAACCGCCACATGGTGGACGATTACATTCGGAATCCCGAGGCTTCCGCACTGCTTGCGGGCTTTCTCGGCGTGGTCCTGACCCTGCTTGCGGTCAACCTCGCGGGGCGGCTGTTCGGCATGGCGCGGACATGGTTCCTCACGGTTGCGGGAAACCGCTTGGTGGTGCGCCTGCGCGACACGGTGTTCCGCCGTGTGCAGGAGCTGTCGGTGGGAAGCGTTTACCGCATGACCTCGGGCGAGCTGATGAAGCGGGTGAACGGTGACACCAACCGCATCAAGAATTTTATTGTCGATGTGCTCCCGAACATTCTGGAGCAGGGGCTTTTGCTCCTTGCCGTTTCGGTCTACCTGTTTTGGGTGGACTGGCGCTTGGCGCTTCTGATTCTGTTGCCCGCGCCGCTCATTACGCTGGCGTTTCGGATGTTCCGCCGCTTTTTCGCTCAGCTGGCGCGGCGGACGCGCGACCTGAATGCGCGGGGGGATGCGGTGTTGCACGACGTTTTTTCGGGCATCCGCGTGGTGAAGGCATACGGAATGGAAAAGCGCGAGGAGGAGCGGTTTGTCTCCATGGCGGCAACCGAGCGCGATGCGCAATTGCGGCAGGAGAAAATCTGGGCAATCCTGATGCCGATTCTGAATTTTGTGATGGGAATCGGGGAGTTCGTCCTGCTGTATTTTGTGGGCAGCAAAATGATTGCGGGGGAGATGACGGCGGGCGAGATGTCGCAGCTGTCCTCCTATGCGGGGATGATTTATTCGCCGCTTGCGGTGCTGATTAAGGTACCGCGCCAGCTGGCGCTGGCTTCGGTGGCGCTGTCCAACGTATTCGGCTTGCTGGACGCGCCGAACGAGATTGTTGACAGTGCAACGCCGACGGTTCCGACCGAGGTGCGCGGGGACATTGTGCTTGACCGCGTATCGTTCGGCTACGGGGACGGGGATGAGATTCTGCACGACATCAGTCTGCACATCGCGCCCGGGGAATTCATCGGGCTTGTGGGGCGGTCGGGTGTTGGAAAATCGACCTTGATTAACCTTTTGATGCGGATGTACGATGTAGATGACGGTGCGATTCGTCTTGACGGAGTAGACATTCGGGACATTCCGCAGGCGGAGCTGCGGCGGCACATCGGCGTGGTGCTACAGGAGAATTTCCTGTTTGCGGGGAGTGTCTGGCAGAATCTGACCTATGCGAAGCCCGATGCGATGCGCGACGAGGTGATTCGTGCGGCGAAGTACGCAGGTGCGCACGAGTTCATTGTGAATCTGCCCGACGGGTACAACACCTACATTGGGGAGCGCGGCTACACGCTCTCGGGTGGGGAGCGCCAGCGGATTGCGATTGCACGCGCTTTGCTACACGACCCGAAGCTCCTGATTCTGGACGAGGCGACCTCGGCGCTTGACACGGAGACCGAGAAGCTGATTCAGGATGCGCTCTCGCTTCTGACCAAAAACCGCACGACGGTTGCCATTGCGCACCGTCTCTCCACGCTCCGCTCCGCGACGCGGTTGGTGGTATTGGACGGTGGTCGGGTTGCCGAGGTTGGCACGCACGCCGAGCTGATGGAGCGCCGCGGCATTTACTACGGGTTGGTGATGGCGCAACGCGAAATGTCCCGCATGGCGGAGGAGTGACGGGGCTAAGACCTAAGACCTAAGACCTAAGACCTAAGACCTTGGGACGCTGTCCCAAGCCCTGCTTAGGGGACTTCTTGAGGAGAAGTCCCCTAAGGACCTTC
>ERZ808252.2255-NODE-2255-length-12046-cov-4.615879_pt1 | contig 12046 bp, 18 predicted proteins | sample MGYA00521242_ERZ808252 | MGnify/ENA primary metagenome ERZ808252 (study PRJEB31516, sample SAMN03275581) | gut metagenome | biome: mammalia-associated habitat; material: feces | host: Papio cynocephalus | place: Kenya | collected 2012-08-07 ...
CCTCCCGGCGCTAAAGCGCCTCAAAATAAGTCTCGTCCGTCAGGCTCTCCGCCTGCCCAGACCGGATCGCGATATACCGCCGCACCCCATCGGTGTACCGCATCCCCTCCTCGATGTACATCCCCGGTACAAAGTAGATCATGCTTGGCCTCCTATGTCGTGATGATCCCAGACGGGTCTGTAAAGGTTCCGGCGGATACCTCTGTGATTGGCGTATCGATCTTGTACGTCGCGATCGGCAGCCATGTCCCGTCGTTGCCGTTGTCGATAAAGTCTCGTCCCCGCAGCACCAGATTGCCCGCAAAAACATCGATCTGATAACCCTCGGAGTCTGCGTAGATCGTCGTAAGCGCGCCGCTCTGGATATCCCGCGGTACGGACAGTGACGGGATGTGTACGGAGCGGTAGCCATCTTCGGCGGAATAATTTGCCCTTTTGTCGATCTCCTGCAGATAAAATTTCAGGTGGGAATGCCCGTGGAACCAGATCACGTTCTTGTAGTGCTTCATGAGTGCTTCGAAACAATTCGCTTGTTTTTGTGTACCCTCGGTGCTCCCCCGCCAGAAATTGGACTTGTAATAGCCCCCGGCATTCCCGACTCCGCCCCATGGGAAGATGTGCTGAAACACGATGCAGCGCTTGCTCCTATTTGCCTCCAGCGTCTCGTACAGCCATTGCAGTTCCGCCGTTGAAAACTGTTCCCCCGGCAGGAAATCCTTTACCGTCTGGTCATAGCAGGCGTAATTTCCGACCATCACAAAAACATCCTGCACGGTATCACCGTAGGTTTTCACGGCGTGCGAAAAGTCATTTTCTTTCAGCGCACCGTCCGCACCGACGCCGAAGGAGTAGTACAGAGGGTTACCGGTATATTGCTGGATATAACTGTCCACAACTGCCGCGTTGATTGTTTCGTGGTTCCCAGCGATCGCATACACCGGCTTTGTTGGCGCGTTTGCGTCGACGATCGCCTTGTATTGGCTCATTTGGGCCGGTGTTCCATAGTCAGTCAGGTCCCCGCAGATGCAGGTAAATTTGACGTCGTTGTTTTCCGCGAATTGCAGCGCGCGTTGGAAGTCCTCTGCCGCTGTGTTGTATGTGATATGCACATCCGACAACGCGAGGAAGCTATACTGCCGTCCGCTGCTTGGATATTTCATCCGCTGCGGCAGCTTCGACGAGGCGACCGCAGTCCCCCGCTTGTTCGTAAGCCGCAGCCCCGTCGCCCCCGGCGGGGCTATATTTTCTGGGATAAGGCCTTTGTACACATACGCCATGCTATACCTCCCCGATCGGCTCCGCATCGGGGAGCACACCGCTTGCATCCGCATACACGATTGTCCCGCTCTCCGGCATTCCCAACACATTGGCGGCCGTGACGTAAGGACTGCCCAGCTGCTCCAGCACGATCTCGGCAATCGCTTCCTTGTCCGCCTGCGTCAGCGCCGTCTGCGCGTAGGTAATGCCGGTATCTGCCCATGCGTTCGTCACCACTTCGGACGTCTCGTTCGGGTTCTGGTTGAGATAGATTCCGATCCCATCCAGATTCGACTCCGTCGCCGCTGCGGGACTGGTGCTGCCGGGGACCACGAGCATGTTAAAACGGATGTACTTGATATTGGAGTAAAAGCTCAGTTTTGCCTCAGTGGACGCATCCATAGCAGTTGTCTCCGCATACCCCGCCTTAAACTTTTTGTAATCCCCATCGTCGATCATGTTGATGTAATTCAGCGTCGCGGGCGGGACGCTCATGTCGTAGCCACCGAGGCACGCTTTACTAGAATCGTAATAATACACCTTGGTGTATAAGCTCCATCCTTCCGAAGCCTTCAGATTCCAACCCTTGAACCAGACCCAGAACGGGTCTGTGCTGAGGTCCACCGGAATAAAGTCGGAGATCGCCATGCCGTCCTGCGCGCCAGTAGCTACGCCGTTTGTCTTTAGCCGCATGTTGAGCTGCACGCCGGACTTTGAAAAAACATTCTCTGCAGCTGCCTGCTGCTCGGTCGACTGCTGATAGGCCCACAGATGCCCATTGGCCCCGATGTACACCTTGCTCGTGTCCGTCATCGCCGCGACGCTTGCGGCAAACGCCGGAGCGGCGGCGAGCACTGCGCTCCCCGTGCCCAGCTTTGTCGGGACGCCGTTTTCGTCGACTGTTACAATTTTTACCAGCTTCCCGGCTGCTGCGCCTGTGATCCCGAGGCCGATATCTGCCCCGGCCTCCACCTCCACGACCTTCCCCCCATACGTCGCAAGCTTCCCGTCCTTGACCAGCACCTTAGTCGCCATCGCTGACCACCTCCACGTAGATGCCCACAAGCTCGCTCAGCGCGTGGTAGACGGGATTACCGGTGTCGCGCGTGCAGTGGTACAGCACGCCGCCCTGCGTGTAATACTTGCCGTTTTCGAGCGCCATGTTTCCGTCGTAGGGGATCGGATCGTACTTTGTACCGTCGTGCTCCTCGTCGATGCGCTCGTACAGACTCTCCGTCCCCGCTGCGCCCGGCACCCACGTCTCCTGCGACGTGTGCGCCTGCAGCACCTTGTAGAGCTTGCCGCCGGAGACAAACTTGTCGCCCGCTGCGTAGGCCTTGCCGCTCTTCCACGCCGGATAAAACTCGATCATCCGCAGCGCCGTCTGGTCGTCCACCGCCAGCGTGTTGATCTGCTGCCGGATCAGCATCCCGGCAACCTCGCCGACCGTCAGCGGCCGGTGCTTTTCTGCAGCCTCGTATCGCGCCTCCGTCGCCTGCAGCGTCTGCAGGTCGGCCTCGCTCAGGCCGCTCGTGTCGATATCCTTGAGTTTTGTGATGCCCATATGCCCTCCTATCCGCTTACGACCATGTACACGCCGCGGTAGTTCGACGTCGTCATCCCGTAAAATGCGATTCCGTCGCTGATCCACGCGACCTGATTGAGCGGGTTTACCGTCCCGTTTGTGATCGCAAGCATGTCGCTCGTCGCGATTCCGGCGTCCTGTATCGTGATCGTGCCGGTGTACAGCTCCATGTTTTCGCCCGCCCCGAAGCTCACCCACACAACGCCGTTTTCCGGCAGGTCCGCCGCCGGGATGCCGATGTACGAGACCACGCTGCTCAACGCCTTCAGCGCCCCGCCGGAGCCGCCCGTGGGCATGTCCGCCAGCGTAAATTCCACGCCATCCGCCGCCACCAGCGCGGCGATTGCCTGCTTGTCGGCGTCCGTCAGCTGATACCCGTTGGGGATGTTGACCGTCAGCGCCCCCGATCCGTCGTAAGTCCCCGTCACGGCCCCGGTAAAGGTCAGCGCGTTCGGATTTTTCAGCGCCGTCGGCAGTTTGCTGCCCCACGCTGCCGCACCGTCCGCGCCGACCTGCAGCAGCTTCCCGGCGTCTGCGGCCGCGCTGTCCGGCAGCAGCTTGAGCAGCGCCTTTTGCGCTGCCATATACGCCACCACCCACGCCGTGTCCGGGATGTACCCGCTCAGATCGTTGTCTCCGGTGTATGCCATGATGATCTTTTCGATGGTCCACGCCTCGTCCCCGGCGTAAACAGGGACTGCGCCTGCCTCAGACTCCCCCATCTTTGCGCCCAGATTGCCGAGCACGGCCGGAACGTCGCTGCCCCCCGCGGGGATATTGATGGTCTTCTCGGTGCTGCCGTCGTATTCGCCGGTAACAGCGCCGGTGAATTTCAGCTTCTGTGGGTTTTTGAGGGCTGTCGGCAGCTTGTCGCCCCACTCGGCCGCGCCGTCCGCGCCGACCTGCAGCAGCTTCCCGGCGTCTGCGGCCGCGCTGACCGGGACGCTCTCGCGCTTTTTTGTCTCAGTTGCCGTGCCGTATCGCAGGTCAACGGTTACTCGCCAAATCGCGCCGGTCGCGTCAATCGCGCGGAAGTATTTATCCCATCTATTGATCGAGGAACTGTATATCAACACCGGGAACGTCATATTACTACCGCTGCCACTTCTCACATCGCCCCGGCATATTGCGCCAAATATATTGCTGGCATTGCTCAGAAAATCGTCCCAGTAGGTTATATCCGCAAGTGGGCCTTCGTTCCGCAAATAAGTTGTGAGCCACTTTGCCGACGGGATTTCATCTATCGTCGCTTGGTCGGAGCTTTTATATTCCCCGAGTACCGTTTTCGTCGTCCACCCGTTTTCGCCGTCCGCGATGGGGATCGCTCCCTCGGCCGCGTCGGTCATCGCCGTCCCGAGGTTGCTCAGCACCTCCGGCAGATCCGCCCCGCCGGACGGCATGTCCGCAAGCTCAAATTCCAGTCCGTCCGCCGTGACCTTGCCCGCGATCTCCGTCTTGTCGGCCTCGGTCAGCGTGTAGTCGTCGCCGGGGTCTCCCTTCGGCCCCTGCGGTCCTGTCGCTCCCGTGTCGCCTTTGGCTCCCGTCTCTCCGGTGTCGCCCTTCGGTCCTGCGGGACCGGTCTGGCCCTGCGGGCCCGCTGCGCCTGCCGCGCCGGTGTCTCCCTTTGCACCCTTGGCCGCGCACAGCTCCCAGAGCTCGTCCACGCCCGGCTCGTCCCCGGCCGTGCTGTCATCCTCGTCCGTCCAGACGTAGCAGCTCCCGCTGTGCTCCACGGCATCGAGATACGCATAGGTCTCCGTGGAGCTCCACGCCCCGCGCCAGTTAAAAGGCTTGCCGTCCTTGCCCGGAGCGCCCGCTGCGCCCTGCAGGCTGGCCAGCCACTGCTCCTCCGTCCCGGTGTAGCCGTGCGCCTTGGCGATCCCGTAGGCGCTGAGGTAGTAGCCCTGCTCCACGGCCCTGCCGTAGACCGGACGGATGCACTTTGCCATGTGCCGCGCCAGATCGTTCCACGCGGTGTTGTACCGCTGCATCGTGTTGGTGTATCGCTCATACTCGCCGTTGGCAAAGTCGACCTGCGCCTCCATCCACAGCAGATAGATCCCGTCGTAGGGATACGGCGCGGCCAGCGCCTCGGTCGGCGTCGCCGCATACGGCGTGATCTCGCTCAACGCCAGCAAAAAGATCTCGTGGAGGATCTGCCCCTCCACCTGATTGAGCCAGTCCAGCAGGATCGTGTCGTCGATCTCCGCCGGGACCGGCTTGAGCTGCCGCAGCCGCTCAAACAGTACCGTCGCTGTCATGTGTCCCCTCCGTCTCAGGCAGCTGCATGCCCTGGATCTCTCGCAGCAGCGCCAGCTTGTCGTCCATCGTCATCTCGCCGCCTGCGATCGCGGCTCTCGTCGGCGCGTCCGTGCTGATCTCCCGGCGCTCACGCCAGTCGTAGTTTGCCTGCAGCGCAAATTTTGCGCCCGCCGCGGAGTTTTTGTCCTCGAGCCTCTCCTGCAGGTAGGTCTCGATCACCCGCTTGGCCTCGTCGCAGATGTCGTGCGTGTCCTCTGCCGCCAGATACTTGCTCCACGTCTGGCGGCTGATGCCAAGCCTCCCGCAAAGCCCCGTGATCGTCGGCGGGCTGACCCAGCTCGTCCTGCTGGCAGGCGTCCCGTCCTCCGTCACAACGCGCACAAAGCGCGTCGCCGGGTGTCCGTACCGGTCAAACTCCGGCTGCCCGTCGTCGTCAAGTACCGGCTCCTCGCGGTATACCGGCTCCCGGTAGCGCAGCGCTGCAAAATATTCCCGTACCGCGCGCTGCAGCGCTGCGGGCTTGTAAGCCTTTTTGCGGCCCATGTGCATCCCTCCCTGTTTGCCGTTAGGATACCACAATAGCCGTGTTAGTTGCCGTCAACTTTTGTGACGTGTTACCACGCCTCATACAGCCGCTTGCGCGCCCGGTAGAGCGTGCTCTCGCTGACGTTGTGCGCGATCGCCGCCGCCTGCACAGTCATCCTCCCGCAGCACCAGTCCCGCAGCGCCGCGGCGAACTCCTCCTCGCCGTATGCCGCCTCGAGCAGCCTTGCGTCGATCCGTTTTTTGCCCGCCTTGCCCATGTCCTCGTAGCTCAGCAGCGTAAAGTAGATCAGGCCCTGCCGCCGGTACGGCAGCCGGATCCCGCTCATCCGCCGAAAACTCATCCCCTCGCCTCCCTGTGTATGCACGATATCCGCTATACCGTGGCGGCATAGCGGTCCTGTCCCCGCCGGAGCGCCGCTCAGGCAGAGTCCTCCCGTATGATCGGCGCGGCATATCCCATCCGCGCGCGCGTTTGTTTGGTCCGCGCCTGCGCATGCCCCCGCGCGGACCGCGAGTCAACTTTCTTTTTCCGGATTTTCGTCGATTTCGAGCAGTTCGCGGGCCGTCATCTTGTGCCCGCCGTGCTTTTTGCCGCGCTTGCGGGGCACATAGCGGATGTAAGCCCCGGCCTCGCCCTCGACGTAGCGCTCCTCCAGCACTCTCGCGCCCTTGGGAGCGCGCATCTTGGTGCACAGCACGACCTCGCGCTCCTCCGTCGTCGGCAGAGCGGCGCCGCGGCTGACCTTGTATTTTTTGCGGTCCGGCACGCGCCGCACCTGCTTGAGCATGTAGTAGGCGATCGGGCTGTAGTCGTCCTGCCCGCGGAGGCTGCGGATGTTGACGCTCCCGAGCGTCCAGCCGTCGCGCAGCGCGTCCCAGCTGAGGCTCCCGTCCGTCTCCATGCAGATATGCACATGCAGACGCACCAGCTCTCCGGTGTCGCCGTCCATGTCGCTTGCCGACAGCGTGTAAAACGGGATCCTGTCCTTGTTCTTCCGGCGCAGGCGGCGCAGCCAGAGCATCGCCTGATGCTCTGCGGCGTCGCGCAGCTTGTCCGGATCGTCTCCTGCCGTCTCGCGCAGCTTGGCGATCCCCTCGTCCGCAAAGCGTAGCGTCACGAGCAGGCCCTTGTCCGCCGTGCAGTTGCAGTTAAGCAGGCGGGCGAGGCGGCGTACGGCCGTGTTAAAATTCTGTTCCTGCTGCCGCGGCGTCGTCACGCCCGTCTTGCGCCCGCGCGGACGAGCGTTGTCTCCGACGTGATACCGCGTCTTTTCCACGACGCCATTTTTGCAACGATAGGTCCGCTCCATGATTTTCACCCTGTTCTCCCTTCTCCCGCCACTGCGGTGCTAGACATAAGTTTTAAGCAAGCCGATAAATACGCGCGTGCGCGCGTATTTAATATTGGTATAACGCACGCGTGTGTTTCAAAAATCCCGCGCATGCGTTTCCCGTGTGTTCGACTTTCAAGGTTCACGTTTTTCTCGCCCTTCCGGCGGTTCCGGCGAGGCCCGATCCCCCGATCGGCCCCCGCCGCAGCCTCTGGCTGGCGCTCATTTCGTTTGGTTTGTGCATCCTGCACAAATTTTAATTTTGTTTTTGTGCATATTTTTTTCTCCCACCCTCTTGACATACAACGCATTGCGTGTTATAACACAGTCAGTAAATGACCCAAGGGTCAAATCAAAAACGGACAGGCCGCAGGCCGGAAAGGAAACACCATGGAGAAGAAGAATTGGTACGCAGTACTTGCTGATCGCGACGACAACGACTGGGGCACCGGCAGCTTTGACTGGACCGAGGCCGTGGAGATGGCCAAGGCTCGCGGCTGCGAGCTGATCGCGGAGATCGACGGCGGCTATGACGAGGACGGCCACGAGACGACCGATCCCATCTGCATCGCGGAGTACATCTCCGGAGAGGACTTTTAAGGCGGCTGCGCCGCATCCATCATCCCCCCACCAACCTAAATTTTGAGAGGAGATCATCATCATGGCAAAGGTCAACACTTACGGTATCAACATCAAGGGTCTCAAGGCCGCCAGCGGCTCCACCCGCAACTACAGCGACCGCTCTTTCTACGACAAGCTGTTCTACGACCTCAAGACCGGCGAGGTCTGGACGGTCTTCCAGTGTTCCCTTGGCTGCAACACCTGGACGGAGTACCACGACCCCAACGTCACCAGAATCTGCAACACCGCCAGCCACATGACCATGCAGGAGATCGCGGACGCGATCCACGAGGCCGTCTGCGGCATGCAGCGCTACGCCTGATCTGCTCAACCATCAACTAAGGAGGCAACCATCATGACCATCAACCAGTACCGTGCCCTCCTCGCTGAGATATCTGCCTATTCCGACCGCGACGCCTACATCTCCGACCTCGCCCTCTCCGAGCTCTGGGGCGGCTCCCCGGAGGCCCCCATCCCCGATGCCCGTCTGGCCGCTCTCGGCAAGCTCTGGGACGCTGCGCACCGCACCGTCCCGGAAATCGCCGGAGACGCCGGTCTCAGCAACCGCAAGCTTGCCGAGCGCTTTTACATCCCGTACCGCACCGTCGAGGACTGGGCAGCTGCGCGCCGCGAGCCGCCGCTCTACGTCCGCCTGATGCTGCAGCAGTGCCTCGGCCTGCTCCCCGCCCCCGCCGATCTCGCCCCGGCCGAGCCCGCTGATGGTGACTAATCTTGCCTGATATCCTACCACCCAACTCGTGTCAGTAACCGTCAACTTTCCGGCCGTTCCGCTCGGCCCCGCATCCCTGCGGAGCTGAGCGCAGCGCCCGTCCGGGAGCCTCGCCCGAGGCTCCCGGCTTTTTTTATTTCTCAGGGCAACACCGCACAATTCAACAAGAGCATTCGGCGAGAGATTTTTTGTCGATACAAGGTTTGAAAAGTGCAGGAATACTTTGTGTATTTCAAACTTTTCGAACCGATGGAGCGGCGAAAAATGTCCGACGAAGGCCGAAGAGGAATTGTGCGGTATTGCCTTACGGCAAATACCCCGCCGCCCGCATCGCCGCCGTGGAGATCGCGACTCTGGCGTCCATCACGTCCTCCCACCCGGCGTCTCCGTGTGCCGCCACTGCCAGCCGCGCGTCTGTCGGGCAGTATGCCCGCTCCTCGTACACGCGCCCGTCCCGCAGGATCACCTGCATCGGCACCGGCTCAGCAAAAAAATACTTGTCCCGCTGCATCTCACAGACCCTCCGGCAGTGGCGGCAGCCACCCGATGTTGTCGCACCAGCCCCGCAGCTTGCCGTATGTCCCGTAGGCCTTGGCCCCGTTGTCCCAGAGATACCGCGCCAGCGCCTCGATCTCGTCGATGCCCCAGCCCGCGAGGATCGGTTCCTCGGCCTCTTCTCGCGCGCGGGCGATCGCCAGCAGCTCCGCCCCGCTCTGCACGCCTCTGGCGCGCGGGATCGTCCGGCCGGCCGCCTCGCACGACGCGCAGATCCAGACCTGCGTCCGCTCCATCTCTCGCCCGCAGCAGCGGCACAGCTGCGGCTTGTGTCCCTTCGGCCGCCCGCGCATCGGGATCCGGATGCCCCGTCCCGTCTTTGCCATGCCCGTCATCTCCTCTTTTTGGTGTAGTCGATCTCCCGGATGTATGGATGCCTCACGGCAAACGGCACCGTCGCCGCCCCGAAGATCTCGCGCAGTGCCCCGTCCAGCTGCTCCTGCATGTAGTCCTGCTCCGGCCCCGGCCGGAATGCCGGGCCGAACTCTTCCTTGAGCTCGTTGATCCGCGTCAGCAGCCGCAAGATGCGCTCCTTGCCCCATACGTCGTCGCCCATCGCCTGCTTGTCCCGCAGCGCCACGCACAGCATGTCGTGCACGATCTGCGCCCCGGAGTCCAGCCCGATGTCCAGATACCGCTGCCGGTCCCGCTGCACCCGCTCCGCATAGCTATTGCCCATCCTTGTCCTCCTGTCCGCAGATGTCCGCCATCGTCCGCGACGGCTCGTCCCATGCCCTGCGATCGGCGATCTGTCTTGTCCCCTCGTATGCTCTCTGCAGCGCGTCGCGCTCCGGCAGCGCCGCCGGGCTCCCCAGCCATTTGATCAGGCACTCCCTGCATGTGCTGTTGCTCCCCAGACAATCCTCCTGCGGGATCATATCGCAAAACGCCTCGCTCAGCTGTGAGCGCACAAGCTCCTCGTCCGTCATGGCCCGGATGCGGTCTCCGTTTGTCACCGGCTCCGGCCTCTCCGCCTTGCCCTCCAGCGCATCCGCCGCATCAAGCAGCAGCTCGGCGATGATCTGTGTGTCAAATTTGCTCGTGCTGACGCGCAGCGCAGTCCCGTCCAGAGCGGCTGCAGCATCCCGCAACCGCTCGATCAGATCCTTAACGTCCATTGACAGCCCTCCTGTTCAGTTCTTCCGCGAGCGTCCCGGTAATCCTTTAGTTTCCGCCCGACAATTATCCTGTTAGCCCACTCCCGCTGGAATCTCCTCCACTCTTTGTCGGGTGCTCGCCCTGACTCATCGCGATATAACATGGCAAATGGCATAGCGCCCGCCTCCATCGCCTCTCTACACCGCTTCTCTGCATCATCTAATGTATCTCCTTCATATCCCACGAGCACATAGCAGGCCAGTGTATTAGATCGCTCTGTTATCCCTACTTCCCGGAGCAGTCTTCCCATCGCCCGCAACGGCTCTAAATCGTCTTTTGTATCGTATGCCGTGTATATGCGCTTCGGCCGCACTCCCGCCAGGAGCTTTGCGTGCTCTGCTGTTAACAGGCTCGGCTCAAGTCCCCCAGAAAATACGGCGCGCTCCGGCCGCCGCTTGAGCATGTTGCACACGCCGCGGAAGTGCTCCATAGATGTTGCAAGCACGTTATCATCGAGTATGTTCCAGCCGTCCACGATCGGCAGCTCTCTAATTTCCCCGTTACAGCATTTTGGGACGCTGCAAAACCAGCAATCTTTGTTGCATCCCCTCGACGTAAATACAAGCCCCTCCCGGATGTACATCCCCGGTACAAAGTCACCCATCCGATCACCGAAGGCGGGCCCTCCGACCTCAACTGGGACACCAAAAACGGAATAGCTCTCATAAAGCTCATCCACATCCGGCAAATCCCACGTAAACGTTGCGGATATATGGATTTCCGACGGCTCCGCTTGCGTTATGGCTGCGATCGTCTCCATCGTTATGGGGCCCACAAAAGCCAACTCGTCGTGCGGCGTCGCTGACGTCCGCCGTGGGAACACCCTCGCGATTCTCCGGTCTCCTATATCCATGCCTCCATCTCCTCCTGCTCCGGCCTCTCCGCCTTGCCCTCCAGCGCATCCGCCGCATCAAGCAGCAGCTCGGCGATGATCTGTGTGTCAAATTTGCTCGTGCTGACGCGCAGCGCGGTCCCGTCCAGAGCGCCCGCAGCTTCCCGCAGCCGCTCGATCAGATCCTTAACGTCCATTGTCAATCCTCCTTGTCAGTTCCTCCGCGAGCGCGCGGAAGATCGGGTATGCCTGCTGCGGTACGACCGCATTGCCGAGGGCCCTAATGCGCTCCACCCGACAGGGAAGCCCATTAACCACTCTGTCCACTCCGGGTTCAGCTGCCCATTGACGTCCGTCCGCAAGCTCCTGTGATTCCAGCCGCCGTGCGTCCCGGTCGCGTCTCCCCGGCATGGCGTCGCAAACAGGACGCAGCCTTTCAGGTTTTTCCGCCGGAGGTCGTGCTCCGCGCTCCGGCTCCCCAGTGGCCCAGAGCCCTTGCTGCCCGATGCTTTCGGCGTCGGATAGATCGTCGATCCCCACAAAAAAGCATCTTGCCCGCCGGTGCCAAGCGCCGACAGCCGCAGCCTCAAATTGCAGCACGACGACGTGATAACCTGCGTGCTCCAGATCCTCGACCACCTGCCGGGCGGCAATCTTGATGATTCCAGGTACGTTCTCGCCGACGACGCAATGCGGCCTAAGCTCCCGGATAACGCGGCACATTTCAGGCCACAGAAACCGCGCGTCTTCCTTTCCTCGCTGCTTTCCGGCCACGGAAAACGGCTGGCAGGGGAATCCTCCGGATATAACGTCAACTGTTCCCAGTCCGGTACGCTCATAAAAACTCTCCTTTGTCAGGGTACGGATATCCCGCCAGCGTGGGACGTCCGGCCAGTGCTTCTCCAGCACCGCCGTCGGGTAATCTGCCATTTCGCACTGCCCGACGGTCGTAAACCCGGCCCATTCGGCCGCAAGATCAAGCCCACCGATCCCGGAAAAAACGCTGAGATGAGTCAGCTTCTCATCCACCCCTCGAGCTCCTCCTCTGTGATCTTGTGCACCGGCTTGCTCTGATACCGGCAGTACTGCATCTCAAGGCTCGCCCCGCGGCTCTGCTCCCAGCCGGGCAAAAACACCACGAGGTCGGCCTTGTTGATCATCGCAAGGCA
>ERZ808252.2257-NODE-2257-length-12040-cov-48.569879_pt1 | contig 12040 bp, 8 predicted proteins | sample MGYA00521242_ERZ808252 | MGnify/ENA primary metagenome ERZ808252 (study PRJEB31516, sample SAMN03275581) | gut metagenome | biome: mammalia-associated habitat; material: feces | host: Papio cynocephalus | place: Kenya | collected 2012-08-07 ...
TGCTGACAAAGTTCTCCATCACCCTGTAGGGCACGTTGTTCCTGTCGCAGAACGCACGCATCGTCATCCCACGCGGCACCCACTCGCTCTGGTATTCAACATAGAATCTCTCCAAGTCTTCGCTGCTGTACATTGCTCTCGTTTTTCCGGCTAATGTAAGGGGATTTCCTGCGGGTCCAAAATTTGACCACTGACTGTCTTATCGCATCCGTGCTGCCAAGGGGAGGTGTCTTTTGTCAGAAGGGCGCCTCCTTGAGGTCTTGGTGATATTCATGAATCAGCGAGTCTTCTCCACTGGATCGAAATACGTGTCTGGCCTATCGGGGTTGAAGACCTCGTTGCAGTACATGACCGTCACGAGGTCCTGGGTTTCGGAGAGGTTGATGATGTTGTGGGTGTAGCCGGGGAGCATGATGACGGACTGGATCCTGTCACCGCTGACTTCATATTCAATGACCTCGTCAGTGCCCTCCTTGCGCTGCTGGATCAGGCCATGGCCGGAGACGACGATGAACTGCTCCCATTTGGAATTGTGCCAGTGCTGTCCCTTGGTGATTCCTGGCTTGGAGATGTTGATGCTGACCTGACCGCAGTTAAGGGTGTGGACGAGCTCGGTGAACGAGCCTCTCTGGTCGATGTTCATCTTCAGGTCGAAGATCGCCTTGTCCTTCGGCAGATAGCTCAGATAGGTACTGAACAGACGCTTCACAAAACTACCAGCCGGAATTTCAGGTATCATCAGCGTCTGGGGCATGTCGTGGAACTGGTGCAAGAGATCAACAATCTCGCCAAGTCTGACATGATGGGTGACAGGGGACGCGCAGTAGCGTCCGTTGGGATTGAATACCGTCTCAACACCTTGGAACTCACAGCGATGTTCATGGCCTTTCAGGGCGCAGATCATCTCCTCGACAAGGTCATCGATGTAGAGGACCTCCAGCTCGACAGTCGGGTCATTGACCGTGATAGGAAGGTCATTCGCGATGTTGTTGCAGAATGTGGCAATGGCGGAGTTGTAGTTAGGGCGGCACCATTTGCCGTAGAGGTTCGGGAAGCGGTACACCAGTACCTTCGCCCCGGTTTCCTCACCATACTTGAACATCAGTTCCTCGCCGGCTTTCTTGCTCCTTCCGTACTCAGAATTGCCGAACCGTCCTGCAAGAGTCGCCTGGATGGACGAGCTTATCATCACCGGACAGGTGTTCTTGTACTTCTTCAGGGTATTCAGCAGCACTGTGGCGAAGCCGAAGTTTCCTTCCATGAACTCCTTGGGGTCCTTCGGGCGGTTGACACCGGCGAGGTTGAAGACGAAGTCGCAGTCTCGGCACCACTGGTCCAACTGCTCCGGGGTGGAGTCTATGTCATATTCAAAGACCTCATCGACAACGAGGTCTCCGTAGCACTTCGCCTTGCCGTCCTTTATGTTGTTGAGCTGGGCGCAAAGGTTCCGTCCAACGAAACCCCGCGCGCCGGTCACAAGGATTCTCATCACTTCACCAGGTTTGCCACACCGTTAAGTTCGTTCTGGATGTACTCAAGGCTTGCGATCTTTGCCTTGGTCTCCTCCAGATTGAGCCTGGTGGTGTTGTCGGAATTGAACTCATCAATGGTCACGGCCTTCTTGTCGCCCTCCGTGAAGAACTTGTCGTAATTAAGGGTTCGGTTGTCGGCAGGAACCCGGTAGAAATTGCCCATGTCCTCAGCCTTGGCGCACTCCTCCTTGGTGAGGAGGGTCTCGTACATCTTCTCTCCGTGGCGGATTCCGATCACCTTGATGTCCTCCTTCTTCCCGCCAAACAACTCGCACACGGCCTCAGCCTGAGTGCCTATGGTGCATGCCGGAGCCTTCTGGACAAGTATGTCACCGTTCTGTCCATGCTCGAAGGCGAACAGAACCAAGTCGACGGCCTCCTCAAGGGACATGATGAAACGCGTCATCTTCGGCTCGGTCAGAGTTATAGGAAGGCCTCCGCGGATCTGCTCTATCCACAGGGGAATGACACTTCCGCGTGAACACATGACGTTTCCATACCTTGTGCAACAGATCTTGGTATTACGGCTGTTGCGGCTTTTGGCCACGGCGACCTTCTCCTCAATCGCCTTGGTGATGCCCATGGCGTTGATTGGGTACGCGGCCTTGTCAGTCGAAAGACAAATCACACATTTCACATTGTTGTCTATAGCTGCTGTAAGCACATTGTCTGTGCCTATCACATTGGTCTTTACCGCCTCCATCGGGAAGAACTCACAGCTCGGCACTTGCTTCAAGGCCGCCGCATGGAATATATAGTCAACCCCTGGCATGACACCACGGCAGCTTTCCAGACTGCGCACGTCCCCGATGTAGAACTTGATCTTGGAGGCGTATTCGGGGAATCTTGCCTGATACTCATGGCGCATGTCGTCCTGCTTCTTCTCGTCGCGGGAAAAAATGCGGATCTCTTTGATGTCGGTCGAGAGGAAGCGGTTGAGGACTGCATTGCCGAAACTTCCGGTCCCTCCTGTGATAAGAAGGACCTTGTCTTTGAATATGCTCATAGTATTGTTGTTTATAATAATCTGTTTTAGAATTTCCTCCAGACCATCTTGTTCACGACCCCGACATAGGACTGGATGATTTTGACCACCTTCGTTGAGACATTCTCATCTGTGTAATTCGGAACCGGGGTTCCATAGTCCCCGTTCTTGACCAGTTCAACAGCCGTGTCAACGGACTGGAGAAGTCCCTTGGTGTCAATGCCTGAGAGGATGAATCCGGCCTTGTCAAGTGACTCAGGACGCTCGGTGGAGGTGCGGATGCAGATGGCAGGGAAAGGATGGCCCACACTAGTGAAGAACGAGGATTCCTCCGGAAGAGTGCCGCTGTCACTGACCACCGCGAATGCGTTCATCTGAAGGCAATTGTAGTCGTGGAAGCCGAGAGGCGCGTGCTGAATCACCCTTGGGTCCAACTTGAACCCGCTTTGCTCCAGACGCTTACGCGACCTTGGGTGGCATGAATACAGAATCGGCATGTCGTACCTTTCAGCCATCTTGTTGACAGCGGTGAAAAGGCTGATGAAGTTTTTCTCGGTGTCGATGTTCTCCTCGCGGTGGGCGGACAAAAGAATATACTTTCCCTTCTCCAATCCCAATCTTTCATGAATATCCGAGGCCTCGATCTCTGCGAGATTCTGATGCAGTACCTCAGCCATCGGACTGCCTGTGACATACGTGCGCTCCGGTGGAAGTCCGCATTCCGCAAGATAACGCCTGGCATGTTCTGAATATGCGAGATTGACATCACTGATGATGTCAACTATGCGGCGGTTAGTCTCCTCCGGAAGGCATTCGTCCTTGCAGCGGTTGCCAGCTTCCATGTGGAAGATAGGGATATGCAGGCGCTTTGCCCCGATCACGCTCAGGCACGAGTTTGTGTCACCAAGCACAAGGACAGCGTCCGGCTTGGTGGCCACCATGAGCTTGTAGCTGGCGTTTATGATATTTCCACAAGTGGATCCAAGGTCATCACCGACAGCGTCCATATAAACCTCCGGCTCTTTCAGTTTGAGGTCATGAAAGAATATTCCGTTGAGGTTGTAGTCGTAGTTCTGCCCGGTGTGGGCGAGAATCACGTCAAAATATTCACGTGTCTTGGTGATCACCGCTGCCAGACGGATGATCTCCGGCCGCGTGCCCACGATAATAAGCAACTTAATCTTGCCGTTGTCCTTGAAATGGACACCGGAATAGTCGGTTCGTAATTGCATTTCTATGTTTGTATGATTATTGTAAGTTCTTAGTCATCTTTCAATTATAGATCCGCAAGATGACTAACATATTTTATCTCCAATAATTCCATTGAGAGCTTTACTACCGTAGTTCCCATCTGTCGCTTTCGTGTATTTCTACACCGGGAAAACGGCTGTCCGTCTCAGCGACCAAAAGAGGATAAAGCGTCCTGAAGTTTGGTATGTTTTTTCCGATCGTGACTCCAATGAAGTGGAAAGGCAATCCGACAAATTCCTTCGAGTCAGTATCGTACGGGAAATCCTTATATGGCGACAATATGGAGCCATAGTTCGCCATATCCAATATGTTGTCCTTCGCATCGTGGACAAAACGATACTCGACTTCCACACTGAAACTAGAACTCTTGATGTAGAGTTTTCTTTTATCAAGGTCTTGAAAAGACACCTTGATGCCTTTCTCTGAAAGTTCCTGTCTCACTTGTTTAAGTTGCATAAAACCTGCATTCATTTCTCCGACATAAAGGACTTTCGTAACCTCGTTCACCGGAACTTCAAAAGCGAGGCAAACTCCCTTGCCGTTATCTCCATACAGACGCCACATTGTGGCGTTATCACTCATTGGAGTTAAAGACGTAACCAATTTGTTACGGTTGCTGACAACCGAGTTATAATAAGCCTTGTCGTCAAGCCTTTCCTCACCTGTCACGAAATCAACCCACAAGGTTTCGGATGCATCATTCATCGCCACGATTGAATTCATACGGAACGTGCGGCTGTTAAGCATACTGCAATATGTTGCCAAGGAAGTGTACTTGTACAGACAAAGGCAGTCCTTCTTTTCTTCCTTCTGAACATTTAGGTACAACTCCAAATCCATCGACACGACATACCTGCCGTTATAAGTATCAAAGGCTATTTGGTAACCGCTGAAGTTATGCCGGCAAAGGCAGACGTCTACTTCTTTACGGAACTCATCAAGACCAACGGGGAGATATTCATCAAAGTAATACTCCAGATCATGGTAATCGTTGCCGTTCACATGAGCACGATAAAACTCATCAACATGGACATCCAGACGGCTCTTGTGATTCTTGTACTCATCATACCATTCAGGATACTTATATCGTTTGACAGTGATGGATCCTATTATCCGACATTTGCCGCCATAGATGTAATTCGAACGGAAATAATAGAAACGAACTATCAATTGTTCGCGGTAATAAACCATAATTGTACCACGATCATCATCAGCATCATAACTTTGACTGATGGAGAATAAATCACGGTCCAATTCGATCTGGTTCAACCGCGACTCGATATCTCCTAACAAATCCTTGAAAGTGTGATATTTCATACCACGTTGGTTATTAATGCTAAGTAGTCAATTTAGGAATCTCTCTCCAAGTCTTCGCTGCTGTACATTAATCTCATTCGGCTAAAGTAATAGGATTCTCTCTAAATTCAAAATTTGAACACTAACCTATATTCACGTGATAGCCAAAGATTAAAGTAGGAGTGAGGTGATGCTATTCATTGCAAAAAATCAAAGAATTCCGTTACCGAATAGACTGGCAAGGCTGATTTTGCAAAATCCTTTTTGTTTCGGGACACTATGCAGTCTGCCATCGCTTTGATGGCTGTTCGGTTCTGTGTCGCATCCTCGTAATCCCTCCAATCTGATGACAACATCTCCATTACCGTTTTTGCTGACAAATCCAAAACCTCGACGAACTCAGAAATGGTCATGAGGACTTGCCTGACATTCTGATAATCATATTTGCATGCCACATACATTGTGGTGACGTAAGACAATGCAGATGTCATGAGTTTTATACGCCCCATACTGCCTAAAGCGAAAAGCCTGTCCGCGTCATCCGAGAATCCTTCCCTACTACAAACAAAATCAATCAAGATATTAGTGTCTACAAAAACTCTCATAGCGCATACTTCTCCTCTATCAATGCATCCAACCCATTCTCGGTGGCAGGTACAGGCCTACCACCTTTTGCCTTCAAAGTCTTAACGTACGCCAAAGCATTTTGATATTCCACAGACTTTGCCACGCTTGGTCCTTCCTGCAACTTGCCCCAAAGAAGCATGACTCCTCTTTCTATTGCATCTGAAACGCTGATGTTATGTTGCCTTGCATATTCCTCAGCATATTTCATGGTTTCGCGATTTAATGTTACTGTGTTCATATGCCGTCCTCCATTATTTGACAATAACAAAAATAGGAATAATCCCTATTAACTCCAAAGTTTCAAGCGTAAGGTAAACTACCATTCTACCGTTCCGTTCATTTTTAGTTAGTGCTCAATTTTTGGACTCGATTCAAAGCCAAGCACATAGCTGCCGTCCCTGCGATAAAGGAAAAGGCCGTCCTTGAAGTGGTAGAAGTAGCTAAGCGCCTGCTCCAATAGCAACACAAGTTAGAAATCTCATAGAAGCGACACCACACTACACTCTTAACAAGGGCACTATTTAAAATCTTCTATATTTATTGCAGAGTGCTTTGATTTCCATGAGAAATCATTATCTTTGCACGAGTAGTAAATAGAATGATTGAGGGGCAGACATTACATGGACTCTATGAAGAGCGGCCGACCTCTACGGCTGCTCTTCTTGTTTTACAGCCGGATGGCCTAGCGCTTCCAACCCTCCGCATTACTCAACATTTTTTACTACTAACATGATCCATGTAATTAAGTTGAGGCTTGAGATTCGCTTAGACTGCGAGAAGGACAAGCCGACCAAAGTGGCACCTTATGTAAGGTTCCGCAATGGTAAGAAAGAACTTGTCAAAGGATACGTCCGAAAGAATAGAGGACTTTAGGGCATGCCTGTGACCAGCTTAGGCTGGTGTCTTATCGCATCCGTGCTGCCAAGGGGAGGTGTCTTTCTTCAGAAGGGTGCCTCCCTGCGGCCTTGGGGATATTCATGAATCAGCGAGTCTTCTCCTCTGGATCGAAATATTTGCCTGGCCTTTCCGGGTTGAAGATCTCGTTGCAGCACATAACGGTCTTCGAATCAATTGTCCATCCTTGCCAGCACTGCACTCGGCTAAGGTAATGTGAGTTATGCGGAACCAAAAGCGGATTTCTCTGTCCACTCCAGGGTGTTTACGCCATCCTTTACGGCAAAGTTCAGTCCAACCGCGACAATGGCCTTGCCTTTCAGCTTGAAAGCTTCGCTGTAGCGTTTTGACTCTATCTGCGAGAGCGCATCCTCCGGGCTCCTGTCAAATTTGAGCTCCATCACATAGACGATGTCACTCGTTTCCAGGGTGATGTCTATCCGTCCTTTGGCGGTATGTTGCTCTACCGTGATGTTGTAGTTGGTCAACAAAGCGAATATGATGTAGAGCATCTGCTGGTAGTGACCCTCGTAGTTCGTGTTGTCGCAGTAAGGCACGGTCTGGAGGAAGTCGGCAAGCATAGACAGGGCATCATCTATCCGCCTCCTCTTGATCAGAGCGGACATCTTGGCAATGGCGGTATTTCCCTTTGCAGAGTTCTCATTCAGATAGTGTGGCAGCAGGCTGCGGAACAGTCCGACACGAATCTCGTTGTTAGGAACGTCAAGCGTGTACAGCTCAGTTTCTTTGTCATACCCTTTGATGGTTAAGTAACCACTCTGGTAGAGCAGCGGCATGATGGTAGTCATCGTTTCGGTTGCCGCATCGAAATCATCTTTACCGACTTCCATACTCGTACCCAAGTCCGACGGCAGGAAATCGTATTTCCGCATCATGTTGATGAGATAGGCCGGAGTGCCGGAACCATACCAATATGAATCAAGTTTCTTCTTTGAAAAACAATTGAACAGACTGAAAGGATTGAAAACATCTGGCGAAGGCCAACAGAAATGATAACCATCATAGTTGTTCTTCAACTCTTCTATGGCTTTTTCATTGCTGATTCCCAACGCCTCAGCAAACTCCTCTATATCCGCACCCATCTGAGTAAGCAGTTCTTCTTTCGTAATTCCGCAGATGCCGGCATAAGGCTCGTCCATGCTCACGTTGGCAATGTTGTTCAGCTCACTGAATATGCTGAGCTGAGAGAACTTGGTGATGCCCGTCAGGAAAACGAAGCGGAGCAACGGTTCGCAGTCTTTCAGCGGAGAATAGAAGTTGCGCATCGTATTGCGCAGCACGCAAAGACTTTCCTTTTCATGAACGACATCCAGCAAAGGCGCGTCATATTCATCGATGAGGACCACTACTTGCTTGCCTGTCTTCTGATGTACGGTCCTTATCAAATTAAGAAGACGGACATTTGAATCAGGGGAATCGCAGACAACTCCAAGACGTTCTTCATTGACTTTCAGAATATACAGAAGATAACGCTCCAGTTGTTCCTTCTCCAAATGCTTGCCTCCTGCCAGGCTGAAATGCAGCACGGGATACTCCATCCATTCCTTTTCCAACCTCTCGATGGCAAGGCCAGTGAAGAGGTCCTTCCGCCCTTCGAAATAACTCCGGAAAGTGGACACAAGCAACGACTTGCCGAAGCGGCGCGGACGGCTCAGGAAGAAGAACTTACCGTCAGTATGCGTCATCCGGTAGACATACTCCGTCTTGTCGATATAGAGATTGTCCAGCCGGCGAATTTCCTCAAATGTCTGAATTCCTATCGGGTATAATTTCCGTGTCATATCCGTTGTTTTTTACATTTCTGTAAAAATATAACAAATATTCGATTCAGCCAAAGGAAAACCACAATTCTAGCGTCCTATTCATTTTTAAGACGTTAGGTGTGGACGGTGGTCGAGTGCCTCGTACTTGGAGTGATTGGAGACGTACTCCGGGACGAGGCGCTTCATCGCGGCGACGACGGCCATGTCATCGTAGGAGTGGGAAAGAGCGATCAGGGAGTCGATCTCGCGGCTCACGGTGGCCCAGTCATATTCACGGACACTCGCGATGCGGATCTTCTCGTTGAAAGACGGTTTGGTGGCCTCTTTCTCATTCAGGACCTCCTCATAGAGCTTCTCGCCGTCGCGAAGGCCGGTGTACTTGATCTCGACGCCCTTGGCGCCGCTGAGCTCTATCATCCTCTTGGCAAGGTCGGCGATCCTCACCGGCTTGCCCATGTCAAAGACGAAAATCTCACCGCCCTCGCCTTTGGTGCCGGCCTCGAGCACAAGCTCACAGGCCTCGGGAATAAGCATGAAGAACCTGATGATGCTCGGGTCAGTCACAGTCACAGGGCCACCGGCCTTGATCTGCTCTTTGAAGAGCGGGATAACAGATCCGTTCGAGCCGAGGACATTGCCGAAACGCGTTGTGATGAACTGGGTCCTGCCCTCCACCTCACCGTCACGCTCCGCCTTGTTGAGACTCTGGACATAGATCTCGCAGATGCGCTTGCTGCAGCCCATAACGTTCGTTGGGTTGACGGCCTTGTCGGTCGACACCATCACGAAGCGGCCGGCGCCGTACCTCACGGACAGGTCAGCGAGGATCTTGGTGCCCCACACGTTGTTCTGAACACTCTCGCATGGATTGTCCTCCATCATCGGAACATGCTTGTAGGCGGCCGCGTGGAACACGTACTCGGGACGGAAGGTCCTGAATATGTCCTCCATCCTGTCGGCCTTGGTGATTGAGGTCACCACAGTGGAGCACGGAACAGACGGATAGTCCCTGGCCATCATGAGCCGGATGTCGTGCTGCGGGGTCTCCGCTGAATCAATGAGCATCAGCTCCGCAGGGCCAAAGGCCGCCACCTGGCGGACTATCTCGCTTCCGATGCTTCCGGCTGAGCCTGTGATCAAGACCCGCTTTCCGCGCAAAGCCTCTGCCACGGACTTCAGGTCCACCTTAATCTCATCCCTCGGAAGGAGGTCTTCGATGCTGACCTCCTTTACGGCAGGAGCGCCTTCAATCGTCGCGTGGTCAGTGTCCACGACATTGTTCGCCGCCAGAATCTTTGCCCCTGCTCCAAGGATGTAGTCCTGCAGGGCAGTGTCATTGCGGAACCTGTCTATTCGCCCAGGAGCGACGAGCACGGCGTCAACTCCCTTGCGGCGGATAGCCTTGGGAAGGTTGGCGTCAGCCTCGTACACCGGCTCACCCATCAATGTGGTTCCGTTGGCGCACAGCGCCGGGTCATGGCTGATGAAGCCGCAGAGATGGAAGCGCATAGGCTTCTCGCTGCGGATCGCCTTGGCAAGTCCGATTCCCCCGGAGCGGATGCCATAGATGAAAACGTTCTGCGCTCCCTCGGTCCGGAAGTACACATCGTAAAGCCACTTGATGGAAATGCGCATCAGCCACATCAGACCGGTGGTGATGGCCTCTGCCGTCACGATCTGACGCGCCTGGATGTGGGCGAAAACACGCTCAGGACAGTTGTTAGTGAAGAAATGAAGGAGAATCACCGCCAATGCGGAGCACACCATGGCGTAAGCGACCCTCAGAAGGTCGTTGAACGAAGAATAGCGGATGATTCCTGAATATGTCCGGAAGGCGGCGAAGAACACAAAGTGAACAACCAGACAAAGGCAAAGAAGGCGCATTAAAGGCCAGAAGTTCTGTTGGAGCGCTAGCCCCCTATAGAAGCACCAGTAGATGAAAACGCTGGTAAACAGAAGAATGAGACTGTCAAGAAGCAGCACGCACCAGTACGGAAAAGTACGCTTCGAGAAATACCAGTCCACAATCTCACGGATTGGTCGCATTGATTCAGGTTTTTAGGATAATGGCAGTAACAGGGTGACTGACTTCAGCCATCCGTCAGGTTTTGCCGCGCCACTTAGGCCGGCGGATAAAATAAGCAAAGGAAGAGGGCGGATGATGAGGTTCCCTCTCCCTGTCAGTCTCTCTCGAAAATGTCGCGGGTGTAGACCTTGTCTCTCACATCATCGAGGACCGGGTCGTAGCGGTTGGCGATGATGGCGTCGGAGCGTCTCTTGAACTCATCGAGATCGCCTACGACCTCGGAGCCGAAGAAGGTAGTGCCGTCACCGAGTGTAGGCTCGTAGACGATGACCGTCGCACCCTTCGCCTTGATCCGCTTCATCACGCCCTGGATCGAGCTCTGGCGGAAGTTGTCCGAGCCGGTCTTCATCGTCAATCGGAAGACCCCGACGGTGACCGGCCTCTCCCGCTCGCCGCTCCATTGGCTGGATGCGGTGTAGTAGCCGGCTTTCTGGAGCACCTGGTCGGCGATAAAGTCCTTCCTGGTGCGGTTGGAGTCGACTATGGCCTGGATGAGGTTCTCTGGGACGTCGGAATAGTTGGCCAGCAGTTGTTTTGTGTCCTTCGGGAGGCAGTAGCCGCCGTAGCCGAAGGACGGGTTGTTGTAGTGCGGGCCGATCCTGGGGTCAAGGCACACCCCGTTGATGATGGAGCGTGTGTCAAGCCCCTTGATCTCGGCATAGGTGTCCAGTTCGTTGAAAAAGCTGACCCTGAGGGCGAGGTAGGTGTTGGCGAAGAGCTTCACCGCCTCGGCCTCGGTCGTGCCCATGAACAGGACCGGGACATCCTCCCTTAGCGAGGCCTCCCTCAGGAGCCCGGCGAACCTGCGCGCGGCCTCGCCGAGCCTCGGGTCCGTCTGGTCACACCCTACGATGATGCGGCTCGGGTAGAGATTGTCGTACAGGGCCTTGGACTCCCTTAGGAACTCGGGTGCGAAGATGATGTCCGGCACGACCACCCTCATGGAGCCGTCTTGAAGGCGTTCCCTGTACGAGAAGCGCTCCCGCACCGACGCCGTGTAGCCGACGGGCACCGTGGATTTGATCACCATCACCGCCCCAGGGTTCACCCTCAGGACGAGGTCTATGACTTCCTCCACATGAGAAGTGTCAAAGAAGTTCCTCTTCGGATCGTAGTTCGTCGGGGCGGCTATGACCACGAAATCCGCGTCCTTGTAGGCCGACGCTCCGTCGAGTGTCGCGGTGAGGTCCAGCTTGCCTGGAACGCCCGTCGTCTCGTAGTCCCCGAACTCACCACGGAAATATTTCTCGATGTACTCGTCCTGGATGGGGCTGACGCGTTTGTTGATCTTGTCCACCTTCTCCGGCACGACGTCAACGGCCAAAACCCTGTGCCTCTGCGAGAGGAGGGTGGCTATGGAGAGCCCGACGTAGCCTGTGCCGGCCACGGCGACGGTCAGCCCCCCGGCGCCTGTCATATTGTTCATGTCCATGTTTTTTCTTCGTTCTTTCTTCAGTCTTGCGGATCCGGATTTTACATGTCGCCCGGGCCCTTCCGCCGCGGCCTCCACCCCGGCGCGGGCGGGGGCTACTTCGCGGAGCTGTAGTAGGAGTGGCCCTTGGAGCCGCCGTAGTAGCCGTAGTGC